>VFQM010000005.1_pt1 | contig 297709 bp, 256 predicted proteins | sample 3512391 | NCBI WGS metagenome assembly VFQM01 (sample SAMN10412369, study PRJNA504923) | tailings metagenome | isolation source: Replicate 1 from Balatoc abandoned mine | place: Philippines
GAGCAGGACTACCGGACGATCGCCGCCTATTCGCCCTACGACAATGTCGGCGCGCAGGACTACCCGCCAATCCTCGCCGTCGCGGGCCTCACCGACCCTCGCGTCACTTATTGGGAGCCCGCGAAATGGGTCGCCCGGCTCCGCGAACGCAAGGCAGGCCGCAACCCGGTCCTGTTCAAGATCAACATGGATTCCGGCCATGCCGGCGCATCCGGCCGCTTCTCGCGGCTGGAGGAAGTCGCATTCAACTATGCCTTTGCGCTGAAGGTGACCGGGCGCGGTTGAGACAAACCAAGGCCGGCGGCGATGCCGCCGGCCTTTTAGCCTGCCGGCTTCTGCTGCTGTGCCGGATAACCGTTCGGATGCGACGGTATGGCCTTGAGATAGGCCGCAATCGCCGCACGGTCCTCCGGCGACAGGCGCGCCATGTTCTTCTGCACCTCGACCATGGTGCCGCCCACCGAATCGAATTCCGGCGTGAAGCCGGTTTCGAGATAGCCGGCGATGTCGCTCTCGGACCAGCCGCTGATGTCGGCCCCGCCGGGAGTGATATTGGGGACCGTTCCGCCCCCTTCCGCGGCGACCGCGCCCGCGAGCCATTGAGCCTTGGCGGGACCGCCGATGGGATTGCGCGGCGTGTGGCATTCGCCGCAGTGACCGGCTCCCTCTACCAGGGCGCGACCACGCAGCACCTGTTCCGAAGTCCCTTCGCCAAACGCAACCACCGGAGCGTCGCTCAGATAGAGCAGCTTCCACAGACCGAGGCCGCGCCGGACGTTGAAGGGAAAGCCGAGGCTGTGCTCAGGCGCTCTTCCCGCCACCGGCGGCACAGTCTTCATGAAGGTGTAGAGATCTGCGACGTCGGCCGGGTTCATCCTCGCATAGGACGGGTAGGGAAAGGCCGGGTAGAGGTGCTGTCCGTCGGGCGTCACGCCTTTCAGCATGGCGTTGGCGAAGTCCTCGAGCGACCAGGCCCCGATGCCGTCGGTGGGATCGGACGATATGTTCGGCGCAACGAATGTGCCGAACTGCGTCTTGAGTTCGACCCCACCGGCCAATTGCAGCCGAGCATCGCCTTCGGCCTTCGGCTTGGCATGGCAGGACGCGCAGCCGCCCGCATCGAAGATGCGCTGCCCGCGGGCAGCGTCGCCGGTCCCGAGCGCTGCCATCGTATCAGGCCCTATCCGCTCCGGTTCCGTGAGCCACCAGAAGACGGCGGCCCCGGCGCCGCCAAGCGCCAGGGCCGTAATGGCCAGCTTTCTAAGTATAGCCATCCGGAGGGGATCAGCCCTTCTTGACGCGGAAGGCCTCGTGGCAGGAGGCGCAGGTCTGACCGATGGCGCCCACTTGCGCCTTCAGCGCGTCGAGATCCTGCGCCGGAGCCGCGGCAGCGGCCGCTGCGACTTCCTTGAACTTGTCGACCTGGGCCTGGAAGCCTGCGGCATCCTCCCAGATCTTCGGCGAAGCGGTGGTGTCGCCCTGGTCGCTGCCCGCGGGGAACGATGCAGCGACGTCGATCTTCTGGACGTTGTCGTTGAGCGCCGTCAGCGCCGCCATCACCGCTGCGGCATCGAACTGAGCCTCGCCCTTGACCATCTTCACAAGCACACCGACCTGCTTGGCGTTGTCCTTCATGACCGCCTGACGATCGGCGATAACGTCGGCGAGCGCCGCCGTAGTCGCAAGCGCGAGCGCCGAGATGGCAAGTACGTATTTTCTCATTAGTCCTCTCCGGGGTTGCAAACAGCTGCCTTGGGGGCAACGGGGAAACTGGCCGAATTCGTCCCGGATTTCTCTTCACGCTTCCGTGAGCCAGAAGCAATTTATGCAGGAAAAATAAGACAAAGAAAACCCCGGCATAGACCGGGGTTCTCATCAGTTACTTGAAGTATTGATAAGTCGAGCCGATGTACTCAGCCCTTCGCCTTTTCGTACATTTCGAGTACGTAGTCCCAGTTGATCAGGCTATCGACGAACGCCTCGAGGTATTTCGGGCGGGCGTTGCGATAGTCGATGTAGTAGGAGTGCTCCCAGACGTCGACGCCGAGGATCGGGGTCGCGCCGTGGACCAGCGGGTTCTCGCCATTCGGGGTCTTGGAGATCTCGAGCTTGCCGTTCTTGACCGACACCCAGGCCCAGCCGGAACCGAACTGCGTCGTGCCGGCTGCGATGAAGTCGGCCTTGAACTTGTCATAGCCGCCGAGGTCGGAGTCGACTGCCTTCTGCAGCGCACCCGGCAGCTTGTTGCCGCCGCCGCCCTTCTTCATCCACTTCCAGAAATGGACGTGGTTGTAGTGCTGGGCCGCGTTGTTGAACAGGCCGGCATTCTTGCCGAACGACTGCTTCACGACCTCTTCCAGCGAGAGCTTGTCCATGCCCGCTTCGGCCGCCAGCTTGTTGCCGTTGTCGACATAGGCCTTGTGGTGCTTGTCGTGGTGATACTCGAGCGTCTCCTTCGACATGAAGGGCTGCAGCGCCTCGTAGTCGTAGGGCAATTCGGGCAATTCAAAAGCCATGGATCATACTCCCTTGCTGGCAAAATCGCGGCATGTCTATGCCGTCTAGAGATAGGTTGCCACCAGCATGTGACAACGGTTGCGAGGCGCGATTTTTATCGTTGCGCCGTTCAGGCCTTGGGGCCCGAGTGCGCCCACTCCCAATACAGGTCGCGCGACAGTTTTGCTACCGGCCCGGGCTGGAGATTCCGGTCCTCGATGCGCGTGATGGGAACGATCTTGGAGTGGTTGCCGGTCGAGAAGATCTCGTCGGCCTCGAGGAATTCGCGTACCGAAAGGGTCTTCTCGACGACAGACATGCCACGGTCCGCGAGCAGGTTCATCGTTCGCGTGCGGGTGATGCCTGAAAGGAACGTCCCGTTGGGTGCGGGCGTGAACACCTGGCCACCCTTCACCATGAAGATGTTCGACGACCCGGTCTCTGCGACGTTGCCCAGCATGTCGAGCACCAGCGCGTTGTCGAAACCGCGCATCTTTGCATCCAGGATCGCCCGGCCGTTGTTGGGATAGAGGCAGCCAGCCTTGGCGTTGGTCGGCATCGTCTCGAGGCTCGGGCGGCGGAAGGGCGACAGGCCGATCGAGAACCCCGCGGGCGGCAGCATCGGCGCTTCATACAGGCAGAGGCAGAATCGCGTGGACGCGGGATCGGCCGGGACGCCCATGTAGCCGCCGTGCTCGGCCCAATACATGGGGCGGATGTAGACGGCGGTCTTGCCATCGAACTTCCTGAGCCCCTCCCAGGTCAGGCCAACGATCTCGTCGGCCGACATCGTGGGCTTCAGGCCGAGCGCGATTGCCGATGCGTTCACCCGGCGCGAATGCGCCTCGAGGTCGGGCGCCACGCCCTCGAACCAGCGGGCGCCGTCGAAAACGGTGGAGGCCAGCCACATGGCGTGGCTGCGCGGGCCGAGTATCGCGACATTGCCCTCGTGCCAGTCGCCCTCCACGAAGGTCCATGTCGTCGATTGTGCAGCCGCAGCCAGCGTCATCTTGTGCTTCCCGTCTGATCCGATTGGTGGGCGTTATGGAAGAGGCTTTGCCAGGGCTCGTCAACCGGCAGAGCGGGGAAATGTTTGGAGCCAAGGCCATCACGCCCTTGCGCCGGACGGCAAGTCGATGGAAAACGCAGCCATGCGCCACGCAGCCTACATATTCGACGCCTACGGCACGTTGTTCGACGTCCACGCCGCCGTGCGCCGCCACGCCGCGGACATCGGGCCAGACGGCCAGTTGCTGTCGGAGATCTGGCGGGCCAAGCAGCTCGAATATTCCTGGGTCCGCACCCTGATGGGCGCCTACGCCGATTTCTGGCAACTGACCGAGCAGGCCCTGGATTTCGCGTTTCGCAAGGTGCCGTCGGTCGACCCTGCCATGCGCAGCAAGCTGCTCGACGCCTATTGGCACCTCGATTGCTATCCGGAGGTTCCGGCCGTTCTGCGTGCGCTCAAGGACAATGGCGCACGGCTTGCGATCCTGTCCAACGGGTCGCCCGAGATGCTGGATGCGGCGGTGAGGTCGGCTGCCCTCGACATGATCCTCGACGAGGTGTTTTCAGTCGACGCCGTGCGCCGCTTCAAGACGGACCAATCCGTCTACGACCTGGCCGCGAGCAGTTGGCGGCTCTATCCGGACTCGGTGTCCTTCCAGTCGTCAAACCGGTGGGATGTAGCGGGCGCGGCGAAGTACGGTTTCCGTACCGTCTGGATCAATCGAAATGGCCATCCTGACGAGTATAGCGACTATCCGCCGCACTTAATCCTTCCCACGCTGGAAGGTTTGCTTACGCACGGGTAAGTCTACCTCGGCAACGATTGTGACCATAACGCAACAGTGATCCTCCGATCACAGATTTGCCATTGTTTTTTCACCGCCAAGCCTGATTTAAAGACGCTTATGACCGTACGCGTTAATGAGAACGCAACCCCTGCCATTACATTCACCTTATCGTTCGAAATGGAACTCTAGACTGCAGTCATGTCACTACCTCCTCCCCCAATGCCCAACATAAGCCGCCGCGGCTTCTTGAACTTGACCGCGGCAGGCGCCGCAACGGCCGCCCTTTCGGCCTGCGCGACCACCAGTGGAGGTGACCAGGACGTCGTTGCGCCTCCTCCTCCCGTTCAGCCGTCCATCAGCGTCGATCCCGCATTCGGCGACTACACGACGATGTACTCGTCGGTCGTCGACGAGGGTTATGAAATCCCGGCGATCCCGATCAAGAAGATCCCCAGCAAGTACATGCGCCAGATCGTTCCCGATCCTACGGGCGAACGCCCTGGCACGCTCGTGGTCGATACGTCTTCCTTCTTCCTCTATCTGGTGCGCGAGAACGGCGAGGCGCTCCGCTACGGCGTCGGCCTCGGACGCGCCGGCTTCGAGTGGTCGGGCCGCGCCGTCATGCAGTGGAAGCGGAAGTGGCCGAAGTGGACCCCGCCGGACGAGATGATCGCCCGCCAGCCGCAACTGGAAAAGTACAGCGTCCGGAACGGCGGCATGCAGCCCGGCCTCACCAATCCGCTCGGCGCGCGTGCGCTCTATATCTTCAAGGACAATGTCGACACGTTGTACCGCATCCACGGCTCGCCCGAGTGGTGGTCGATCGGCAAGGCGGTCTCTTCGGGCTGCGTGCGCCTCATGAACCAGGACATCATCGATCTTTATGATCGGGTTCCGAGCAAGAGCCCAATCCTGGTCACCAGCGGTCTGGCGACGGCCTGACCCGAGATCAGCCTAATCCAGACAGTGGGACGGCGGCGCACTCATCTGCGCCGCCGTTTCGCATTCAGAACCCCTTCTTGAGGCTTCCAAGGATGCCGCGGACCAGGGCGCGGCCGACGGACGAGCCCACCGAACGCACTACGGACTTGATCGCCGCCTCTGTCACCGTCTGACGATTGGACGTGCGCGACCTAGGCGCGCTGCGTGTTCTGTCGTCGTCACCAAAGCCGGGTATCGTCCAGCCCCCCCCGCCCGAGTTCTGTTGCTGGGCAGCCTGCTCCTGCGCCTTCTGCGCTTCCAGGGCTTTCTTCTGCAGCATCTCGAACGCCGATTCGCGATCGACGCCCTGGTCGTACTGTCCGGCGACCGGGCTCTCGTTGATGAGTTTGCGGCGTTCGTCGGGAGTGAGCGGGCCAAGCCGCGATGCGGGCGGACGGATCAACGTTCGCTGCACCATCGAAGGCACGCCCTTGGCCTCCAACGTCGAAACCAGTGCCTCGCCTGTGCCAAGCTGCGTGATGGCGGTAGCGCAGTCGAAGTCCGGGTTTGGACGGAAGGTTTCGGCGGCGGTCTTCACCGCCTTCTGCTCGCGTGGGGTGTAGGCGCGCAGTGCGTGCTGCACGCGGTTGCCGAGCTGCGCGAGCACCGTTTCCGGAACGTCGAGCGGGTTCTGCGTCACGAAATAGACGCCAACCCCCTTCGAGCGGATCAGGCGCACGACCTGCTCGACCCTGTCGACGACGATCTTCGGCGCCTCGTCGAACAGGAGGTGCGCCTCGTCGAAGAAGAACACCAGCTTCGGCCGGTCGGGGTCGCCGACTTCGGGCAGCACCTCGAACAGTTCCGAGAGCAGCCAAAGCAGGAAGGTGGCGTAGAGCCTCGGGTTCATCATCAGCTTGTCGGCCGCCAGCACGTTGATGGCGCCGCGGCCATCGCGTGTGGTGCGCATGATATCGCTGATCTTGAGCGCGGGCTCGCCGAAGAAATGGTTGCCGCCCTGTTGCTCGAGCACCAGCAGCGAGCGCTGGATCGCCCCGACCGAAGGTTTCGTCACGTTGCCGTAGCGGGCACCGATCTCGTCGGCGCGCTCCGCGATATTGGTCAGCAGCGCCTGCAGGTCCTTCATGTCGAGGAGCAGGAGCCCCTCCTCGTCGGCGATGCGGAAAGCGATGTTGAGCACGCCCTCCTGCGCTTCTGTGAGATTCATCAGCCGCGACAGCAGCAGCGGTCCCATCTCGGAGACGGTTGCGCGGATTGGGTGACCCTGTTCGCCAAAAAGGTCCCAGAAGATGACCGGGAACTCCTGGAACTCGTAGGGGTCGAGCTTGATCGCCTCCGCCCGCGCGGTGAGGAAGTCCTTGGCCTCCCCCATCATGGCGATGCCCGAGAGGTCGCCCTTGATGTCGGCGCAAAACACCGGAACTCCGGCGTTGGAGAAACCCTCGGCAAGGATCTGCAGCGTCACGGTCTTGCCCGTGCCGGTTGCGCCCGTGACGATGCCGTGGCGATTGCCGTATTTCAGCAGCAGTTCTTCGGGTCTCTGGTAGCTGTCATCCGGCTTGCGGCTGGCACCAATGAAAATGCTGTCGTCCTGCGCCATGGGCGGTGTCTCCGGCAATGCGATTTCAACCGCTCGCGCGGTTCCTCGAAAGGTATAGAGGCGCCCTGCCCACCCGACAATGGCTTGGTGGGTGCGCAACCTCCATGTTATACATGCGTTATAACATAGAGGCGCAACGATGAACGTCACCGTCCGCAAGATCGGAAATTCAGAAGGCGTGATCTTACCCAAGGAGGTGCTCGAACGGCACAACCTCAGGGCCGGAGACAAGCTCGTACTCACCGAAGAAGGGAATGAGCTGCGGCTGCGGCGGGTTGAAGACGATGCGGAAGAGTTCGAGCGCAAGATGAACACCGCGCGGGAACGGATGAAGAAGTACGAGGTCGCGTATCGCGCCCTCGCCAAATGACAGAACTCCATTCGCGGCAATTTATTGAGGCAATTCACGCCGAGCAGTTGCGACTCCACGGCGGCGCGCCGGGCATTCGCTCGGAGGACATGCTGGAATTGGCACTTGCGCGGCCACTTCAGAAGCTGGCTTACGGTCAACCCGATTTGTGTGAACTGGCGGCAGCCTATCTTTTCGGCCTGACCAAGAACCATCCCCTCGTAGACGGCAACAAGCGAACCGCTTTCGCAGCCGCCGACTTGTTCCTCTACTTCAACGGGCTAAGCCTGGAGGCGCCCCAGGAGGACGTGATCCATCTCGTTTCGATGGTATCAGCCAGCCAGATCGATGAAGCTGGCGCCGCTGCATTCTTCCGCGACCACGTGGTTCCGATCCAGCGCTAGACGCCGAGCTCGACGATCTCCCAATCGTGGCCGTTGACTGTGGCGACCTCGCCAACCGTCTTGCCGAACAGGGCCCGGGCCATCGGCGACACATGAGAGATCGAGCCCTTGGCGGCATCCGCCTCGTCCTCGCCGACGATGCGCCAGGCGTTGCGTTTGCCGTCGTCATCCTCGATGACGACCTTCATGCCGAAACGGACGACAGGGCTGGCCTGTTCGGGAACCGAAAGTTCCGCGGTTTCACGCCTCGACTGCCAGTAGCGCAGGTCGCGGGAAATCGTCGCGATGCGTTCGCGGTCGGCGTCGGCCTCGGCCCTCGCCAGTTCCTCGCGCAGGCTGCCCAACTCGGCATCGATGTGGGCCAAACCCTTTTCGGTCACCAGGTTGCGATGAGCGCTCACCGGGCGTTCGCCGATGTCTGCGAGCACGTTTTCGGTATCGTCTTGGCGTGTAAAAGCTCTGCTCATGGATCGAACCTAGGAGTTCGTTGTCGAGATAACAAGCCAGCTAAACTGACCAGATATCTACGCCCTTCAGCGGAATAGCTCGCTGGGCCTTAGCGACGCGACCTCAATCCCGTTCCAGTTCTTGAGAACGGGATTCGCAGCTTCGGACATCCTTTCGGCCAGGGCTTTGTCGCCCTCCAGAAGCTTGCCCAGGACTGCCGCGATCATCACTTCGGCGGCGCGCCCGGAGCCGTCGTCGCATTTCAGCGCGATGCCGTATCCGAGTTCCGGCACGGCAGCGCAGTATACGCCTTCGGCGCCGACCTTGACGAAGATTCGTCCGGGTGCGGTCTGCATCAACTCCGTATCGGCCTTTCCGGTTCCGGCGACCATGAAAGGTTCCGCCATACATGCGGAGATGAGGCGGCGGGCAGCCTTCGCCCGTTCCGGCGCAAGCCCGACACCGCTGCCCATCCTGGCGAAGCCGAGCGCCAGATTGCGCAGCGGCACGGCGAAGGTCGGGATGGAGCAGCCGTCGGTGCCGCGATTGGCTTCGTCATGGACAGCACCGGTCACGCTTTCCATTGTCTCGCGAACCATCTCCTGGAAACGATGCTCCGGCTTGACGTAGCCCAGGTTCGGGATTCCGAGATGGCGGCATGTGCAGACGAAGCCGGCATGCTTGCCCGAGCAGTTGTTGTGCAATGCGCTGGGCGTCCCGCCGGTGCGCGCCAGCGCGATCAGCGCTCCCTGGCTGGATGGCCAGTGGGCGCCGCACTCCAGAGCTTCGGGCTCTAGGCCGGCCTTGGCCAGCATCGCCTTCGCCAGTTCGGCATGCGGCGGTTCGCCGGAATGGGACGCGCAGGCGAGCGCCAGTTCTCGATCTCCGAATCCATAGGCGTCGGCGGCACCGCTCTCGACGAGCGGCAGCGCCTGGATGGCCTTGACGGCGGAACGCGGAAACACCGGCCGTTCCGCATCGCCGGCTTCGAACAACGTCTTGCCGCTGGCATCGACGACGATGATCGACCCACGATGGACGCTTTCGACGAGGCCGCCGCGCAGCACCTCGACCACTACCGGATTTGTCATGTCTTGAGAGCCTTCATGCACTTACGGATCTGTCTTTCGGGGGCCGTCACGGCCTCCCGTGTGATAGCCCGGCGGCAAGGATTCCGCCATCCACGGCCAGCACATGGCCGGTAATGTAGCTTGCCTCGGCGGACAGCAGGAAGGCGACCGCCGCCGCCACCTCGTCTGGTTCGGCATAACGGCCTTGAGGCACGCTGCGGCGCCCCAGCGTACCGTTGCCGCCGCCGGGATCGGCCTCATCCTCGGTCGGTCCCGCGGCCACCGTGTTGACGCGCACGCCCCTGCTGCCGAATTCCTGCGCCAGAACTTCGGACATCAGTTTCAGTCCCGCCTGGGAAGCGGCGGCCGCCAGTTGCCCCTGGCCGGCACGCAAGGCGGAGACCGACGCAACATTGACGATCGAGAGCGCCGCCCCCATGCGTTCCAGCGCCGCGCGCGAGGCTATGAACGGGGCAATGAGATTGACCTCGAGCGCCTCGCGCAACGTCTCGGCACTCGTATCCTCCACCGTTGCCGCGCGCGCAAACCCCGCCAGGGAGACGACGCCGCCCACCAGTCCCAGGCGATCAACGACCTGGTCCAGGGCCTCGGACATGTCGTCCTCGTCCGTGGGGTCGGCCTCGATGAAGACCACGTCGTCATTGTCGATCACGTCCTGGGCGGCAGCGAGAGCCGCCGCGTCGGCATCGATCATCGCCAGTGGCCAACCGTCGGCGACCAGGCGTTCGGCCACAGCAAGGCCGATGCCCGAGGCGCCGCCGATGACCACGGCGGAATGCCTCATCTGATGCGATCCAGGATCGAGACGTAGTTGGCGACGGCAGCACCCCCCATGTTGAAGATGCCGCCGAGCTTGGCGTCCTTGACCTGGATACCGCCGGCCTCGCCAGCCAGTTGCATGGCCGTCAGCACGTGCATCGACACGCCGGTCGCGCCGATCGGATGACCCTTGGACTTGAGGCCGCCGGAGGGATTGACCGGCAGGCGGCCGTCCTTGGCAGTGACGCCCTCCATGGCGATGCGCGCGCCCTCTCCGCGCGGCGCAAGCCCCATGGCCTCATATTCGATGAGTTCGGCAATGGTGAAGCAGTCATGCGTCTCGACGAAGGACAGGTCGTCGAGCGAAACGCCCGCCGACCTCAGCGCCCTGGTCCAGGCCAGTTCGCAGCCTTCGAACTGCAGGATGTCGCGCTTCGACATCGGAAGGAAGTCCTGGACATGCTCGTTGGCGCGGAAGGCGATCGCCCGCCGCATCTTCAGCGCCGTCGTGCTGTCGGTCAGCACCAGCGCCGCTGCCCCATCGGAAACCAGCGAGCAGTCGGTGCGCTTGAGCGGGCCGGCGACGAAGGGGTTCTTCTCGCTTTCCTGACGGCAGAATTCGAAGCCAAAATCCTTGCGCATCTGGGCATAGGGATTGTCGACGCCGTTCTTGTGGTTCTTGGCGGCAATCATCGCCAGCGCGTCCGACTGGTCGCCATAGCGCTGGAAATAGGCCTGGGCGATCTTGCCGAACACGCCCGCGAAGCCAGCCGGCGTGTCGCCGTCCTCAGGCAAGTAGGACGCGCGCAGAAGGTTCTTGCCGATCTCCGGCCCCGGCGTCGTGGTCATCTGCTCGGCGCCGACCACCAAAACGATGCGCTGTCCGGCATTGACCGCGCGGATGCCCTGGCGGACCGCGGCCGAACCCGTCGCGCAGGCATTCTCTACGCGCGTCGCCGGCTTGAAGCGCAACCGGTCGTCGGCCTGAAGCACAAGGCTCGCAGTGAAATCCTGGGCGGAAAAGCCGGCGTTGAAGTGCCCGAGCACGATCTCGTCGACGTCGTCAGGCCCAATGCCGGCATGCGCCAGCGCCTCGTTTGCCACCTGCGTGATCAGGCTTTCCAGCGTTTCGCCTTCCAGCTTGCCGAAACGCGAATGCGCCCAGCCCACGATACATGCGGTCATCTTGGTCTCCATCGCCATTGCGTATGTTGCGCCATTTGCCGGGCAAATCCAGCCCTTCAATTCCGTTCAAGTATGAACAATTTTCCATCACATGCAATGCCGCAATCGCGACTGAATGCGCCGCGTTTTTTGTTGATTGATGAGTCAATTAAAAATACTTTCCCCAGATGGAGGAGCAAGGATGCCAAAGGTTGGAATGGAGCCGCTGCGCCGCAGGGCGCTGATCGATGCCACGATCTCGGCGATCGGCGAGCGCGGCACTCTCGACGTCACCATGTCGGATATCGCCGGACGGGCGGGCGTCTCGTCGGCGCTCGCGCACCATTATTTCGGTGCCAAGGACTTGCTGTTGGCGGCCACGATGCGCCACCTGCTCTCGGAACTCACCGCCGACACCATCGCCGCGCTCAAGCGCACCGAAACGCCCGTCGCCCGCATCTCCGCCGTCATATCGGTGAACTTCTCGGACAAGCAGTTCCGCGCCGAAACCATCGCCGCCTGGCTTGCCTTCTATGTCGAGGCGCAGAAGTCGACGGCGCTGCGGCGCCTGCTCAGGATCTACGGCTGCCGCCTCCACTCCAACCTGATGAGCGGTCTCGTCCACCTGCTGCCGCGCGACGAGGCCAACCGCATCGCCGAGGGTGCCGCCGCCCTGATCGACGGCCTCTACATCCGCCATGCCCTGCGTGAGGGCATACCCGACGCTGCGACCGCAGTAGCGCTGGTCGAGGACTATCTCGACGCCAAGCTCTCGCATGCGGATGCCAGCCGATGACCGCCCGACCGAAGCGTTTCCCGAGAGGCGAATGATGACCCAAGTCCCTGACCTCGACCGGCTCCGCCAGGCCTATGCCGAGACCTCGCGCGCGACACAGCTCACCCCGCTGCTCGAATCCGCCGCCCTCGCCCGCGAGACCGGCGCTGCGCGCGTCTTCGTCAAGGCGGAGTCGTTGCAATGGGCCGGCTCCTTCAAGGCGCGCGGCGCCTACTGGCGGCTGAAGCAGCTTTCGCCCGACGAGGCGCGGCGCGGCGCGGTCGCCTATTCCTCGGGCAACTTCGCGCAAGGGCTCGCCGCTGCCGGCGAGGCGCTCGGCATTCCCGTCACCATCGTCATGCCCATCGATGCCCCCGCCGCCAAGCGCGAGGCGACCAAGGGCTATGGCGCCCGCGTCGTGCTCACCGACCATGGTGACAAGGCCCGGGAAGAGGTAGCTGCGGCCAAGGCGCGCGAGATTTCCGAGACGGAAGGGCTGGCCCTGCTCCACCCGTTCGACGATCCGGAGATCGTCGCCGGCCAGGCTGGTGCCGGGATCGAGGCGCTCGAGCAACTGTCGGCCAAAGGTGTTGTCGCCGACATCGTGCTCTGCCCTGTCGGCGGAGGCGGGCTCATCGGCGGCGTGTCGCTCGCCTTCCACTATCTGTCGCCGCGAACGCAGGTCTACGCGGTGGAGCCCGAGGGCTTCAACGGCATGGGCACGTCGCTGGCCCACGGGGTGATCGAAACGATGCCGCTCGGCGGCAAGTCGATCTGCGATGGCCTGATGGCGCGCAAGCCGGGCGATGCGCCCTATGCCGCCGTCACCACGGCAAACGTGCGCGGTCTGGCGGTCGAAGACGCGGCCGTCCGGCGCGCGATGAAAGTGGCATTCGAGCGCCTGAAGCTCGTGCTCGAGCCGTCCGGCGCATCGTCGCTGGCGGCACTTCTGGGAGGAAAGGTCGACGTGGCCGGCAAGACCGTGCTCGTCGTCGCAACTGGCGGCAACGTCTCGCTCGCCGATTTCATGGTTCACGTCAACAATGCTTGAAGCAGATTTCGTAATCGTCGGCTCCGGCTCCGCCGGTGCAGCCATGGCCTATCGTCTGTCCGAGGACGGCAAGCACTCGGTCATCGTCATCGAATATGGCGGCACCGACTTCGGCCCGCTCATCCAGATGCCTTCGGCCCTGTCGATCCCGCTCAACATGAGCCGCTATGACTGGGGCTATGCGAGCGAGCCTGAACCGCATCTCGGCGGACGCGTTCTTGCCACCCCGCGCGGCAAGGTGCTCGGCGGCTCATCGTCGATCAACGGCATGGTCTATGTGCGGGGCCATGCGCACGACTTCGACCACTGGGCCGAGCAAGGCGCCAGCGGCTGGGGCTATGCCGACGTGCTGCCCTACTTCAAGCGCATGGAGCACGTGACCGGCGGCGAGGACGGCTGGCGCGGCACCAAGGGACCGCTGCATGTCCAGCGCGGGCCACGCAAGAACCCGCTCTACCAGGCCTTCGTGGAGGCCGGCCACCAGGCCGGCTTCGAAGTCACCGATGACTACAACGGCTCGAAGCAGGAAGGTTTCGGGCCGATGGAGCAGACGATCCACAGGGGCCGGCGCTGGTCGGTCGCCAACGCCTATCTGCGCCCGGCGCTCAAGCGCGGAAACGTACGCATCGTCAATGGTTTCGCCCGGCGTGTGGTGATGGAGAATCAACGCGCGGTTGGCGTCGAATTCGAAGCTCGCAAGAAGATTCAGGTCGTTAAGGCGCGACGTGAAGTGATCGTGGCAGCCTCGTCGATCAATTCGCCGAAGCTCTTGATGCTGTCGGGCATCGGTCCTGCCGAGCATCTCAGGAAGCACGGCATCGAGGTGGTGGCCGACCGAAAGGGTGTCGGCCAGAATCTCCAGGACCACATGGAGCTCTACATCCAGCAGGAAGCGACCCAGCCGGTCACGCTGCACTCCGTGCTGAACCCGTTCTCCAAGGCGCTGATCGGGGCCGAGTGGCTGCTGTTCAAGAGCGGGCTGGGCGCCACCAACCATTTCGAGGCGGCAGCTTTCGTACGCTCGGCGGCAGGTGTCGACTACCCCGACATCCAGTTCCACTTCCTGCCGGCCGCGATCCGCTACGACGGCAAGGCAGCGGCCAAGTCGCACGGCTTCCAGGTACACGTCGGGCCGATGCGCTCGAAGTCGCGCGGCTCGATCAGCCTGCGTTCCAACGACCCGTGGGCCAAGCCCGAAATCCGCTTCAACTACATGTCCCATGCGGACGACTGGAGGGACTTCCGCCACTGCATCCGCCTCACCCGCGAACTCTTCGCGCAATCGGCGTTCGACCCGTTCCGCGGTCGCGAGATCTCCCCCGGCAGCCACGTGCAGACCGACGATGAACTGGACACTTTCATCCGCGAGCATTCGGAGAGTGCCTATCATCCCTGCGGCACCTGCCGCATGGGCCGCGCCGACGACCCGACGAGCGTGGTCGACCCCGAATGCCGGGTGATCGGCGTCGAGGGCCTGCGCGTCGCGGACTCGTCCATCTTCCCGCGCGTCACCAACGGCAATCTCAACTCGCCGTCGATCATGACCGGAGAAAAGGCCGCCGATCACATCCTCGGGCGGACGCCGCTTGCACCGTCCAACCAGGAGCCGTGGATCAATCCGCGCTGGCAGGTCTCGGACAGATAGAGCATCATCCGGCCAACTCGCCCGGACACAGAAAATACAACTGGAGCAAACGCATGCGCGCCCAGCCCAAAGCCTCGCATTATGTCAACGGCCGCTATATCGACGACGAACGCGGGGCATCGATCCCGGTCATCTATCCGGCCACCGGCGAGACGATCGCCGAGTTGCGATCGGCCACGCAGAACATCGTCGAGCTGGCCGTCGAAGCCGCGCGCGAGGCGCAGCCGGCCTGGGCGCGACTGAAGCCGGTCGAGCGCGGCCGCATCCTGCGCCGCGCCGCCGACATCCTGCGCGCCCGCAACGAGGAGCTTTCCCGGCTCGAGACGCTCGACACCGGCAAGGCGATCCAGGAAACGCTGGTGGCGGACGCGGCCTCTGCCGCCGACTGTCTCGAATTCTTCGCCGGCGCCATCGCCGCATTCAACGGCGACTATGTCGATCTCGGCGGCCCCTTCGCCTACACCAAGCGCGAAGCGCTCGGCGTCTGCGTCGGCATCGGCGCCTGGAACTACCCGATCCAGATCGCCGGCTGGAAGTCGGCGCCGGCGCTCGCCATGGGCAACGCCATGGTGTTCAAGCCTTCCGAAAACACCCCGCTGTCGGCGCTGGCGCTCGCCGAAGTCTACTCCGAGGCTGGCCTGCCTGACGGGTTGTTCAACGTCGTCCAGGGTTACGGCGACGTGGGCGCAGCACTTGCCTCGCATCCCGTAGTCGACAAGATTTCGCTCACCGGCTCGGTGCCCACGGGCAAGAAGGTGCTGTCGCTCGCCGGCTCGCACATGAAGCACGCGACGATGGAGTTGGGCGGCAAGTCGCCGCTGATCGTCTTCGACGATGCCGACCTCGAGAACGCCATCGGCGGCGCCATGCTTGGTAATTTCTACTCGACCGGCCAGGTCTGCTCCAACGGCACGCGTGTCTTCGTCCAGAAGGGCCTGCACGACCGTTTCGTCGAGCGACTGGTCGAACGCACCAAGTCGATCCGCATCGGCGATCCGCTCGATCCCGACACACAGATGGGCCCGCTGGTCAGCAAGGCCCAGCATGCCAAGGTCATGGACTACATCGCCGCCGGTAGAAGCGAAGGCGCGGAGCTGCGCTGCGGCGGCGGGGTGCCCTCGCTGCAGGGCTTCGAGGGCGGCTTCTTCGTCGAGCCGACCGTATTCACCGGCGTCATGGACAAGATGCGCATCGCTCGCGAAGAGATCTTCGGGCCGGTGATGAGCGTACTGTCATTCGACAGCGAGGACGAGGTGATCGCACGTGCCAACGACACGGAGTTCGGCCTTGCGGCGGGCGTCTTCACCAAGGACCTCACGCGCGGTCATCGCGTCATCGGCGAACTCAGGGCCGGCACCTGCTGGATCAACGCCTACAATCTGACGCCGGTCGAAATCCCCTTCGGCGGCGCCAAGCAGTCGGGCATCGGTCGCGAGAACTCGCTTGCCGCGCTTTCGCACTACTCCCAACTCAAGTCGGTCTATGTGGAAACCGGCGACGTCCAGAGTCCGTACTGACCCCATGAACGCGTCATGAAAAAAGCCGGCCAATTGGCCGGCTTTTTTCGACTGTGTCAGTGAGACACGTCCTCGGTCTTGTCGAGATACTGCGTCAGCGCGGTCACCAGATGGTAGAAGATGCTGGCCGGCACTTCCTTGGCCAGCGAACGGCCACGCTCGTCGATCTGATCGATCCAGAGCCCCTGCGGCGCCGGGTCGATGTGCCAGCGGAACAGGCGTCCAACACGCGCCTCGATCTCCGGCTTGAGATCGGGGCCACCCGTGCCGTCCAGCGCCACGGCAGCCTTGATCGCCTCCGTCTGCGGCCAGCTGCGCGAGATGCGGTCCAGCGGCAGCCCCTGGCGGGAGACGGCGCCGTAGGCGAGCCCGGTGGCGCGGTTCAGACCGTTGGCGATTGCCGAGGCATAGAGCTTGCGGCCGAAGGCGACCAGATCCTTCTGGCCGCTCTTGTCGGCAAAGTCGACCAGCAGCGAAGCCCATTCGAAGTGGTGCCCGGGCTCGGTCCATTGCCCCTTCTCGCCCGGCGCAGGATGCCAGTCGCGGTCGAAGAACTCGCCCAGCGTCCAGCTGTCCACCTCGAAGAAGTGGCTGCGGAACAGATCGATGATGCGTGCCGCTCGGCGCAGATAGGCGCGGTCGCCGGTCACGGCATGCCAGGCCAGGAACGCCTCCAGCAGATGCATGTGCGGGTTCGAACGCCGCACGCCCTCGCCGTCCGGGCTCTCCATGAAACCCGTCATGCGTTCGTCCTCGAGATGCTGGTCGAGGAAGGCGAAGGTTTCCTCGCCGAGCTTGAGCGCTTCCCGGTTGCCGACACGGTGGGCATGGGCGAGCGCCAGCAGCACGCAAGCGTGGTCGTAGGCGTCCTCGACCGGATCGGCGACGCTGCCGTCCGGATTGAGCGTGCGCACCCAGCCGCCCCGTTCGGTGCGCCCCTTGTCGGCCATGAACCGGATGCCGTGGTCGATCAGCTCGTCGGCCCTGCCATCCCAGCCACGCTGCTTGGCGACCGCGAAGGCGTAGACCTGGCGCGCCATGGTGCGCATGCGCTTGGGCTTGGCTAGCGGCTTCGCGTCAAAGCCGAGCGCCTCGTGGAAACCGCCGAACTGGTCGTCGACGCCGACGGTCGACCACAGCGGCAGCGTCTCCTCCATAAGCCAATGCTGCACGCGCCGGCGCCAGGCGCCGTTGGCGAGCACCCGGCCATGGGCGGGGGTGAACTTGGTCTCCAGACGCCCGCTCTTCTCGAGCTGCTCGACGATCTTCTTGACGTTCTGGCTGTGGCTGACCGGAGCGACGAAGGTCGCGTCCGAGGTCGAGACGATGGCGACGTCCTTGAGGCCGATGGCCGAGAGCAGCCGGCCCTCACCGCGCAGGTAGGAGTTCTCGCAATCGATGGCGACGACGTCGCCGACAATCACGTTGCCGTCCTTGTCGGAAGGGCTGACATCGAGCAGCGATTGCCACGAGCCGAGGTCGTTCCAGCGGAAGCTCGCCGGCACCATGGCGATGCCGCTGACGCGCTCCATGATGGCATAGTCGATCGAGTTCGACGGGATGTCCTGGTAAAGGTCCAGCGGCATGTAGACGCCGGAGAGGTCGCTGGTCGCCGCCTTGAACGCCGCCTCCGCCTTCCGCCAGATCTCCGGCTGGTGCGTGAGGAAAGCCTCGCGCATCGCGCTCGCCCTGAACAGGAAGATGCCGGCGTTCCAGAAGAAGTTGCCGGCGGCGAGATAGCCTTCGGCCGTCTTGAGGTCGGGCTTTTCGACAAAGCGCGTGACGTCGGATACGCTGCCGCTCTCGGCGCCGGCCTCGATGTAGCCGTAGCCCGTCTCAGGTGCGGTCGGGCGGATGCCGAACACGACCATGCGCCCGGCCCTAGCCGCCGGCACGCCGCGCTCTACCGTTTCCCAGAATTGCCGCTGCGTCGAAATCTCGTGGTCGGACGGCACCACGAGCACGATGCCGTCGCCATAGGCCTTGATCGTCTGCAGCGCGGCAATCGCCACCGCCGCAGCCGTGTTGCGACCCGTCGGCTCGAAAATCGCGCCGCCGCCGGCGAGATCGATTGCAGCGAGGTCGTCGCGCACGCGCATTGCGTGACGCTCGGAGGCGATCAGGTAGATCGGCGTTTCGCCCTCGTCTCTTGCGGCAAGCCGCCTCAGCGTCTTGACCAGCATCGAGCCGTCGCCCGACAGATCGTGAAACTGCTTGGGGTTGTCCTCGCGCGACAGCGGCCAGAGCCGCGATCCCACGCCGCCGCTCATCACGAAACTGACGATCCTCTCAGCCATGCCCCCGCCCCTCAGAACGTCTGATTGTATGCGCCGACCGCCGGGTTGCGCCTCAGCACGGCGTCGACGCCTTCGAACATTTCCCGCCGCCGTTCCGGCGACACCGGGCTCTCCACCACCACGACAAGTTCCGGCTTATTGGACGAGGCCCTCACCAGCCCCCAGGTTCCGTCCTCTGCCACCACCCGCACGCCGTTGACCGTGATCAGCTCGACGATCTTCTGCCCGGCGAACATCTCGCCGTCGCGTCGCATGGCCTCGAAATCGGCAACCACCTTGTCCACGACGCCATACTTCACCTCGTCGTCGCAATGCGGCGACATCGTCGGCGTGCCGAACGTGAGCGGCAGGGCCCGGTAGAGATCGGCCATGGACCGGCCGGGATTGCGGTCGAGCATCTGGCAGACTGCGATCGCTGTGACGAGGCCGTCGTCGTAGCCACGCCCGATCGGCGGGTTGAAGAAGAAATGGCCCGACTTCTCGAAGCCCGCGATGGCGCCGAGCTCGGCGACACGCCGCTTGATGTAGGAATGCCCGGTCTTCCAGTAGTCGGTCTTCGCGCCATATGCGCTCAGCACGTTGTCGGTGTGGAAGAGACCCGTCGACTTGACATCTACGACGAAGGTGGAGCCGGGGTGAATGGAGGCGATGTCCCGCGCCAGCATCACGCCCACCTTGTCGGCGAAGATCTCGTTGCCTTCGTTGTCGACCACGCCACAGCGGTCGCCGTCGCCGTCGAAGCCGAGACCGACGTCCGCACCCGTCTCCAGAACCTTGTCGCGGATCGCATGCAGCATCTGCATGTCCTCAGGGTTCGGATTGTAGTGCGGGAACGTGTGGTCGAGCTCGACATCGAGCGGAATCACCTCGCAGCCGATGCGCTCGAGCGCCTCCGGTGCGAAAGCGCCGGCGGTCCCGTTGCCGCAGGCGGCAACCACCTTGAGCTTGCGGCCGATGCGCTTGCCGACGACCAGATCGTCGAGATAGGTCTTGCGGAAATCCGGCACGAATTCGTAGGCGCCGCCGCCGATCAGCTCGAAGTCGCCGTTGAGCACGATTTCCTTCAGCGCCGTCATTTCGTCCGGGCCGAAGGTCAGGGGCCGCTGAGCGCCCATCTTCACGCCGGTCCAGCCGTTCTCGTTGTGCGAGGCGGTCACCATGGCGACCGAGGGCGTATCGAGCGCGAACTGGGCGAAATAGGCCATGGGCGAAAGCGCCAGCCCGATGTCCTTCACCCGCGCGCCGGCTGCCAGCAGGCCCGACACCAGCGCCAGCTTGATCGACAGCGAGTAGGAACGGAAATCGTGGCCCGTGACGATGTCGGGGCCCGCGCCGAGCCGGCGAATCAAGGTGCCGATACCCATCCCGAGCGCTTGCACGCCGATCAGGTTCAGTTCCGGCTGCTTGTCCGAACTCGGGTGACCGAACCACCAGCGCGCATCGTATTCACGAAAACCGGTCGGCTTGACCAGGGCGCGCGTTTCGAACTCGAAGGTGTTGGGCGCGACTTGATCGACAGGCTTGATGTTCACGGCAAACTCCACGCGGGGCGCCACGCAGTGCGCCTCTCTTCCAACAACCGTTTACCGCAAGAATCGTGCGGTGTCCCCTCTCCAAACGGGGGAACAAAGCCCCAAAAGCGTAACAAGAATATTCACTTGCGAAAAAATGCGCTGGTCAGGCCTTTGCCGCTTGCAGGATGCGGAACCGGCAGCTATACACCCGCCGTCTGGTCACGGAGTGTAGCGCAGCCTGGTAGCGCACATCGTTCGGGACGATGGGGTCGCAGGTTCGAATCCTGCCACTCCGACCAGAAAAATCAAAAGCTTAGACACCTCCCGAAAGCCCAACCGCAAAGATTGCGATAGCAATCGAGTTGCTGTGCCCGCTCGACCGGCCTTGCCGCTTGAAGGGCTGCTGCCAGGGGCGGCAGCAGAACAACCAGTCGCTTGCCACCACCCGTCTCAACCAGTCCCCGGCGGCATACCCCATCGCATAACGCACACCATCTTGCTCCCTGGCCGGGCGGGTATCTACCAAAATGGCGGGATGGTCGACTCGGCGCAGGATTTCGCCTGCCTCGAGCGCAAGATCTGATATCGACCAAGCCCGACGCGTGCGCCTCATAACCTTGGCCGAACTTTCCCCACTCTATTGACAACAGTTTCGAGCACTCATATTCGCGACCTGCGAGGGGTGATCAGTTGAAGAATGCAGTCATCTCGATGATCCGCGACGAGGCGGATGTCATTGAGGCTTGGACGTTCCACCAGTTGGAACTTTTTGATTACGTGCTGGTTGCGGACCATGGATCCGTCGACGGAACTCTCGAATTCCTTCGTGAGGTATCCCGAGCGATCCCCCGCCTGCGTCTGGTTGAGTACAAGCAACCCACATACGATCAGCACGTCGTCCTGAACGTCCTCCGCAGGATGGCGGTGAATGATCTGGCGGACCTTGAGTGGGTATTTGTTCTTGACGCGGATGAGTTCCTTACATTTGCTGACAAGCAGTCGTTTGTCGAAACACTGTCATCTGTCGAATCGTACGATGTACTGACCTTCCACTGGCGAAACAGCTACCCAAGACATCCGGGCCCTATTGGCCAATCCATTGACGGATATCGGGATCGCTCACCTTCCCCGTTTGGCAAAGTCGCCATTAGGCGAAACATAGCAGCCGACGCCGACTACGCAATTACACAAGGGGCGCACAATGTTGCGCACCGACTCATGGGGCAGATCGAGGGCTTTGCGTTTGGCGAATTGATCCACCTCCCCATTCGATCCCAGGAGCAAGCGAGAAGCAAAATACTTCAGGGATGCGACAGCTATCTTTCCGCACCAGATTACGACCCACGGCAGGGGCACCATTGGTTCGATATCCTCAATCGAATGATGGTCGACGGCCAATCAGGATGGTCTTTTGCGCCAGCTTTGGTCCACCAATACGGCATCGCGAACAATGCTCGTGACATTGATGTCGCGATGCAGAATTTCGATCGCTTCCACCACCACTTGCCCATGATCTCAGTACCCGCGACGCTGGCAAAAGCGGTGGGCCTGTTAGATGGGCACCGTCCGATCGAAATTCCTCATCAGAACAGAATACTAGAGCGAATTGCCAGGAGAGGCTTCTTGAAACACGAAAATTTCGATGTCATCGAAGATGAGATCCGAGAACTCACTGACTTTGGCAATCGGACTTTCCCCGCGTTAGCCGACGCGACGCCAGCGCCAGTTACAAGCGATGCTCTGGTTGACGCCCTGCAGTCCGCTTTCTGGCCAATTGAACACCGCCCCGGATCAGCTTGGGGTGAGCATATCCCATTTTTGTTCTCCGTCCTTACTCTCCTCAAGCCGCGGCGTTTGGTTGAACTTGGAGTTCACAACGGCGCCAGCTTTCTAGCCGCCTGCCAGGCCGTCAGGCATCTCCAAACGGAGTCCGAGTGCGTTGCCGTCGACAACTGGATCGGTGATGCGCACGCCGGAACGCACAGTTCTTCGGTTTTTAGCGACTTCCGCAACAACCTGGCACAGTACAAGGAATTTGCGGGCTACTTGCGAATGAACTTCAGCGAGGCCTTGCCACAATTTGCCGAAGGCTCCATCGATCTGCTCCATATCGACGGATTCCACACCGCCGAGGCTGTCCGGCGCGATTTTGATCAGTGGATTGGGAAGATGTCAGACCAGGGCGTCATACTCTTCCACGATACCAACGAATTTAGGAGTGATTTCGGAGTTTGGCGCTTCTGGCGCAAGATTCGCGAGCAATATCCTCATGTTGAATTCGGCCACAGTCATGGCCTCGGCGTATTGGTCGTTGGCAAGAACAGCCCCCTGACCAAATCAATGACAGATACCGTGTTCGGGTTGCTGTCAGTCCGCGCAAACGAATTTCTTCAGGTTATTTTTGGAAACGTTGGACGGCTAAGCTGGGCACCCAAGCCTGTCGCTTCCCCTCCGCCGACCGCACCAGCCGTTGCGCCTGTCGACGTCACGGGTCTGAATTCACGGATTGCCGAACTAGAACATCAGCTTCACAAGTACAATAAGTCCATCTACGGAAGAGCCAGGCGCTCCATTCGGCGTATTAGAATGCGGGCCAAAGGCAGCAAATCAACCTAATGACTGGATTGGTTCGCTTTCTTCCATTTTGGGAACCACATATTGACTACGCCTCGTCCCGGCTCAGGGCGCTATTCCCCGCCCGGGCGCTGGCCAAGGCCGGCTTCCCAGCCGAGCTCGGCTGGGGTGATGACGCGTCCGTTTACGTGGTGGTCCAACTCTGCTCCGATAGAACTCTCGACCGTCTCCGCATGGCACGCGGTCGGGGTGCCCAAATAGTATATTGTGTTTGCGATCGCCACTATGCCAATGGCGGCAGATCGATCGCCGGCGTTCACACCAAGTGGCGATTTGATCAACTTGTGGAAATTGCAGATGCCCTCCTGTCGCCAACCGACGGGCTTGGCGATGAATTGCAAAGCCTGGCTCCATCTCTTCCAACACATGTCATTCCTGACTGGCTAGATTACGTTGATCACGAGGATGGGCGAGTTGTTGACGTTTGCAGCCGTGCAGTTTGGTTTGGCAATGCTGGAACAGGAAACTTCAGTGCCGCGAGACCATTTTTAGATTTGCTCGAAGGAACGGGGATTTCTTTCAGCATAATCGGGAATCCTAGATCATTTGGCACGTTGAAGGATTACACTGATCGAACCATTCCATGGCAGTACGATACCTTTATTCATCATCTGCGAAACGCGTCTTTCAGTTTGATCGCATTCGACCCAGCCGAGACGCAAAAAAGTACCAATCGGTTCGCCACGTCGGTTGTGAACGGAGTTCCCGCAATTCTCTGTGGCAAGAGTACCAGCGCGACGTGCGCCATTGAGAACGGATTTGGCGATATTGTCGTTTATGATCAGCGCGACCTGCCACGCGCCGTGGCATGCGTCCAGAATCCTGAATTTCGGCGCAGATACATCGAACATATGCGAGGCTTCTTTTTGGCCGAGCTCGGCGAACAGGTCATGACACAGCGCTATGTGGAAATGTTTAAGCAAATAACCAGGGCGGCGCATTGAATGGGGCAGGATTTTGCATCGTTCTGGTTTGGGGGCAGCCTGTCACCTCATAGTCGTCTTTGTATTCAAAGCTTCCTAGATCACGGATACCACTTTGCACTTTATTCATACGACCCAGCATTGGAAGTGCCGGAAGGGTGCATCCTAAAAGACGCATCTGAGATATACGACAGAGACAGGGTCTTTTTCTACCAAGGAGACGGAGAAAAGGTATCCGCCTTTTCCAATATGTTTCGTTACAGGATGATATACGAGACAGGCACCTGCTGGGTTGACACCGACGTCTTATGCACAGGCGACGCTTTTCCTACTGATCAATTCGTGTTCGCGCGCCAGGACGATGAATTCATCAATGGGGCTGTACTGCGCTTCCCCGCCGGCCATGAGGCAATGCAACTTGCTGCAGAATATTGTTGGGAAGTGCGCGATCGAGCGAATTGGGGCGACCTGGGCCCACGTCTGCTTACACGCGTAATCGAAGAGTATGACCTGGAGGGCGCGGCCTGTCCGACAGAGGCGATCTATCCGATACACTGGCGTGAAGCTATGTGGGTCCTCGATCCCACTTTGAAAGCAACCGTGGATGCGCGTGTGTCCCGGGCCGCGACGGTTCATTTGTGGAATGAGATTTTTACCAGAAATGGCGTGGACAAGCGTGCACTACCCGCAGACGGCTGCTATCTGCGAGAAGTCGTCGAGCGCCACCGGGCATCTGCATTCTTTGCACCTTGCCATGCAAACGCAGCTGTCTGAAACAGACTACCGATACGCCCCGGATTCTCTAGTCCGTCCCAATTCACCAGATCATCCGGTCTGTTTTGTCTAGGCTTTCCCCGAGGCTTTCCCAATGTCGATCGGGCCAAAAAAGCTCCAGCTCTACGACCAAAGATCGAAGGCTCAGCTTCGCGAAGAGGCCCGCCGCATTTCATCAAGCAAAACAGTGCAGAGTATCCACAAAAGCCTGCGCGAGGCTATCGCTTTCGGCGCGGTGGGCGCTCCCCGCAGAAGACGGATGTACCGGCCAAACTCTGGAAATGGAGGCGGCCCGAAGGCCGCCTCGGGGACCAGCTACACCGACTGACGGAACTTCGTCTCGTCGATGGCGGCGGCCATCAGCGTCTTGGTATAGGGTTCGCGCGGATCGCCGAAGATCTCCTCCGTCGGCCCCTCCTCGACGATCTTTCCCTGCTTCATGACGATGATGTAGTCGGACATGGCACGAACGACTGCCAGGTCGTGGCTGATAAACAGGTAGGAGAGGTCGTGGTCCGCCTGCAGGTTGCGCAGGAGTTCGACGATCTGCTTCTGCACCGACCGATCGAGCGCCGAGGTCGGCTCGTCGAGCACGACCACCTTCGGCTTCAGAATCATCGCCCGGGCAATCGCAATGCGCTGGCGCTGGCCGCCTGAGAACTCATGCGGATAGCGGTTGCGCATCGCCGGATCGAGACCGACCTCACGCAGTGCCTCGACCGCGCGAGCGTCGCGTTGCTTGCCCGACAGGGACGGCTCGTGGACGAGCAAGCCCTCGGTGATGATCTGGCCCACGGTCATGCGCGGCGACAGCGAGCCGAACGGGTCCTGGAAGACCAGCTGGAGCTCCCGCCGAAGCGGGCGCATGTCACTGCGATCGGCCTTGGAGAGGTCGTGACTGCCGAAACGGATCGATCCCTCGCTGGGCAGGAGACGCAGCAGCGCCCGCCCGAGCGTCGATTTTCCCGACCCGGATTCGCCGACGATGCCGATCGTCTGACCGCGCTTCAGAGTGACGGATATGCGGTCGACCGCCTTGAGCAGCATCGGCGGCCCGGCGAGGAAGCCGCCACCGATCTTGAACTCGACTTCGACGTTGCGGCCTTCCAGCAGGATCGGCGCATTGCCAGGCGGCGGCGCCTTGCGCCCGGTCGGCTCGGCGGCGAGCAGCATCTTGGTATAGGGATGCTGCGGGTTGGCGAAGAGTTCGTCCGCCTGCCCTTCCTCCACCACCTCTCCGGAACGCATGACATAGACCCGGTCGGCAAAGCGCCGGACGATGCCGAGATCGTGCGTGATGAAGACGATCGCCATGCCGAGCTTCCGCTGCAGCTCCGCAAGCAGTGCGAGGATCTGCGCCTGGATGGTGACGTCCAGGGCGGTGGTCGGCTCGTCAGCGATCAGGATGTCCGGGTCATTGGCGAGCGCCATCGCGATCATGACACGCTGGCGCTGTCCGCCAGACATCTCGTGCGGATAGGATTTCAGGCGTCGCTCCGGATCCGGGATCTTGACCAGTTCGAGCAGCCTGAGGGCTTCGGCGCGGGCTTGCGCGGCGCCGAGCCCACGATGCCGCATGATCGGCTCCATGAGCTGATTGCCGATCGTGTAAAGCGGATCGAGCGAGGTCATCGGCTCCTGGAAGATCATCGTGATCTTGCGTCCGCGAACCTTGTTGAGCTCCTGCTTGCTGAGCGTAAGCAGGTTCTTGCCGCGATACTCGACGGCCCCGGTCGCCTCGCCATTGCTGGCGAGCAGGTTCATCGCCGCCATCATCGTCTGGCTCTTGCCGGAGCCCGACTCGCCCACGACAGCTACCGTCTCGCCCGCCCGCACATTGAGGTTGATGCCCTTGACGGCATCGACAACGCCGTCAAGCGTGCGGAAGCGGACGCGCAGGTCCTTGACCGAAAGGATGCTTTCGTTCGCCATTGCCTCACCTGTCCTTCGGATCGAGTGCATCGCGAAGTCCGTCGCCGATGAAATTCAGCGCAAACAGCGTCGAGACAAGGAAAAACGCGGGGAACAGCAGCAGCCAGTTGGCGGTGCCGATATTCTTCGCGCCCACGGAGATGAGCACGCCCCAGCTCGTCATCGGCTCCTGCACGCCGAGGCCCAGGAACGACAGGAAGCTCTCCAGGATGATCACCTGCGGCACCAGCAGCGTCATGTAGATGACCACCGGTCCCAGCAGGTTCGGGATGACGTGCCGCTGCACGATGCCGCGTGATCGGACGCCGAGCGCCTCCGCCGCCTGGACATATTCCTGCCTGCGGATCGAAAGCGCCTGCCCTCGCACGATACGCGCCATGTCGAGCCACAGCACCGCGCCCACGGCCAGGAACATCAGCACGAAATTCCGCCCGAAGAAGACGACCAGCATGATGACGAAGAAGATGAAGGGCAGCGAATAGAGCACATCGACGATGCGCATCATCACCTCGTCGGTCTTGCCGCCCATGAAGCCCGCGGTCGCTCCGTACACCACGCCGATCACCACAGCGACGACGCCGGCGAGCAGGCCGATGGCTAGCGAGATGCGGCCCGCCATCAACGTGCGCGAGAGTTGGTCTCTGCCGACGTTGTCGGTGCCGAAGAAGAAATACTGCTGCTTGATCGAAGCACTGACGACCATCGACATGCCGTCGGCCGACTTGCTCTCGACCTTGCCGTCATCGAAGGTGTCGGAACGGTCGATGTAGCGGACGTTGCGCTCATCGATAGGCTTGGTCGAGGCGAGCGTGATGAACACGCGCTCGCCCTCCTGCTTCCACTCCTTGAGATCGACGCGCATGCGCTTGACCACGTCGGTCAACGCAGTCTCGATCATCTCGGTTTTCGGATAGGCAGACAGGCTCGGCGGCGTGCGCACATAGTCGGCATAGATGGTCGTGTACTGGTGCGGCACGAAATAGGGGCCAACCACGCAAACGACTGCCATGAAGACAAGATAGTAGAGGCTGAACATGGCAGCCTTGTTGGCCTTGAGGCGTGCCCACGCATCACCCCAAAGCGAGCGCCCGACGACGGGCGCGGCGACAACGGTATCAGTCATAGCGCACCCTCGGGTCGAAGAAGGCATAGAGAACGTCGACGATCAGGTTGAAGGCGATCGTGAACAGCGCGATCAGCACGACCGTCCCCATGACAAGGGTGTAGTCGCGATTGAGCGCCGCATCGACGAAGTAACGGCCGATACCGGGAATGGCGAAGATCGTCTCGACGATGATTGAGCCGGTCAACAATGCGGCCGCGGCCGGCCCCGCATAGGACACGATGGGCAGCACGGCGCCGCGAAGAGCATGCTTGACCACGACCGACCAGTCGGAGAGGCCGAGGGCCCTGGCCGTACGGATGTGATTGGAGCGCAAGGACTCGATCATCGAACCGCGCATCAGTCGGGCGACGATGGCGATCTGGGGCAATGACAATGTGATGATAGGTCCGATCTTGTTGATCAGCGCACCATCACCCCAACCGCCGATCGGCAACAGCATCCATGTCAGCCCGAACAGCAACTGAATTACCGGAGCCACGACAAAGGTGGGGATGGTGCTGCCGGCAGTGGCCAAGGCGATCACCGAATAGTCGCCGAGCTTGTTCTGGTTGAGCGCGGCGACGATGCCAAGCACCGTGCCAATGATCAAAGCCAGAGCCAGTGCCGAAGCGCCGAGCTGAATCGAGATCGGAAGACCCTTTGCGAACAGCTCGGTGACCGTGAAGTCCGGCAGATTGTAGCTCGGACCGAAATTGCCGTGCAGCAGGTTCTTCAGGTAGTTGACGTATTGAAGCCAAAGCGGGTCGTTTAGACCGAACTGCGCTTCGAGATTTGCCTTGATTTCGGGACTGAGGCCACGCTCCTGATTGAAGGGGCCGCCTGGCGCGACACGGATCAGGAAAAAGGCCAGCGTGACGATGACGAACATCGTCGGAATGGCGGTCAAAAGCCGCCGGAATACATAGAGAAACATCGGACCTACGCCTTCGCAAGCAAGCCGGTTCCGCCGCCTCCCAGAAGGAAGGCGGCGGGGCTTTTGGAAATTATTCCTTGCTCATAAAGCGAGTGGGATGCACGTCCATGACGTTCTCGTCGAAGCCCTTCAGCTTAGGCGAAACGAGGTTCTTGTAGCTGTAGTACAGGATCGGAATGAAGCCCGTGTCCGAAAGGACGATACGCTCGGCCTCCTGCAGATCCTTCATGCGCTCTTCCGGCTTGCCGCCTGAAGCAGCAGCCTTGTCCATGGCTTCCTCGAACTTGGGATTGTCATAGACGGAGTAGTTATTGCCGCTCGCCTTGCGGGCAACGCCCAGGAAGGTTTCCGGGTCCTTGTAGTCAGCAATCCAGCCGACGCGGGCAGTGTCGAAATCGCCCTTCTGTTCCAGGAAGCCATAGTGCGTCTTGGTGTCGGTGTTGACGAGCGACACTTCGATGCCAAGCGGCTTGAGCTGTTCCTGGATAGCAACCGCAGTGTTCTTATGGTTTTCCGACGTGTTGTAGCGGATCTCCATCTTCAGCGGCTTGTCCGGACCGTAGCCGAGCTTCTCGAGGATTTTCTTGGCTTCGTCTTCGCGGTCGATCTGCGACATGGTCGCATAATCGGCTTCGATCGGCGTATAGCCCTCGATGCCGGGCGGAACCATCGTGTAGCTGGGCAGCATCGAATTCTGCCAGACCTTTTCAGCAATGAAGTCGCGGTCGATTGCCATCGCCACGGCCTTGCGAAGCTCCAGGTTGGACCAAGGCTCCTTGTCCCACTTCATGGCGTAATAATACGTGCCGAGCTGAGCTCCAACGCGCAGCTGATCGCCGAACTTGGCCTTCAGGTCGGCCATCTGCTCGGTGGGAATGTCGTCGTTGGAGTCGAGTTCACCGGCTTCGAAGCGCTTGATGGCGGTCGAACGGTCTTCCGTCGGAATGAAATTGACGACGTCAATCTTGACGTTGGCTGCATCGTAGAACTTCGGGTTCTTCACCAACTTGATATGATCGTTGGGAACGAACTCGGCGAGCGTGAAGGCGCCGTTGGAAACCAGATTGCCAGGCTTGATCCAGTCAGCGCCGAGCTTCTCGATGGCAGCCTTGTTCACCGGATATGCGGCCTGGTGGGTCAGCATCTCGAGGAAGTAGGGCGTGGGCGCCTTGAGCTTAACTTCGAGCGTAGACGCGTCGACCGCCTTGACCCCCATGTCCTCGACTTTGCCCTTGCCGGTATTCACCTCTTCGGCACCGACGATGGGGTAGAGCATCGACGCATATTCCGCGCCGGTCGCAGGATCTTCAAGGCGGCGGAACGAGTAGACGAAATCCTCAGCCGTCACCGCGCTACCGTCCGACCACGTCGCACCCTGACGGAGCTTGAACGTGTAGACCAGGCCGTCATCGGAAACGGTCCAGCTTTCTGCGGCTCCCGGAATGAGATTGGCGTCCTTGTCCTGCATCACCAGTCCCAGGAACAGGTCGCGCAGGATGTGCGCTTCATAGACCGTCGAGGTCTTGTGCGGATCGAGCGACTCCGGATCGGCCGAATTGCCGCGATTGTAGACGACCTCCGCGAAGGCCGGCATCGATACCGCGCCTGCAGTCAATGCGAGCGTCGTGGCGAACACGGTCGCTTTCAGCATATTTTTGAGCATGAGTTTTCATCTCCCAATTAGGCGTGTTCCCCGTAAAAACACGGCCTCGCCTGGTTAGCACCCGAATGCCGGAATGCCCGGCTTCGTTGAGCGGGCCAGCGGCTCCCTACCGCCAGCGGTGGCTGACACTATTCGCGACAAAACTTTATTTCAACACGACTCATGCTCACCCTAAGTCAACCTGAGCTCATTCAAATCAAGCGACCGATGAAGTAGGCCAGTCCGGGCACCTGTAACGTTCCGGGTGCAAAAAGCCCCGCAGTGCCGGCGAATTCCAGAGGCTCGATCTTGCGCACTCCGGCTGGCAGGGGCACGTCCGCTGCAGCGTCGGAAAAGTTGAAAACGCACAACAATCGCTCGCCTTTTGCCTCCCGCTCGAAGGTCAGCACATCGCCTTCGGCCGCAAGAATCTTGATGGTTCCGGCGACCAGCGCAGGGTGCCGGCGACGCGCCTCCAGCACTGCGCGATAATGCGCCAGGACGGACCGCGCATCGGCCTGCTGGCGGTCGACGGCGAGCGCGCGATGCTCGTCCGCAATCGGCAACCATGGTTTGCCGTCGGTAAATCCGCCCTGCTCGGACTGCGCCTCCCAGACCATCGGCGTGCGGCAACCGTCGCGGCCCTTGTAGCCGGGCCAGAACCGGATTCCGTAGGGATCGCGGAGGTCTTCGAAGGCAAGGTCGGCCTCGCCGAAACCGAGTTCCTCGCCCTGGTAGAGGCATATCGAGCCGCGCAGGCAGGCAAGCAGCGCGATCGAGAACCTGGCCACCCGCTCGGGATCGCCGCCGGGCCGCGTCCAGCGGGTCACGTGGCGAATCACGTCATGGTTCGAGAAGGCCCAGCAAACCCAGCCGTCGGCGACAGCCGCCTCGAAATCATCGACGCATTTGCGCACATGCTCGGCGGAAAAAGCGGGCCCCAGGAGATCGAAGGTGTAGCACATGTGCAGCTTGTCGCCGCCTGATGTATAGGCCGCCACCGTCTGCAGCGAGCGTGCGCCGTCGCCCACCTCGCCGACCGACGTGCGCGCGCCGTATTCGTCGAGCAAAGTCCTGAAGCGCTTGAGGAATCCGATGTTCTCGGGTCGCGTCTTGTCGAACAGGTGGTCCTGATATTCGTACGGGTTCTTCTCCTCGATCTCGCCCGAAACGCTCTTCTCCAGCGGAGGATTGTCCCTCAGCCACCTGTCGTGGACGTAGAAATTCACCGTATCCAGGCGGAACCCGTCTACCCCACGATCGAGCCAGAATCGCACGGTTTCCAGCAACGCGTCCTGGACGTCGGGGTTGTGGAAGTTGAGATCGGGCTGCGACGCGAGGAAGTTGTGCAGATAATACTGCCGGCGGGTCGAATCCCACTCCCACGCCGGACCGCCGAAGATCGACAACCAGTTGCTGGGGGCGGTTCCATCCGGCTTCGGTTCCGCCCAAACGTACCAATCAGCCCTGGGGTTGTCCCGGCTTGCGCGGCTTTCGACGAACCAGGGATGCTTGTCGGAGGAGTGCGACAACACCTGATCGATGATGATCCTGAGCCCCAGGCGGTGCGCTTCGGCGACGAGCGCGTCGAAGTCGGCCAGCGAGCCGAACATCGGGTCGACGTCGCAATAGTCCGACACGTCGTAGCCCATGTCGGCCATCGGCGACTTGAAGAAGGGCGACAGCCATACGGCATCCGCGCCGAGCGAGGCGATGTGGGGCAGCCGGCGGGTGATCCCGGCCAGGTCGCCGCTGCCGTCCCCGGTACTGTCCTGGTAGGAGCGTGGGTAGACCTGATAGATCACGCAGCCACGCCACCAGTCGTCGCCCATCGAAACCTTGCCGGTCATCAGCGCCCATCTCCCGGATAATCGTCGAGCGTCCGCTCGACTGCAAAGCGGATGCAGCGCGGCGGTACCGAAATGCGGCCGCCGGCCAGAGCTACCTGCTCCAACGGTGCGTTCCACAGATAATCCTGCCGCGTCGGAAGCTGGAAGTCGCATGCGCGGCGCGCGCCATTGATCAGCACCGCCAGTCTGCCGCCCGATCCGGTGCCGTGGCCGATCACCATGGCGAGACGACGCCGGTCCGGTTCGTGCCAGCTTGCGTCAGTCATCGGCAGGCCGTTTTCGGCCAGCCATTCGACATCAGGCAAGCCGGAGGGGGCACCGGGCCCGCCGCTGAAGAAACCGAGTTCGCCAAATGCGGGCACACCGCGCCGGAGTTGGGCGAGCCCAGCCACATAGGTCTCTAGCTCGACGTCGCGATCGGCCCAGTCCAGCCAGGTCATTCCATTGTCCTGGGCATAGGCATTGTTGTTGCCGCGCTGGCTGCGGCCGAACTCGTCGCCCGCGGTCAGCATAATTGTGCCGCGCGAGGAAAACAGGGTCGCAAGCAGCGCCCTTACGTCCCGATCGCGCTCGGCCACGATGTCGGGATCGCGGCTCTCGCCCTCGAAACCGTTGTTCCACGAGAAGTTCTCGTTGTGGCCGTCGTGATTGTGCTCGCCGTTGGCTTCGTTGTGCTTGCGCTCGTAGCGGACGACGTCGGCAAGCGTCAGGCCGTCGTGAGCGGCGACGAAGTTGACGCTGCGCGTTTGCGCGCCGCCGAAGATGTCCGAGGATCCGGCAAGCCTCGTGGCGAGTGCCGCGACCGTGGCGCGGTCGCCGCGCCAGAATCGGCGGACGTCGTCGCGATAGCGGTCGTTCCATTCAAGGAAGGCCGCAGGGAATGCGCCCAGCCGGTAGCCATTTTGGCCGACGTCCCAAGGCTCGGCGATCAGCACCCGGTCGCTCAGGATCGGATCCGTCTGCATCGCTCGGAGCAAGGGAGCATCAGCGCTGAACTCGCGGCCGACCCGGCCGAGGACCGGCGCAAGGTCGAAGCGGAAGCCATCGACGCCGGCGGCCAGGACGAAGTGCCGCAAGCTGTCGAGGACGAGTTCCTGAACGATCGGCTCGTCGCAGGCGACCGTATTGCCGGTGCCCGTATCGTTGGCGTAGAGGCCTCGGCCGTCGAACGCCTCGCGGTAGTAGGCCCGGTTATCCAGGCCGCGCAGCGACAGCGTCGGTCCGAGTTCGTCGCTCTCGGCCGTGTGATTGAAGACGAGGTCGAGGATGACGCCTATGCCGGCACTGCGTAAAACGGCGACGGTCTCGCGCAGGTCCTCGATGCCGTTTGGTGCCAGGCGCGGGTCGAGCGCCATGAACGAGACGGGATTGTAGCCCCAGGCATTGCTGAGCCCCAGCGCCGGAAGGTGCCGCTCGTCCATCGTTGCGGTGATCGGCATCAGTTCTACGGCCGAAACCCCGAGCTTCAGGAGGTGCTCGACAACCGCCGGCTCCGCAAGTGCACGGATCGTTCCGCGCAGGCTTTTCGGCACCGCCGGGTGCAGCATCGAGAAGGCTCTCGCCGGAACCTCGTAGATCAGGCCGCCGGGGCGGAAGACCACGGGCGGAGGCGGCAGGGAGCGCGGTGACGCGACCATCGCCTTCGGCATCAGCGGAGCCGTGTCGCCTCCCGTGTCGCGGCGTGCTGCAAGGCGCTCGTCATAGCGGTAGGCACGATCGATGCGCAGGGCATAGGGATCGATCAGCAACTTGTCGGGATCGAACCAGAGGCCCTCCTCGGGAGCGAACCTGCCGTCGGCCCGAAACCCGTAGCGCGTCCCCTCTCCCAGCCCCGCGACCGTCAGGGCGAAGACGCCGTCGCCCTCGCCTTTCAGTTCGTGCCGGTCTGTCTCGGTCTTGCCCAAGGCGTCGAAGACCGACACCCAGATACGCTCGGCCGCCCCGGACCACACGGAGAAACGGACTCCGCTGCCTGTGACGGCCGCGCCGAACCGCGGCCGGTATCCAGCCGCCTCGGTCATCGCATCAGGTGATGACGCTCGGTTTGTCGCGGCCGGTATGGCTGCGGATGCCGGCTATGTCGTCGGCTGCCTTGATCAGGTCGGCGAGCGCTGCCTGCGTATCGAGGTCATGGCGTGCCGGATCAGGCTCGAAACGCTCGATGTAGACGCGCAGCGTCGCACCCGAGGTGCCGGTGCCCGAGAGGCGGAACACGACGCGCGAACCCCCTTCGAACAGCACACGGATACCCTGGTTCTTGCTGACGGAGCCGTCGACCGGGTCGTTGTAGGCGAAGTCGTCGGCGCTCGCGATCTTCATGCCCTGCACGCTCGTGCCCGGAAGTGCGGCGAGTTTCGCGCGCAGCGCATCCATCAGCGCGTTGGCGCGGTCGGTCTCGACTTCCTCGTAGTCGTGGCGCGAATAGTAGTTCCGGCCGTAGGTCGCCCAGTGCTTGGCGGCGATGTCCTTGGCGCTTTCGCCGCGCGCGGCAAGGATGTTGAGCCACAGCAGCACCGCCCACAGCCCATCCTTTTCGCGGACGTGGTCTGAGCCGGTGCCCGCACTCTCCTCGCCGCAGATCGTCGCCATGCCGGCGTCGAGCAGGTTGCCGAAGAACTTCCAGCCGGTGGGGGTCTCGTACATGCCGATGCCGAGCTTCTCTGCGACCCGGTCGGCCGCGCCGCTGGTCGGCATCGAGCGTGCGATGCCCTTGAGGCCCGACTTGTAGCCGGGCGCGAGATGGGCGTTGGCGGCGAGCATGGCCAGCGAATCCGAAGGCGTGATGAAGATGCCGCGCCCGATGATGAGGTTGCGGTCACCGTCGCCGTCGGAGGCCGCGCCGAAGTCAGGCGCGTTCGCCCCCATCATCTCGTCATAGAGATGCTTGGCATGGACCAGGTTCGGATCGGGATGGTGACCGCCGAAATCCTCGAGCGGCACGAAATTGCGCGCGGTTCCCTCGGCAGCACCGAGGCGGCGCTCGAGGATTTCCTTGGCATAAGGGCCGGTCACAGCATGCATGGCATCAAAGCGCATGCGGAAGCCCGACTTGAACAGCGCACGCAGCGCGTCGAAATCGAACAGGCTTTCCATCAATTGGGCATAGTCGGTCACCGGATCGACGACCTCGACCTTCATGCCACCGACCTCGAAGATGCCGAGCTTGTCGAGGTCGACCGCGCCGACATCGGCGATCTTGTAGGCGGTGATCGTCTTGCTGCGGGCGTAGATCGCATCCGTCAGCTTCTCGGGCGCCGGGCCGCCGTTCTCGGCGTTGTACTTGATGCCGAAATCCTCGCGCGGACCGCCCGGGTTGTGGCTGGCCGACAGGATGATGCCGCCGAACGCCTTGCGCTTGCGGATCAGGTTCGAGGCGGCAGGCGTCGACAGGATGCCGCCCTGGCCGACGACCACGCGGCCGAAGCCGTTGGCCACCGCCATCGCGATGACCTTCTGGATCACCTCGCGGTTGTAGAAGCGGCCATCGCCGCCGACCACCAGCGTCTTGCCGGCGAAGCCTTCGAGAGAGTCGAACACCGACTGGACGAAATTCTCGACATAGTTCGCCTGCTGGAAGACAGGCACCTTCTTGCGCAGGCCGGACGTGCCGGGCTTCTGGTCGCTGAAGGGCGTGGTGGTTACGGTACGAATCATTCAGGCATCCCTTTTTGAGAGAAGCTTACTGTAGAGTACGGCATATTTCTGGGCACTCCGATCCCAGGACAGATCCGCTTTCATCCCCTGCCGTTGCAGGGAGCTCCACGCGGCGGGGTCGGTGTAAAGGGCATTGGCTCGCAATATGGCGTGGTGGAACGCCCCCGCATCCTCAGGCGCGAACTGGAATCCCGTCGCGACACCCGCCCCGACGGCCGCCTCGTTGGCGTCGATGACGGTGTCGGCCAGGCCGCCGGTCCGGGCGACGATCGGCACGCACCCATAGCGCAGACCGTAGAGCTGGGTCAGGCCGCAGGGCTCGAAGCGCGACGGTATCAAGATGGCGTCGGCGCCGCCCTGGAGCAGATGCGACAGGCCCTCGTCGTAGCCGATGACGACGCCCACCCGGCCGCGATGGCGCGCGGCCCCGGCCAGCAGCGCCCCCTCCAGGCCGGCGTCGCCGGCGCCGAGGATCGCGAGCCGCGCTCCCGTTGCGACCACCGGGTCCAGGATCGCGGTCAGTATATCCATGCCCTTCTGCCAGGTCAGGCGGCTGACCACGCAGTAGATCGGCCCGTCGTCGCGATCGAGCATCATGCGCTCCTCGATCGCCCGCTTGTTGGCCTTGCGCGCCTTCAGGCTCCTGGCACCGTAGGTCGCAGCAAGATGCTTGTCGGTTTCGGGATTCCAGATCGCGACGTCGATGCCGTTGACAATGCCATGCAGGTCGGCGGCGCGCAGGTTGATCAACCCGTCGAGCCCCATCCCGAAGGCCGGCGAACGAATCTCCTGGGCATAGGTCGGGCTGACCGTGGTCAACGCCCAAGCCGCCTGTAGCCCCGCCTTGAGGAAGCCGACGCCGCCATAATACTCGATGCCGTCCAGCGCCATCGCCTGCTGGGGCAGGCCCAGACCCGGAAAGATGCTTGCCGCAAACTGACCCTGAAAGGCGAGATTGTGGACCGTCATCACGGACGGGACGTTCGCCGCCTCGCCGTAACGCATGTAGGCCAGCGCCATGGCGGACTGCCAGTCATGCGCGTGCACGATATCCGGCTTGTAACCGGCGACAGCGCCAGCGGCGATGTCTGCAGCAACCTTGCTGAAGGCGGCGAACCGTCGCCAATTGTCCTGCCAGTCGGCGCCCGTCGCATCGCCGTAGGGTCCGCCTGGCCGGTCGAACAGATGTGGTGCATCCAGCACCAGCAGGTCCAGGCCGGCGACCTCGGCCGCGTGGACGGCCGCCTTGCCACCCTGCAGCGCGGGATACTGGTGGACGGTCTTTTTCTTCTTCAGCTGGTTCATCACCACCGGATAGCCCGGCACGAGACTTCGCGTCGCAACACCGAGCCCTGCCAGCGCATCCGGCAGCGCTCCCGTCACATCGGCCAGCCCGCCTGTCTTGATCAGCGGAAATATCTCGGGCGTGACCGAAAGTACCTGCACCGGCTACAGCTCCAGCCTGTTGATCATGTCCTGGGTGATGAGGCAGATGCCCTTTTCCGAGACGCGGAAGCGCTTTGCATCGAGTTCCGGATCCTCGCCGACCACCAGCCCCTCGGGGATGTGTACCCCGTGGTCGATGACGACTCTCTTAAGCTGGGCCTTGCGGCCGACATGGCAGGCCGGCAGCATCACCACGTCTTCGAGGGTGGCGTAGGAATTGATCCGCGCGCCGGTGAAGATCAGGCTGCGCCGTAGCGAGGCGCCCGAGACGATGCAGTCGCCGGAAACCAGCGACGAGATGGCCTGGCCGCGGCGGCCGTCCTCGTCGTGGACGAACTTGGCGGGCGGGGTCAGTTCCGAATAGGTCCAGATCGGCCAGTCGCGATCATAGAGGTCCAGCTCCGGGATGACATCGGTGAGATCGATGTTGGCTTCCCAATAGGCGTCGACCGTGCCCACGTCGCGCCAGTAGGGAGCAGCCTCGGATGTCGAGCGGACGCACGACTTGGTGAAGCGGTGGGCCACTGCTTTGCCGTGCTGCACGATGTGCGGGATGATGTCCTTACCGAAATCGCGGCTCGACTCCGGCTCATTGGCGTCGCGCCGCAACTGCTCCATGAGGAAACTGGTCTTGAAGACGTAGATACCCATGGAGGCCAGGGCGAAATTGGGATTGTCGGGGATGCCGGGCGGGTCGGCCGGCTTTTCGATGAAGGAGATGATGTTGTCCTTCTTGTCGACATGCATGACGCCGAAGCCGCTCGCTTCCATGCGTGGCACTTCGAGGCAGCCGACGGTCACGTCTGCGCCGGCATCGACGTGCTGGCGCAGCATGAGTTCGTAATCCATCTTGTAGATGTGATCGCCCGCCAGGATGATCATGTATTCCGGGCCGTACGCCTCGATGATGTCGATGTTCTGGTAGACCGCGTCGGCGGTGCCCTCGTACCATTGCGTTTCCGAGACGCGCTGGCTGGCGGGCAGGATGTCGAAACTCTCGTTTCGCTCCGGCCTCAGGAAGTTCCAGCCCCGCTGCAGATGCCGGATCAGCGAATGCGCCTTGTACTGCGTGGCCACACCAAGCCGGCGGATGCCCGAATTCAGCGCATTCGAAAGGGCGAAATCGATGATCCTGGTCTTGCCCCCGAAATAGACGGCAGGTTTGGCGCGCCGGTCGGTTAGTTCCTTGAGCCTGCTGCCGCGCCCTCCCGCCAACACATAAGCCATTGCGTCGCGCGCAAGCGGCTGGTTCTTGTTTATGACCATGGCATCCTCCCTGCTCAGTCCGCCACAAATTCGAGCATGACCGTCGCCAGCGGCGGCAGAAGCAGCGTTGCCGCCGCCCCTCCTCCGTCCACCTGCCGTGCGTCGACCATGCCGTTGTTGCCCTTGCCGGATCCGCCATAGTCGAGCGCATCCGAGTTGAAGATCTCCCGCCACTTGCCAGCCGCCGGCAGTGGCACGCGATAATTGCCGCGAGGCAGTGGGGTGAAGTTGGTGACCACAGCGATCGGGGCGGCACCGGGCGCCTTGCGCAACCAGGCGAACACCGAATTGGCCGAATCGTCGACGATCAACCACTCGAACCCTTCCGGCTCGCAGTCCCGCGCATGGAGCGCCTTCTTCGAGCGGTAGAGACGGTTGAGATCGCTCACGAGCTGACGGACGCCGCTGTGCGGCGCGTAGTCGAGCAGGTTCCATTCGAGCGCCCGCGCCTCGCTCCACTCCGAGCGCTGCGCGAATTCCTGCCCCATGAACAGCAGCTTCTTGCCGGGATAGCCCCACATGAAGGCGTAGTAGGCGCGAAGCGTCGCGAATTTCTGCCAGTCGTCGCCGGCCATCTTGTGCAAAAGCGTGCCCTTGCCGTGCACGACCTCGTCATGTGACAGCGGCAGCACGAAATTTTCGCTGAAGGCGTAGAGCAGCCCGAAGGTGATCTCGTTGTGATGGTGCTTGCGGTGGACGGGCTCGCGCGCGAGATAAGCCAGCGTATCGTGCATGAAGCCCATGTTCCACTTGAAGCCGAACCCCAGTCCGCCCTCATGCACCGGCTGCGAAACCTTCGGCCAGGAGGTGGATTCCTCGGCGATCGTCATCACGCCCGGGTGCGCGCCGTAGACGGCAACATTCAACTTCTGAAGGAAGCGCACGGCCTCCAGGTTCTCCCGGCCGCCGAACTCGTTGGGGATCCACTCGCCTTCCTTGCGCGAGTAGTCGAGGTACAGCATCGAGGCAACCGCATCCACGCGCAGGCCGTCGACGTGGAACTTCTCCGCCCAGTAGAGCGCGTTGTTGAGGAGGAACGACACCACCTCGCGCCGCCCGAAGTTATAGATCGCCGTGTTCCAGTCGGGGTGGAAGCCCTGGCGCGGGTCGGCATGCTCGTAGAGAGCGGTGCCGTCGAAATGGGCGAGCCCGTGCTCGTCGGTGGGGAAGTGCGCCGGCACCCAGTCGAGGATCACGCCTATGCCGGCCCGATGCGCGCCGTCGACGAAACGGGCGAAGCCTTCGGGATCGCCGAAGCGCGCGCTCGGAGCGTAGAGCCCGGTCGTCTGGTAGCCCCATGACGGGTCGTAGGGATGCTCGGAGATCGGCAGGAACTCGATATGGGTGAAGCCGGTATCCACGACATAGGGGATGAGCCTGTCGGCCAATTCGTCCCAGGACAGAAAAGTGCCGTCGTCGCGCCTCTGCCAGGAGCCGGCATGGACTTCGTAAATGCTGACCGGCTCGCGCCGATGGTCAGCGCTCCTCCAGTAGGCCCGATGCTTGTCGTCGCCCCACTCCTGCGCCAGGGGTGCGGCGGTCACCGAGGCGGTCGCGGGCCTCAGTTCCGAACGGAACGCGAACGGATCGGCCTTGAGGGGAAGGCGCACGCCCCGGGCGCCGATGAGTTCGAATTTATAGGGCCGGCCAACCCCGATGTCGGGGATGAATATCTCCCAGATGCCGGTGTCCTGCCGGTTGCGCATCGGGTGGCGACGGCCGTCCCAATCGTTGAAATCGCCGACTACCGATACGCGGTGGGCATTCGGCGCCCAGACGGCGAAATGCACGCCATCGGCACCCTCGTGCGAGATCGGGTGCGCGCCGAGCTTGTCGAACAGCCGCCGATGCGATCCCTCTCCGATGTAATAATCGTCCATCGGTCCGAGCACCGGCCCGAAGCTGAAGGGATCGGTCACCCACCAGTCGCCCCCCGCATTGCGGGCATGGAAGCGGATCGGCTGCCTTTTGCGGATGGTGAGCTTGCCTTCGAAGAAACCGGCATCGTTGCGGCAGGCAAGCTCGCCGCACGCCTTGCCTTCGAGGGTATGAGCCGTGACCGCCTCCGCATGCGGGATGAAGCAACGGGCCACGAGCCCCTTGCCCTCCTCCTGGACACCCAGAACCGCGAACGGATCGCCATGCGTGCCGTTGACGATTGCCTCGACATCGACGTTCGCCGCCCTGGCAGGGTCCGGCAATGCTTCGGCGGCCGCGCGCGGCTTCTTCATGTTCAGGTATCCCCTCCCATGCATCTCTTCGCGGAGATCATTTCATGCAATCACATCAGGCGGGCACGTTCCAGATTTCTTTGGCGTATTGACGGATAGTACGATCGGAGGAGAACCAGCCGACGCGCGCCACGTTGCGGATGGCGCGGGCGTACCAGTCGGGACTGTTGCGCCACACCGCATCGACCTGCCGCTGCGCGGCCGCGTAGGAATCGAAATCGGCGGCGACCATGAACCAATCGTGCTGGTGGAGCCCGTCCATCAGGTCGCGGTAGCGGGCCGGATCGTCGGGCGAGAACACACCCGACGCGATTGCCGCAACGGCCTGCTTCAGTTCCGGTGACGCATCGATGACCGCCTCCGGCTGGTAGCCGTTGGCGCGGCGGGCAGCCACTTCCTTGGCGGTCAGGCCGAAGATGAAGATGTTGTCGTCGCCGACGCGCTCCTTGATCTCGACATTGGCGCCGTCGAGCGTGCCGATGGTGAGCGCACCGTTGAGCGCAAACTTCATGTTGCCGGTGCCGGACGCCTCCATGCCTGCTGTCGAGATCTGTTCCGACAGGTCGGCGGCCGGCATCAGGATCTCGGCCGCGCTGACGTTGTAGTTCGGCACGAAGACTACCTTGAGCAGGCCGCGCACCGAAGGATCGCGGTTGATCACCTTGGCTACGTCGTTGGCCAGCTTGATGATCAGCTTGGCATTGTGATAGCTAGGCGCCGCCTTGCCGCCGAAGAACTTGACCCGCGGCATCCAGTCCCGTTCGGGGTGCGAACGGATCTGGTCGTAGAGCGCCACCGCCTCGATGATGTTGAGAAGCTGGCGCTTGTATTCGTGGATGCGCTTGATCTGGATGTCGAATAGGGCCGAAGGGTCGACCCTGATCCCGAGACGCTCGGCCACCAGCGTGGCGAGCAATTCCTTGTTGGCGCGTTTGACGGCGGCGAACTTGTCGCGGAAGGCCGCATCCTCGGCAAGCGGATCGAGATCGCGGATCGCCTCGATGTCGTCCAGGAAACGGTCGCCGATCGCCTCGCGCGCGAGTGCCGTCAGACCGGGATTGCACTGGATGAGCCAGCGGCGCGGTGTGATGCCGTTGGTCTTGTTGTTGATCCGGTCCGGATAGAGGCTGTGAAGATCGGCGAATACGGTCTCCTTCATCAGATCCGTGTGAAGCGCAGACACCCCGTTGACGCTGTGCGAGCCGACGAAGGCCAGATTGCCCATGCGCACGCGGCGGCCGCCATCCTCCTGGATCAGCGATATGCGGCTGATCTGGTCGCCGTTGAACCGGCCGGTGGCACGCGCCTCGAGCAGGATCTCGGCGTTGATCGCATAGACGATCTGCATGTGGCGCGGCAGCAGGCGTTCGAACAGCGGCACCGGCCAGCTTTCAAGCGCCTCCGGCAACAGCGTGTGGTTGGTATAGGCGAAGGTCCGCTTGGTGAGCCCCCACGCGGTATCGAAATCCAGCGCATGAACATCCATCAAGAGGCGCATCAGTTCGGCCACGGCGACCGCCGGATGGGTGTCGTTGAGGTGGATCGCCGCCTTCTCCGGCAGGGACAACAGGTCGCCGTACTGGCTGAGGTGGCGCTGCAGGATGTCCTGCAGCGAGGCCGTGGTGAAGAAGTACTCCTGCCTCAGCCGAAGCTCCTGGCCTGCAGGCGTGGCATCGGCGGGGTAGAGTACGCGCGAGAGCGCATCCGCCTTGTTGCTCTCGCGCAGCGCGCCGATGTGGTCGCCCGCATTGAAGGCGTCGAGCAGGATCGGGTCTATGGCCATGCCCGACCACAGGCGCAATGTGTTGACCCGCGCCCCTCGCCAGCCGACCACCGGCGTATCGTAGGGAACCGCCAGCACCCTTTCGGTTGGCTTCCAGACATGGCGCTCGAGCCGCCCGTCCTTGCTGGTTATCGACTCCACCGAGCCGCCGAACCCGACCTCGAAGGCGCGCTCGCGGCGTTCGAACTCCCACGGATTGCCGTGATCGAGCCAGGTTTCCGGCAGTTCGACCTGCCAGCCGCCATGGATTTCCTGGCGGAACATACCGTTGACATAGCGGATGCCGTAGCCATGGGCGGGAATGTCGACGGTTGCCATGCTTTCCATGAAGCAGGCCGCCAGCCGCCCGAGGCCGCCATTGCCGAGTGCGGCGTCCGGCTCCAGCCTGGCGATGACGTCGAACTCGACCCCGAGCGAGGCGAGCGCCTCGCGCATCGCCTCCATGAGGCCGAGGTTCGAGAACGCGTCGCGCATCAGCCGGCCGATCAGGAACTCGAGCGACAGGTAGTAGACGCGCTTGGCGCTCTGGTCGTAGGCCTCCTTGGTGGAGGAAATCCACTCGTCAACGATGCGATCGCGGACCACCTTGATCGCGGCGGTCAGCCAGTCGTAGTCGGTCGCTACCGTCGCATCCTTGCCGAGGCGGTACTTCAGAGCCTGCAGTATCTCGTCGGCAAGCGCCTGTGGGTTGGTGTCGCCCAGGGGCGGCGGCGGGATTTTCGGGTTCTCTGCGCGGGTCATCTTGCCTCTCGCATTGTCGGCCCACGAGACCGACGGTTGAATTCCCTCCCAGGCCGCCACCTACCCTCCCCGCAGCTTTTCCAGGTGATCCGAACTCGATCTCAATCGATTAAAATCTCCGCGTCAATACTCATGACGCGGAGATCGGAACCGCCGATCAGGCGGCGAGCGCTGCCTCCGGCGGCTTTTTCGCCCCGGTCATGAAGGCGACCGCGTCCGACATCGTATATTCCTTCGGATCGATGACGGTGAGCCTGCGGCCGAGCCTGTGGATATGGATGCGGTCTGCCACCTCGAACACGTGCGGCATGTTGTGCGAGATCAGCACGATCGGCAGGCCGCGCTTCTTCACGTCCAGTATGAGTTCCAGCACGCGGCGGGATTCCTTCACCCCGAGGGCTGCCGTCGGCTCGTCCATGATGACGACCTTGGAGCCGAAGGCCGCCGCACGCGCGACCGCCACGCCCTGGCGCTGGCCGCCCGAGAGGGTTTCCACCGCCTGGCTGATGTTCTGGATCGTCATCAGTCCCAGTTCGGTCAGCTTCTCCCGGGCTCGCTTTTCCATGGCCGGCCGGTCGAGCATCCGGAACCATTGTCCCAGCGGCCCGGACCTCCTGATCTCCCGGCCGAGGAACATGTTGTCGGCGATCGACAGCGCCGGCGACAGCGCAAGGTTCTGGTAGACCGTCTCGATACCCGAATCGCGGGCCTCCATGGGCGACTTGAAGTTGATGACGTTTCCCTCGAGGCGGATTTCCCCCTCGTCGGCGCGGATCGCACCGGAAATCGCCTTGATCAGCGACGACTTGCCGGCGCCGTTGTCGCCGATCACGGCCAGGATCTCGCCCGGATAGAGGTCGAAATCCGCGTTATCGAGGGCAGTGACGCGACCGTAGCGCTTCACCAGTCCGCGGGCGGTGAGGATGGGTTCCTGTGCCATTAGCCTGCAACCTTTCTGATCCACTGGTCGATCGCGACGGCGACGATGATCAGCACGCCGATCAACAGATAGGTCCACTGCGGGTCGGTGCCGATCAGGCGTAACCCAAGCGAGAAGACGCCGACGATGAGCGCACCGAAGAGCATGCCGAGGATCGAGCCGCGGCCGCCGAAGAGCGAGATGCCGCCGATGACGACTGCGGTGATGGACTCGATGTTGGCGAACTGCCCGGAGGTCGGCGAGACGGAGCCCAGGCGTCCGATGATGACCCAGCCGGCGAGCGCGCAGATCAGGCCCGAGACCACATAGACGGTCACCAGCACCTTCTTGACGCTCACACCGGACAGCTTTGCGGCCTCCGGATCGTCGCCGACCGCGTAGACGTGCCGGCCCCAGGCCGTGTGATTGAGCACGTACCAGAGCACGAAGGTCAGCAGCACCATGACGACCACGCCATAGGTGAACACCGCATTTCCGATGCGGAAGCTCTCACCGAAGAACTGGAGTATCGGCGCCTGGGCGGCAATATCCTGCGAGCGGATCGTCTCGTTGGCCGAATACAGGAAGTTCGTCGCAAGCACGATCTGCCAGGTGCCCAGCGTCACGATGAAGGGCGGCAGTTTCATGTAGGCGACGAGCGCGCCGTTGATCCAACCGCAGAACGCTCCCACGGCGAAGCCGCAGAGGATGGAAATGGGCGCCGGTATCCCGTAGCGGAACGTGAGCTGGCCCATCACCACCGACGACAGCACCATGATCGCCCCGACCGAGAGGTCGATGCCCGCGGTCAGCACCACCAGCGTCTGGGCAGCGCCGACGATGCCGACGATCGCCACCTGCTGGAGGATCAGCGTCATCGAGAAGGCCGAGAAGAACTTGCCCCCGACCAGAACACCGAAGGCTACGAGGGAAAGCAGTAGCACGATCAGCGGCACCGCAGCCGGATTCGAATGCAGGAAGTGCTGCGCGTGCTCGAGTGGTGTTTTGGAATGCGTATCGAAACTGGCGACTGACGTGTCGCTGCCGGACAGCACTTTTTCGAATTCTTGTGGCTGTCCCCGACCCTCTGCCGAGACGTTGCTCATGGCTGGGTTCCTCCCGTGGGACTAGGGTTATGAGAAAGGCGGCCCGGAGACCGCCTCCCCCAGCAAAAATACTTGACGCTGCGTCACTGGGTCAAATCAGCCCCAGCACTTGTCGAGGCCCTGCTTGGTATCGATCGACTCCACGCCGGTAGCCGGCTTGTCGGTCACCAGCGTGGCGCCGGTGTCGAAGAAGTCCTTGCCCTCGGTGGGCGCAGGCTTCTCGCCGCTGTCGGCGAATTTCTTGATCGCTTCGATACCCATCGAGGCCATCAGCAGCGGATATTGCTGAGAAGTCGCGCCGATCACGCCTTCGGCCACGTTCTTGACGCCCGGGCAGCCGCCGTCGACCGACACGACCAGCACGTTCTTCTCCATGCCGACCGCCTTGAGCGCTTCGTAGGCGCCGGCTGCCGACGGTTCGTTGATGGTGTAGACGACGTTGATGCCGGGGTCCTTCTGGAGGCAATTCTCCATGGCCTTGCGGCCGCCCTCTTCGTTGCCGTTGGTTACGTCATGGCAGACGTTGCGGGCGTCGTCCTCGTCGCCGATCTTGGTGACGTCCTTGGTGTCGATGCCGAACCCGGTCATGAAGCCCTGGTCACGCAGCACGTCGACCGTCGGCTGGCTCGGATTGAGGTCCATGTAGGCGATCTTGGCATCCTTGGCGGCATCGCCCAGCGTCGCCTTGGCCCAGGCACCGATCAACTGGCCGGCCTTGAAATTGTCCGTGGCAAAAGTGGCGTCAGCTTCGCTGATGGGCTCAAGCGGGGTGTCCAGCGCGATGACCAGAATGCCGGCGGCCCGCGCCTTCTTGACGGATTCGACGATCGCCTTGGTATCGGACGGAACGAGCAGGATGCCCTTTGCGCCGTCGGCGATGCAGGATTCGATCGCAGCGACCTGGCTCTCGTTGTCGCCGTCGATCTTGCCAGCGTAGCTCTTGAGCGTGACGCCGAGTTCCGTGGCCTTGGCGGACGCACCCTCCTTCATCTTGACGAAGAAGGGATTGGTGTCCGTCTTGGTAATCAGGCACGCACCCACTTCTGCAGCCGATGCAGGGGCGGCAAGCGATGCAAGGCCGGCAACTGCCGCGCCAAAAACGGTCGTCTTCAATACTGAAAATCTCATTGGATACTCCTCCCAAGAACCAGAAATCCGGCCTCGCAGGCGGCCGACCCCGGATGCTCCTTCACTCTCTTCCCAGTCCAGCATCCGACATCAGCAAACACCAGATTGCCGCCCCTGTCAATAATTAAATCACTCTTATTTATTATTGACAGGATTGCGGCGCAGCAGCATTCTGTCCCAAAAGAAGCGGAGCAAAATCGACGGGGAGGAAGCCGGTGGAGGCCGGGAGTGTGAGGTACGGATCGGCAGAGCCTATAGAGAGCCAGCGACTGCGCGGCACGAACCAGAGCGGCATGCGCGATCACAACGAGCGCCTGGTGCTGTCGCTTGTCCGGCAGAGCGGCGCGCTCGCCAAATCGGACATCGCGCGCATGACCGGCCTGTCGGCGCAGACTGTCTCCGTCATCATGCGGGAACTCGAAGACGAAGGTCTGCTGCTGAGGCAGGAGCCGGTGCGCGGCAAGATCGGCCAGCCCTCGATACCGATGTCGCTCAATCCGGAAGGCGCCTTCTTCATCGGGCTGAAGATCGGCCGGCGCAGTGCGGAACTCGTCCTGATCGACTTCCTCGGCAACACCCGGGCGATGCTGCAGAATTCCTATCGCTACCCTGCCCCGCGTGACACCATCGATTTCGTCCGCTCGGGAATCGTCCAGTTGCGCGCCACGCTGACGCGCGAACAGGACAAGCGCATCGCCGGCCTCGGCGTCGCCATGCCGTTCGAACTCTGGAACTGGGTGGACGCCGCCGGCGCACCGCGCGAGGTCATGGAGGAGTGGCGCAACCGCGACATCCGGGACGACCTGCAGTCGCTGGTCGGATTCCCCGTTTATGTCCAGAACGACGCCACCTCTGCCTGTGGCGCCGAGCTGGTCTTCGGCGATATCGGCGCGCTGCGCGACTTCGTCTATTTCTACATTGGGGCATTTGCCGGCGGCGGCGTCGTCCTCAACGGGCGGCTCTACAGCGGCCCCACGGGGAACGCCGGCGCGCTCGGTTCGATGCCCGTACCGGGTCCGGGCGGCAAACCGGCGCAGCTCATCGACATCGCCTCGATCGCGATGCTCGAGAAGGCGCTGAACGCACGCAGCGTCGATGCGTCCCACCTCTGGACGTCTCCCGAGGAGTGGGGCGAACTTGGCCCGGAACTCGACGAGTGGATCGTCTCTGCAGCGGATGCGCTCGCCTACGCGATCGTGGCCGCGGCGTCCGTAATAGATTTCGAGAGCGCGATCATCGACGGCTGGATGCCGACGACGATACGCGCCCGGCTCGTCGCTGCGGTGCAGGGGTCGATCGGCGATATCGATGTAGAAGGACTGCGCATCCCCTCCGTGCGCGAGGGTACTGTCGGTATCCATGCGCGCGCGCTCGGCGGCGCGAGCCTGCCGCTTTCGGAACGTTTCCTGATCGGCCCAACAACGGTTTCGCGAGGCCCCTAGCCGTGCTCATCGGACTTCCCGCTCTGCTCGGGCCAGAGATGCTGTTCACGTTGCGGGCCATGGGCCACGGCGACGAACTGGCCATCGTCGACGGCAACTATCCGGCGGAGGAACATGGCCGCCGCGTGATCCGCGCCGACGGGCTGGAATTGATCCCGGTGCTCGATGCGGTTCTGCAGGTGCTTCCCGTCGACGATTTCGTCCCTCAGGCGATCTTCCGCGCCACGGTCAAGGGCGATCCCGCCGCCTTGGACCCGGTGCATCAGGAGATCATCGACGTCTGCGCGCGCCGCGCCCCCGGTTTTGCGGTCGTCCCATTGGCCGGCGACGCATTCTACGATCGCGTCAGGGCGGCGCACACGATCATTGCCACGAGCGAGCCGAGGCTCTACGGCAACGTCATCGTCCGCAAGGGCGTCATTTACCCCGAAAGGTCTGGAACATCATGATCCTGTGCTGCGGCGAAGCGCTCATCGACATGCTGCCGCGGCAGAGCACGGCGGGGGAGCCGTCCTTCGCGCCTTATGCCGGCGGCGCGATCTTCAACTCGGCCATCGCACTCGGGCGCCTCGGCGTCCCGACGGAGTTCTTCTCCGGCCTTTCCTCCGACCTCTTCGGACAACAGATCCGCGAGGTGCTGGCTGCAAGCAACGTCGGCTCGCGCTATGCAAATGTCTCCGCGCGCCCCACGACGCTGGCCTTCGTGCGCCTGACGGACGGTCACGCGACCTACACCTTCTACGACGAGAACACCGCCGGCCGCATGCTTACCGAGGCGGATCTTCCCGCCCTCGGCGAAGATGTGGATGCGATGCTCTTCGGTGCGATCAGCCTGATCCCAGAGCCGTGCGGCGCGGCTTACGAAGCGCTGATGAAGCGGGAGCACCAGAAGCGCGTCACCATGCTCGACCCCAACATCCGGCCCGGGTTCATTTCCGACAAGCAGCATCATCTCGAACGCATGCAGCGGATGATCGCAATGGCGGATATCGTGAAGCTGTCCGACGAGGACCTGGCCTGGTTCGGCGAGGCCGGCGGCCACGACGAGATCGCGGCCGACTGGCTGGAGCGAGGACCGAGCCTCGTGATCATCACCCGGGGCAGCAAGGGCGCGACCGCCTACAGCAAGAAGCAGCAGGTTTCGGTGACCCCGGAGAAGGTCACCGTGGTCGATACCGTGGGCGCTGGCGACACCTTCAACGCAGGCGTACTTGCCTCGCTGCACGAACAGAACGCTCTTACCAAGTCGGCAGTCGCAAACCTCTCCGAAGACGCCATCCATAAGGCGCTGACGCTGGGCGCGCGCGCAGCCGCAATCACCGTTTCGCGGGCGGGAGCGAACCCGCCATGGCGACGCGAATTGGCCTGATTGCGGCGTTTTCGGGCGGTTTCGCCGATCACTTTATGTTTCGCATTGCCAAGCCGGCTCAGCGGGCTTCGCCGGAAAATCCATATTTTCCGCGATTTTGGGCGCGAAATCGGCGCAACCGAAAGTAACAGGAACCTGAGCCGCGCCCGAGATGCCGCAGGGCGCTGTTCTTTTTTGCCTAAGGCAACTCTGCTATCAGCGGCGCGAAGAAACACAAGGGTTTTGGGGCCAGTATGCAGTTCATCGATCTCGGCGCGCAGCGCGAAAGAATCCGCGACCGTCTGAAGGCGGCGATCGACAAGGTCGTCGACGACGGGCGCTACATCCTCGGGCCGGAAGTCACCGAATTCGAAAACCAGCTGGCGAAGTATGTCGGCGTCAAGCACGCGATCGCCTGCGCCAACGGCACCGATGCACTGCTGCTGCCGCTGCTCGCCAACGGCATCGGCCCGGGCGACGCAGTGTTCGTGCCGAGCTTCACCTTTGCGGCCACCGCCGAAGTGGTGGCGCTGGCCAAGGCAGAGCCGGTCTTCGTCGACATCGAGCCCGAGACCTACAACATCAGCATCGAGAGCCTCGAAGCCGCCATCGCGATGGTCAAGGCCGAGGGCCGTCTGAAGCCGAAGGCGATCATCCCGGTCGACCTGTTCGGCATCGCCGCCGACTACGCCGCGATCGATGCGATCGCCAAGCGCGAGAACCTGCTCGTCATCGAAGACGCGGCCCAGTCGATCGGCGGCTCGCAGGACGGCAAGATGTGCGGCGCGTTCGGCCACGTCGGCGCCACGAGCTTCTATCCGGCCAAGCCGCTCGGCTGCTACGGCGACGGCGGTGCGATGTTCACCAACGACGACGCCTTCGCCGAGCGCCTGCGCTCCTTCGCATTCCACGGCAAGGGCGAAACCCAGTACGACAACATCCATGTCGGCCTGAACTCTCGCCTCGACACCATCCAGGCGGCGATCCTCATCGAAAAGCTCGCCATCCTCGAAGACGAGATGCAGGCTCGCGCCAAGGTGGCCCAGCGCTACGCCGACGGCCTCGGCGACGTCGTCAAGGCATCGCGCGCACCCGCGGCCGGCCGTTCAGCCTGGGCGCAGTACGCGATCGAGACCGCCGACCGCGACGGCCTGAAGAAGCATCTGCAGGAACAGGGCATCCCATCGGTCATCTACTACGTGAAGCCGCTGCACGTGCAGGTCGCCTACAGCCACTATCCGCGCACGCCGAAGGGCCTGCCGGTCTCGGAGGCCGTTCCGGGCACCATCCTGTGCCTGCCGATGCACCCCTATCTGAGCGAAGCCGACCAGGACCGGATCATCACCACGATCCGCAACTATGTCGGATCGAATTCGGCGAAGATCGCGGCGGAATAAGACGTCAGAATCGGAAGGCCGGATCGGCGATCCGGCCGCTCGACACGAAATGCGGATTGGCGAAATCCGCATCTTCGGCTTGGTTGCGCTTGCCATAGGTCAGGGGCGCACCATCCAGCGTGTGCGTGGTGCCGCCGGCAGCACGCAGAACCGCGTCCCCGGCCGCCGTATCCCATTCCATCGTCCTGCCAAAGCGCGGATAGAGGTCCGCCTCGCCTGATGCCACGAGGCAGAACTTCAGCGAAGAGCCGACCGAGACGATCTCTGCGGCTGCGACCTTCTTGATGAAGGCTTCCGTCTCGGGGGTCAGATGCGACCGGCTGGCGACGATCGTCAGCGGCTGGCGCCCTTCCCGAACATGGATCCTGTGGCGGTAGTACGCCTTCCCCTCGACGATATCGAAGGCCTCGGCATACCCCGGCCGGCCGGCGAAGAAACGACCGGTGCCGGGGGCATAGACCACGCCGACCACGGGCGCTCCGTCCCTGACGAGCGCGATGTTGACGGTAAAGTCCGTCCTGCGCTTCACGAATTCCTTGGTGCCGTCGAGCGGGTCCACGACGAAGAAGGCCTGCCCGAGATCGGGCGGCACGATGCCGTCCGCGACCTCCTCCTCGGCGACGCACGGTACGCCCGGATACGCCGCGCGCAGGCCGGCGAGTATCACCCTCTCGCTCGCCTTGTCGGCCAGCGTGACGGGTGTCGAATCCGCTTTGTCGGTGACTTCGATCTCGGAATTGTAGACTTCCATGATCGCGCGGCCGGCCAAAATGGCGAGATGCTCGAACGTCGCGAGAATCGCCTCGTCAGATGCCGCCGCCGTCGTCGTATTGGTGCCCTGCAACGTCACGCTCATTCAGCCAGTTCTCGATCGTCTCGACCATCTCTTCCGGAGTCCGTCCGAGTGTCTGAAGATGAATTTCAGGATTCTCCGGCGTTTCATAGGGTGAATCGACGCCGGTGAAGTTCTTGATCGCGCCCGAAAGTGCACGCGCATAGAGGCCCTTGGTGTCGCGCTTGGCGCACTCCTCGAACGGCGTGTCGACGAACACCTCGACGAACTCGCCCGACCCCATCAATTCGCGCGCCATGCGCCGTTCGGCGCGGAAGGGCGAGATGAACGAAACAATGACGATCAGACCGGCGTCCGCCATCAGCTTGGCCACCTCGGCCACGCGGCGGATGTTCTCGACGCGATCCTCGTCGGTGAAGCCGAGGTCGCGGTTCAGGCCGTGGCGGACGTTGTCGCCGTCGAGAATGTAGGTGTGCCGTCCTGCGGCGTGCAGCTTCCTTTCGAGCAGGTTTGCGACGGTCGACTTCCCCGACCCGGACAAGCCGGTGAACCACAGCACCTTGGGGCTCTGGTTCTTGAGGTCGGCACGCGCCTTGCGCGTCACGTCGAGCGATTGCCAGTGGATGTTCTCGGCCCGACGCAACGGATGCAGGATCATGCCGGCGCCGACCGTGGCGTTGCTGATGCGGTCGATCAGGATGAAGGCGCCCGTGGTGCGGTTGTCGGCGAAGTTGTCGAAGGCAACGGGCGACTGGGTCGAGATGTTGCAGACGCCGACCTCGTTCATCTCCAGCGACTTCGCGGCCTCGTGGGCGAAGTCGTTGACGTTGATGCGATATTTCAGGTCCGTCACCGTGGCGCTCGCCTGGTCGCTCTCGGTGCGCAGGATGTAGGAACGCCCCGGCAACAGCGCCTTCTCGTCGAACCAGACGACGTTGGCGGCAAACTGGTCCGCCACATGCGGCCGGCTGCCGGGCGTCACCAGCACGTTGCCACGCGACACCTCGACCTCGTCGTCCAGCACGAGCGTGATCGCCTGACCGGCGACCGCCGTGCGCAGGTCGCCGCCATGCGCCACGATGCGCCTGACCCTGGAAGCCTTGCCGGACTTGGCGACGACGATCTCGTCTCCCTGCGAGATGGAGCCCGAGGCGACGGTGCCGGCAAAGCCGCGGAAATCGAGGTTGGGCCGGTTCACGTACTGCACCGGGAAGCGGAAGGCTTGCGCGACGGCGTCCTCCTCGACGACGACGCCCTCCAGATGCTCAAGCAGCGTCGGGCCCGAATACCAGCTCATTTTCTCGGAGCGGCGGGTAACGTTGTCGCCAAATCGCGCCGACATTGGGATGGGCACGATGGACTTGAAGCCGAGGCTCTCGGCGAAGGCCTGATAGTCGGCGGTGATCTTGTCGAAGGCCTCCTGGCTGAAATCGACGAGGTCGATCTTGTTGATCGCCACGACGATATGCTTGATGCCGAGCAGCGAGGCGATGATCGAATGCCGCCGCGTCTGGCGCAGCACGCCCTGACGCGCGTCGACCAGCACGATGGCCAGATCGGCCGTCGAGGCGCCGGTGGCCATGTTGCGCGTGTATTGCTCGTGGCCCGGCGTATCGGCGACGATGAACTTGCGCTTCGACGTAGCAAAGAAGCGATAGGCGACGTCGATCGTGATGCCCTGCTCGCGCTCCGCCTCCAACCCGTCGACCAGGAGCGCGAAATCGACGTCCTCGCCGGTCGTGCCATGCTTGCGCGAGTCGCGCTCGAGCGCGACGAGCTGGTCCTCGAATATCTGCTTGGTGTCTGAGAGCAGCCGGCCGATCAGCGTCGACTTGCCGTCGTCCACCGATCCGCAGGTGAGGAAGCGCAGCAGCGACTTGCGCTCCTGGGCGGCCAGGTATTCGCGGACGCTTTCGACGACTTCGATCTCGTTTGCGATGGCGTGGCGCATTTTCAGAAATACCCTTCGCGCTTCTTCTTTTCCATCGACCCGGCTTCGTCGCGGTCGATCAGGCGGCCCTGGCGTTCCGACGTCCGTGCGGTCAGCATCTCGCCGACGATGGCCTCGAGCGTATCAGCATCGGATTCGATGGCTCCCGTCAGCGGATAGCAGCCGAGCGTGCGGAAGCGTACGAGCCTGTTTTCGACGACCTCGCCGGGCCTGAGCTTCATGCGATCGTCGTCGCGCAGGATCAGCATGCCGTCGCGTTCGACCACCGGCCGCTTCTTGGCGAAGTAGAGCGGTACGATCGGGATGTTTTCCTGCAGGATGTACTGCCAGATATCGAGCTCGGTCCAGTTGGAGAGCGGGAAGACGCGGATCGACTCGCCGGGCGAGACGCGCGTGTTGAAGATCTTCCACATCTCCGGCCGCTGGTTTTTTGGGTCCCAGGCATGCTGGGCGTTGCGGAACGAGAAGATGCGTTCCTTCGCGCGCGACTTCTCCTCGTCGCGCCGCGCGCCGCCGAAGGCTGCGTCGAAGCCGTATTTGTCGAGCGCCTGGCGCAGCCCGACGGTCTTCATTACGTGGGTATGGGTGTTCGAGCCGTGATCGAAGGGATTGATGTTGTCGCGAACGCCGTCCGCATTGACATGGACCAGAAGATCGAAGCCGAGCTCGCGCGCCATGGAATCGCGAAACTCGATCATCTCGCGGAACTTCCACGTCGTATCGACATGCAGGAAGGGGAACGGCGGCTTGGCCGGGTAGAAGGCCTTCATCGCGAGATGCAGCAGGACGGAAGAGTCCTTGCCCACCGAATAGAGCATCACCGGCTTGGAAAAGGTCGCAGCGACTTCACGGAAGATGTGGATCGCCTCGGCTTCGAGACGGTCGAGATGCGTCAGTCTGGCAAGCATTGAAAGGCCTTCGCAAAGCGCTCGATAGCCGCAGCTTCAGTGCGTTTGCGGCCTGTTGCGCGCAGTTTCCCATAATCCCGCGATGTCGCAAGAAGACGATGTCCAAAATGGGCGGTCAACCGGGTCGTCTTTTGCCGCCCGGACCGGGTGCGCCGGAAATCATTTCCACCAGAACCCGGCAAGGAGCGGCGAAAGGGAAAATCCTGACCCTGGCAAACGCCGGCCGCACAGGCTTTCCCGGCCACCTCCGGTGTCGCCGTGGCGTGAACAAATCGGCTCGTTTCTCCACCCCCTTCCGACCCGCTCGATAATGCAGGGACAGCAACCACAGGAGCGCGCCTTGGAACAAACAACCAATCTGAAGATGCCCCTCATCATGCCGTCTCAGGCCCAGAAGCATGTGACCCACAACGAGGCGCTGCTTGCGCTCGACGCGCTTGTCCAGTTGTCGGTACTCGACCGCCATGTTGCGGCTGCGCCCGCAGCGCCGTCCGAGGGCGACCGCTACATCGTGGCTCTGGCACCGACAGGCGCCTGGAGCGGCAAGCCCGGCCAGATCGCCGCCTGGCAGGACGGCGCCTGGACGTTTTACGAGCCGGTCAAGGGGTGGCTGGCATGGGTCGAGGACGAGCAGCGCCTTTTCGCCTTTGATGGAACGACTTGGGTCGACGCCGTCGCCCTCGGCGCCAATCCTGTGCCCATGGTAGGCGTCAATGCCGCTGCCGACGCCACCAACCGGCTGTCGGTGAAGAGCCCGGCCATCCTGTTCGACCATCAGGGGGCTGGCCACCAGGTCAAGATCAACAAGGCGACCGCCGGCGACACCGCATCCCTGCTCTTCCAGACCGGTTACTCCGGCCGCGCCGAGTTCGGACTTACGGGCGACGACGACTGGCATGTCAAGGTTTCGCCCGACGGCATCGCCTGGACCGAAGCCCTGAAGGTCAACAGGACAGACGGCCGTGTCCTGCTGTCGCAAGCGCCCGACCTGACCGACGACAATCAGGTCGTGACCAAGAGGCACATTCGCGAAAGGCTCGCCGCCAACAGGGTGTACTACGTGAGGAACGACGGATCGGATGCGAACAACGGAATCGCCAACACAAGTGGCGGCGCCTTCCAGACGATCCAGAAGGCGTTGAACGCTGCCGCGGGCATCGATTTCGGCGGCTTCGCGGTGACGGTCCAGATCGCCGACGGCACCTACGCCGGCGCGGTCTCGCTGCCGGCAACTACCGGTCAGGGCGGCGCCGGTAGTCTCGTGCTCGCCGGCAACGGTGCCGCGCCCGGCAACGTGGTGATCACGGCCACCTCTGCGAGCGCGGTCACTGCATCGGCCGGCACGCGCGCACTGGTGAGGGATCTCGAGCTGCGCACGACGTCGGCCGGATACGGGCTCAACTCTGATGGAGGGGCGGTGCAGTTCCAGAACGTCCGGTTCGGCGCCTGCGCCCAGGGCCACCTCGCCTGCCAGAAGAACGGCGTCGCATCGGCGGTCGGCAATTATGCGATCGGCGGCGCGGCGCCCGTCCACTGGCTGGCGCGGAGCGGCGGCATCGTCGACGTCGAGGGACGCACCGTGACCCTGTCCGGCTCGCCGGCCTTTGCGTCCGCCTTCGCCTCATGCCAGGGCGGCGACATCCTGTGCAGCGGTATGACGTTCGCGGGAGCAGCGACCGGCTCGCGCTACAGCGTCTCCCAGAATGGCTGCATCAACGCAGGGGGCGGCGCGAACTACCTTCCCGGGAATGCCGCCGGAAGTTCCGCGACAGGCGGCCAATATGTCTGACGGGTCGGGGCGCTATTGCACCTTGTAGTAGCGCCCGTACCAGTCGACGAAGCGGACCAGCCCTTCCTCGATCGGCGTGTGTGGAAGCTCGCCGATCAGCGCCTCGAGGTCGGTGACGTCAGCCCACGTGCTCAGTACGTCGCCAGGCTGCAGCGGCATGAAGTTCTTCACCGCCTCGCGGCCCGTCGCCCGTTCGAGGACCCGGATCATCTCCATGAGATGTTCCTTGCGGCGGTTGCCGATGTTCATGACCCGGTGCGGAGCCCAGCTGCCCGAAGCGCCGCCGGTTGCCACGTCGTAGTCGGGGTCCGGCTTGGGCGGCAGGTCCATGAGCCTGACGATGCCCTCGACGATGTCGTCGATATAGGTGAAGTCCCGGTACATGTCGCCGCGGTTGTAGACGTCGATGGGCTGGCCCGCGAAAATCGAGCGGGTGAACTTGTAGTACGCCATGTCCGGCCGGCCCCAGGGGCCGTAGACGGTGAAGAAGCGCAGGCCGGTGGCGGGAATCCCGAAGAGATGGCTGTAGGTATGGGCCATCAGTTCGTTGGCCTTCTTGGTGGCAGCGTAGAGGCTGACCGGATGGTCGACGCCGTCGCGCGGCGAATAGGGCTGCTTCTTGTTGCCGCCATAGACCGAGCTCGACGAGGCATAGACAAGGTGCCTGGGCATCGACGCCCGGCAGTTTTCGAGGATGTTGAGGAAGCCGGTGATGTTGGCGTCGACATAGGCTTGCGGATGGTCGAGCGAGTAGCGCACCCCGGCCTGGGCCGCCAGGTGAACGACCAGTTCCGGCCGGCAGGCGAAGGCCGAACGGACCGCCGCCGCATCCGAGAGATCGGCCTCGATGAAGCTGAAGTCGCCGTGCTCGGCCAGCATGGCGAGGCGCGCCCGCTTGAGCGAGGTCTCGTAGTAGTCGGTGACGCTGTCGAAGCCGACCACCTCGTAGCCGTCGGCGAGCAGTCGCCTGGCGACATGAAAGCCGATGAAACCCGCCGTGCCCGTAACCAGAACCGTCATGATATCTGCGCTCCGCATCTCAAAGAAAAACGCCCCGGCCCTTGTAAGGCCGGAGCGTTTCCGAAACCACTAATTGCGTACCCGTCAGGCCTTCTTGGGGATCAGCGCCCAGATGGCCGGCACAGCGGCCGCGGCAAGTGCGACCTTGATGAGGTCGGGAACGATGAATGGAACGACGCCGAACTGCCAGGCCTTGTCGGCGCCGATCAGCATGGCAAGCCAGGAATAGCCCATCGCCATCATGACCACCTCGGCAACGAGCATCACTGCGAGCATCTTGAGCAGGCTGCGGCCCCAGCCGCGGTCGACCGCCCATCCGACGATTGCGGCCATGGCGACGAAGCCGGCAAGATAGCCGCCGGTGGTGCCCAGCATGTAGGCGACGCCGATGCCCTTCTCAGGCGTGCTCTGGAACACCGGCAGGCCGGCTGCACCCTGAGCCATATAGAGCAGCAGCGTGGCGAGGCCGAGGCGCAAACCGTAGGCAGCGCCGATGCCGAGCACGACCAGCGTCTGCAGCGACATGTCGACCGGTCCGAGCACGACCTTGGTTTTCGCCGAGAGGACGAGCAGCAACGAACCGCCGACGGCAAGCAGGACCTGGGTTGCCAGGCGAAGAGCTCCCTTTTCGGGCAGCGCCATGGAGACGAGTGCAGTAGAACTGCTGGATGCAACGGCCATTTGGAACCTCTTGGTCTGTTCGTCGAAGCCTTACGACGTGGTTTTCCCTATATTGTCTTCCATGCTAAGCGGCAAACGAATTTGCCGTAAGGCACTGGAACGCACAGCTATCAGGCCATGTCCCTAGACTTCGACACACGCTTCGAACCGGCATACGGCCAGGCCGTGCCCATCGCTGACGGGGTGGTGAGGCTCACCGCCAACAACCCCGGCCCATTCACCTTCCACGGCACCAACAGTTATGTCGTCGGCAACGACACCCTGGCCGTGATCGATCCGGGACCGGACGACGACGCCCACCTCGACGCGCTCATGCGCTTCATCGCCGGCCGCCCGGTCAGCCATATTCTGGTGAGCCACACGCATCGCGACCACTCGCCTCTCGCGGCGCGCCTGAAGGCTCTGACTGGCGCCATGACCGTTGCGGAAGGGCCGCACCGGACCGCGCGTGCCCTGCGCCTCGGGGAAGTGCCCGCACTCGACGCCAGCAGCGACACCGATTTCGTACCCGACCTGACGATCGGCGATTCCGGCCTCGTCGACGGCGACGGGTGGGCGCTACGCGCGGTGCTCACGCCCGGTCACGCGGCCAACCATGCGGCTTTCGCCCTCGAAGGCACGGGCATCCTGTTCTCGGCAGATCACGTCATGGCCTGGTCGACCTCGATCGTGGCACCACCGGACGGCGCTATGTCCGACTACATGGCATCGCTCGACCGCCTGATCGAACGTGACGACCGGTTCTACCTGCCCGGCCACGGCGGGCCGGTCACTGCTCCGCACAACTTCGTGCGCGGACTGAAGGCGCATCGCAAGATGCGCGAACGCGCCATACTCGAACGGTTGGCCGCCGGCGACCGTTCGATCCCAGACATCGTGAAGGCGATCTATCGCGACACCGACCCGCGCCTCTACGGCGCGGCCGGCCTGTCGGTGCTCGCGCATCTGGAGGATCTTGTCGGCACGGGCAGAGTCGTCAGTGACGGCGCGCCTTCGCTCGACGCGACCTACGCCCTCGCAACCTAACTCACGCTATTCCTGCGTCGCCGGGGTAGCCGTGCCAGCTTGGGTGGCGATCTCCTGGTCCAGTTCGGTCAGGAAGGCCGAGATGAGCCCGGCATTGATGCCGAGGTCATGGCGGCCGTAGCGTGAAGCCGCGCGCATGTCGACGAAGGTCTGGTCGCCGTCGTCGACGACCCTGATCGCCACGTCGGACGGCAGGGCCAGGATGAGCGTGCGCGCGACGGCTTCAATGTTCACGTCGCCCATGGCTTCGTCGGCAGGCGGCGGTGGCACGACGATCTGCCAGCCCTGACGGTCGAGCACCGCCTCTACGCTTGCCAGGACGCGGTCGAGCGACAGGTCGTAACGGCGTCCCACGACGAGAGGATAGGCCTCCGTTTGCAAGGTGTGCTGACCGAGCGAACTCGGCGCCAGGGGGTTCATCGCCGACGTCCGCAACGATGCCGCAGCCGTCAGCGCAGGCGGATCGTCGAGATCCGTCGAGATGTCGCGCAGCATCGGGAAGGTGGCTATCTGGTAGGCGATATAGGCAAAGGGAGCCAGCACCACCAGCGCCAGCACGGCACCGACGGTCAGGTCGTGGCCTCCCTGGTCGCCGAACTTCCAGAGCCGCGAAAAGGCCAGGCCCGAAAACAGAAGGGCAAACGCTGCCAAGAGCGCCACAATGCCCATGACCCAGAAGAAGGCGGTGGTGTCGACCAGACCACGCCGATGGCCCAGCACCGCCGTCGCGAGCAGGACGGCAGCGAACGAGGCCATGCCCCTCGACAAGCCCGCGGCACGCGTCGTCCGCGGCACGACATACCTAGTGTGAAACTCGACCATCGAACCCCGTTACCCACTGCGGACTAGTGCAGCCGGCCGCTCCCCACGGCGGCACAGATCGGCTGCCCACACAGATTAAAGGGATTCCTTTCGCCGTTGAAGCTCAAAGGCGAGCTATTCCCTCGCCTTCGCATCGATCATGCGGCCGAGTCCGTGGGCAGCCGGTAGTCCTTGAACCGGTCGCGCAGCGTGGTTTTCTGAATCTTGCCGGTCGCCGTGTGCGGAATCTCGTCGACGAATGCGACGTCGTCGGGCATCCACCACTTCGCCACCTTGCCCTGAAGGAACGCCAGGATATCGGCCTTGGCGGGCTCCTTGCCCTGCTTGCGCACGATGACCAGCAGCGGACGCTCGTCCCAGCGAGAGTGTTTCACCCCGATCACCGCCGCCTCCTGCACGTCGGGATGGGCAACCGCGAGGTTCTCGAGTTCGATGCTCGATATCCATTCGCCGCCGGATTTGATGACATCCTTGGACCGGTCGGTGATCTGCATGTATCCGTGCGAATCGATATGGGCGACGTCGCCGGTGTCGAACCAGCCGTCATGATCGAACTGATCCGCGCTCGCCCCGCCATAGTAGGAAGCCGAGATGGCCGGGCCGCGCACCTTGAGCCGCCCGAACGTCTTCCCGTCCCAGGGGAGTTCGTTGTTGTCGTCGTCGGTGACCTTCATCTCGACGCCGAAGGGGGTGTAGCCCTGCTTCTGCTGGATGTTGAGCCGGTCGCCGCCCTCGAGGTCCTCGTATTCGGGCTTCAGGGTGCACAACGTTCCGAGCGGCGACATTTCCGTCATGCCCCAGGCATGGATGACCTCGACGCCGTAGTTGCGCTCGAACTTCTCCGTCACCACGCGCGGGCATGCCGACCCGCCTATCACCACCTTGTCGAGGTGCGGCAGCTTCTTGCCGGTTTCCTCCAGGTGCTGCAGCAGCATCAGCCAGACCGTCGGCACGGCCGCCGTGAAGGTGACGCGCTCGGTGTCCAACAGTTCGTAGATCGACGCGCCGTCCATCTTGCCGCCCGGCATCACCAGCTTTGAGCCGATCATCGGCGCGCTCTGGGCCAGCCCCCAGGCATTGGCGTGGAACATCGGGACGACGGGCATGACCACGTCGCGCACCGAAATGCCCATCGCGTCGGGCATGACCGCGATCATGGCGTGGAGGACGTTGGAGCGGTGGCTGTAGACGACCCCCTTGGGGTCGCCCGTCGTGCCGGAGGTGTAGCACATCCCGGCCGCGGCATGCTCGTCCAGTTGCTTCCAGGCGTAGTCCCCGTCGGAGCCGGCCAGCCAATCCTCGTAGGCGACGGCGTTCGCCAGCGTCGTCTGGGGCATGTGCGCGGCATCGGTCAGCACGATGATCCGTCTCAGCGACGGCACCTGCGCTGCGATCTTCTCGACCAGGGGCACGAAGGTCAGGTCGACGAACAGTGCCTGGTCCTGCGCATGGTTCATGATCCAGACGAGTTGCTCGGCGAAGAGGCGCGGATTGAGCGTGTGGTAGACCCCGCCCATGCCCATGATGCCGTACCACGCCTCCATGTGGCGGGCGCTGTTCCAGGCCAGCGTCGCGATGCGCTCGCCGGTCTTGAAGCCGTCCCGGTCGAGACGCTGGGCGACCTGCAGCGCCCTGGTCCTGAGGTCGGCATAGGTGGTGCGGACGATCGGCCCTTCGATCGACCTGGAAACGACCTCGCGATGCGGGTGCTGCGTTGCGGCATGGTCCAAGATCTTGTGGCACAGCAGCGGCCACTCCTGCATCAGTCCGAGCATTGGATCCTCCCAGATCATTCGCAGGCATTTTGGGCGTGCAATCCGACGATTGTCCAGCCTGACTGGTGCGCCGGCTTCATGACTTGTGGCCATATTGCGGCCACGGTCCGGGTTAACCTTTCCAGTGGGCGCGGTGGGTAGAGCAATGTGAGGGATCACATGGTTACGCAGCCCCATGCGGAAGAATCAGGCATTCCGCAGCACGTAGCGGCATCGCAAGAGTTGTCCCTCCCCGGCGAGGCACTGGAATCTGCCGTCGACCCACTGGCCACTCTCGAAGCGATCGCAGATTCAGAATCGCTCGCGGAAATAGATGACGAGCAGCGGAACGACGGCGACGCACTAGCGATAGCGGCCGAGTCCGAGGAACCCGAGACCTCGGTATCCGCCGAAAGCGAACTTCCCGTCGCCGAGGCGTCGGACGAACCGATCGAGCCTGAATCGCTCGACGCTGTCGTCGCAGCGGAACCTGAAATTTCGACTTTCGAAAAGACCGAATCGACAGAAGGCAGCGAGGCCGGCGAATCGGCGATCAAAGTGCTCACAGCACTCGATGCAGCCGATGAGCCGGCGTTGTCTGCGCCGGAACTCGTCACCGAGGATGAGTTCGCCCACGTCGTCGACGAGGCCCTGGAATCCTTCGGCGGCATTCTCCTGTTCAAGATGCGCATTGACGAGGACGGGCAGGAGAAGCACGTCGCGGCCGCTTCCATCGGCGAAGGCGCACGTCGGCAGTTCCTATTGCTCTCGCTTCCCATAGAGGGCGGCAAGCTGAAGGTGGAATCGGCAGCACGCAGCAACAGCCCGCTCGCGAAGCTGGCGGAAGCCTATGTCGGCGTGGTCGAGGCCTTCTGCGCGGCGGCCTGACGAGCAGCCCTAACCCGTCGTGCCATCCGTCCCGGCATCCTCGGCATCGTCCAGCCGGACGAAGGCGTAGCCTTTCGCCTTCAGGTCAAGCAGTCCCCTGACAAGTCCTGCTCCGGCGGAGTGGGTCGGCTGGTTGATGTGACCGATGATGACATCGCCGTCCCGCGCCGATGAAACCCGGCGCTCGGTTTCGCCGGCGCTCAACAGCGAGCCGCCGTCGCCATTGATCGAGAAACCGGCGATGCGGAACCCGAGCCGGCGGATTTCGGCGATCGAACTTTGACTGTATTTTGCCGTGGCGCCGCGAAACCACCTTGGCGCCGGTCCGCCCCGGCCGACGAGCGCCGATGCGCCCGCCTCGACCTCCGTTCTTACCGCCTCGGTACTGCCCGCGCTCCTGAGCCCGTAGATCGTGCTCGGTACGTCTACCGCCGGGATGTGCCTTGCGCCATGGTCCTCGAGTTCGAAGAGATCCGGGTGCGCCCTCATGATTGCGAGCGCACCCGCATTGCGTTGCAGCCATGTGCCCGTGACGAAGATCGTCGCCGGTATCCGGTTGGCCACCAATGCGGACAGGATGCGCTCATCGGTCCTGCCACCGCAGGCGTCGAGCGTGAGCGCTACCCGCGGGTGCGCCTCGCCGCTTGGCCTGAGGTGCAGCTTGGGCTCGACGAGGGCGGCAGCCGAGGCACTGGTCACCAGAACCGCGGCCAAGCCCGCAGCGATCAACAACCTGCCAAATGTGCGCATGGGAATTTCCGAGGGCCAGTGTCCGATAGGTCGGCCACTGGCGCCCGAATATTGGCGCGATAATGGCCGCCGGCTTAGCCCCTCGCCTTCACCGCGGCCTGTGCGGCCGCCAGCCTTGCGATCGGAACGCGGAACGGCGAACAGGACACATAGTCGAGGCCGACGCTTTCGCAGAAGCGGATCGAGGCGGGATCGCCGCCGTGCTCGCCGCAAATGCCGAGCTTGATCTCGGGGCGCGTCGCCCTGCCCTTCTCGGCTGCGATCTTGACCAGTTCGCCGACACCGTCGATATCAAGCGAAACGAACGGATCCTGGTCGATGATGCCCTTCTGCCGGTAGGTTTCCAGGAAGGACGCCGCGTCGTCGCGCGAAATGCCGAACGTCGTCTGGGTCAGGTCATTGGTGCCGAAGGAGAAGAACTCGGCCGCCTCGGCTATCACATGGGCCCGGATCGCGGCGCGCGGCAGTTCGATCATCGTGCCGGTGAGGTAGTCGATCTTGACGCCGCTCTCCTGCATCACGCTCTGGGCAACGGAATCGATGCGTCCCTTGACGTAGTCGAGTTCCTTCATGAGGCCCACGAGCGGCACCATGATCTCTGGCACCACAGGGCTTCCGGTCTTCTTGCCGGCCTCGACCGCCGCCTCGAAGATGGCGCGCGCCTGCATTTCGGCGATCTCCGGATAGGAGACGGCCAGCCGGCAGCCGCGGTGGCCGAGCATCGGGTTGAACTCGTGCAGGGCATCCGTACGCTGGCGCAGCTTGTCGGCCGGGACGTTCATTGCCTCGGCGACCTCGGCGATCTCTTCCTCGGTCTTGGGCAGGAACTCGTGCAACGGCGGATCGAGCAGGCGGATCGTCACCGGCAGGCCGGCCATGATCTCGAACAGTTCGAGGAAGTCCGAGCGCTGCATCGGCAGCAGCTTGTCGAGTGCCTTGCGGCGATCCTTCTCGGTGTCGGCGAGGATCATCTCGCGCATCGCAACGATGCGGTCACCATCGAAGAACATATGCTCGGTGCGGCAGAGCCCGATGCCCTCGGCGCCGAAGGAGCGCGCCATGCGCGCATCCGCCGGCGTCTCGGCGTTGGTGCGCACCTTCATGCGCCGCGCCGCGTCCGCCCATTCCATGATGGCGGCGAAGTCGCCCGACAATTCCGGCTGCAGCATCGGCACGGAGCCCTTCAGCACCTGACCGTTGCCGCCGTCGATAGTGATGATGTCGCCCTTGCGGAAGGTATGCCCCATCGCCACCAGGGTTCCGGTGCGGTAGTCGACGCGCAGCGAGCCGGCGCCGGAAACGCAGGGCTTGCCCATGCCGCGGGCGACCACCGCCGCGTGGCTGGTCATGCCGCCACGCGTCGTCAGGATGCCTTCCGAGGCGTGCATGCCGTGGATGTCCTCGGGGCTCGTCTCGACCCGGACGAGGATGACCTTGCGCCCGGCCGACTTCAGTTCCTCGGCCTCGTCCGACGAGAACACGATCTCGCCGGTGGCAGCCCCTGGCGACGCCGGCAGGCCGACGGCGATCACCTCGCGCTGGGCCTTCGGATCGATCGTCGGATGCAGCAGTTGGTCAAGCGCCGACGGGTCGATCCGACAGATCGCCTCTTCCTTGGTGATCAACCCTTCGCCGGCCATCTCGGCGGCAATCTTTAGAGCTGCCTTGGCGGTGCGCTTGCCCGAGCGGGTCTGCAGCATCCACAGCTTGCCGCGCTCGATGGTGAACTCGAGGTCCTGCATGTCGCGATAGTGCTGTTCGAGACGATTGGAGATCGCCACGAAAGTGTTGAACGCGTCGGGCATCAGCTTCTGCAGCGACGGCTTGTCGGAGCCGGCGGCGATACGCGCGGCCTCGGTGATGTTCTGCGGCGTACGGATGCCGGCGACGACGTCCTCGCCCTGCGCGTTCACCAGGAACTCGCCATAGAGCATCTTCTCGCCCGTGGACGGGTTACGGGTGAAGGCGACGCCGGTTGCGGAGGTATCGCCCATATTGCCGAACACCATGGCCTGGACGTTGACCGCCGTGCCCCAGCTCTCGGGAATGTCGTGCAGGCGCCGATAGGTGATCGCGCGATGGTTCATCCAGCTCGAGAAGACCGCGCCAATCGCACCCCACAGTTGCTCATGTGGATCCTGCGGGAACGAACGGTCGAGCTCCTCCTCGACCTTGGCCTTGTAGAGGGTGATGACGTGCCGCCACTCGGCCGCCGAGAAATCGGTGTCGAGCTCATGGCCCAGCCGGCCCTTCTCGTCCTCGAGGATCTCCTCGAACACCTCATGGTCGAGGCCGAGCACCACGTCGGAGTACATGGTGATGAAACGGCGGTAGCTGTCATAGGCGAAGCGCGGGTCGCCGGCATCCTTGGCGAGCGCCTCGACGGTGACGTCGTTGAGGCCGAGATTGAGGACGGTGTCCATCATGCCCGGCATCGAGGCGCGGGCGCCCGAGCGAACGGAGACGAGCAAAAGCTTCTCGGGATCGCCGAAGCTGCGGCCGGTCAGCGCGCCGACATGGTCGAGCGCTTCGCGAACATCCGCCTCAAGCGATGCGGGATATTTGCGGCCATTGGCATAAAACCAGTTGCAGGCCTCGGTGGTGATGGTGAAACCGGGCGGCACAGGCAGGCCGAGACTGCACATCTCGGCGAGGTTGGCCCCCTTGCCTCCGAGCAGGTTGCGGTCGCCTGCGCGGCCCTCCGCCGCACCGTCGCCAAACCTGTAAACCCACTTGGTCATGCTCTCTCCTCGCCGACTGTGTGGAGCGGCGGTGGCTGCCGCGCGCTTCTCGGGGAGCGATATGTTGCTGCGCTGCGAAAGGCAAGGCGGAGTTCCGAAACGTCATGTCCTACAATCGATTAATGCCCGCTGGCCCTGCTTTCGCTTGCGCGAGCCGGCATCGCGATATAGAACATTTCAGGAACAAATACAGGAGACCGCGATGAGAAAGACCGGCAAGCTGGACTACATCGAGATGGCCGCGACCACCGGCACGATGGATCATGTGAAGGCCTTCTACAGTTCTGCCTTCGGCTGGACCTTCACCGACTATGGCCCCGACTATGCGGCCTTCGACGAAGGGCTCGAAGGTGGTTTCCAGGCGCAAGTGCCGGCAAAGCCGCTGCCGATCCTGTATTCGGAAGAGTTGGAGTCGACGCTTCGGGCCGTCGAGGAAGCGGGCGGCACCATCGTCAAGCCGATCTTCTCCTTCCCCGGCGGCCGACGCTTCCATTTCACCGACCCCGCCGGCAACGAATTGGCCGTCTGGGGCGAGTAGGCTGCTCATTTGGAAAAGCGGCGAAGGCGCGTTGTGCTTTTGCCGCGCACTGCATATAAGGCGGCGGTCGATTTGACTCGCCAGCGGCTCGCTATATGAATCGCCAGCGGCTCAATGGGGCGTCGCCAAGCGGTAAGGCATCGGTTTTTGGTACCGACATTCCCAGGTTCGAATCCTGGCGCCCCAGCCACCTATTTTTACTCATTTGAATTCAATGATTTACGCAGGGGTCGCGTACCGCTGTTCGTACCCGACTTTGTACCTCTCATCGGGACGCGGCGCTAGCCTTGCGTCAAATGCGAGGAATTCATTTTACTGCGAGTTTGGTCCAACCCCGTAGAGTTGGGAAGATCAACCCGACACGGACGAGAAGGGCATCGATCATGGAATACTTCGGATCGTTCGTTGCCTTGGCTGCAATCCCCTATTTCATCGGCTTCATTACGCTGTGCTTCTGGTGGCGCTGGTGGCCGCTACTCGCGCTGTTCACTGGATGGCAATACACGGGACCTTTGGAAGGTGATGGCCCGGGGCTGGCAGTTGGAATTCTGCTAGCGTTCTTCACGGCTCTCGGTGCCGGTAGCGGCTTCATCGCGAGTTCCATAGTGTTGATCGGCAGGGCGACGACCTCACGCATGCTCAATCCGGTCGTAGTCCTCCCTTCGGTGTTTGCGCTTGGCTTCGGCATCCCGATGCTGTTCTACCATGCCCAAGCCAAGCAAAGGGATGCGCTTTTCGCACCGCCGCCGGACACATGCTTCATCAAGACGTATGCCGCAAAGCTTGGCGAACTCGATCTCGCGCTGCCGAGCGCACCTGGCCTGGCTTTCCTCAAGATGGGATCACCGAGGATGTATGGGTTGGCACACAATCCAGATGTGCGGTCGCTATGCAGCGAAGCTACTGCCGAGGCAATCCAACTGCGGCTGCTTTCGTTGTCACTGCAAGGTCCGTCGTATGCACGCACGCCGCAAGCATCGGAGTTCTTCTGCTCACGCAAGCATCCCCAATACCCATGGGCGGCGATGGTATGCAAAGCTCCGAACTTCAATGAGCCAGTCATCAATAGGCCGCTCTCGATCACGCTCACGACATCTGACCACGTTGACTGGTCAACTTCCGAACGAAAGCGAATAGGGGATCATTCGCCGTCAATCAGAAGTGACGGCTTAACAATTTACAAAAGCGAAGGCGGCATGCTTCTTCAGCGCCCCGATGGATATCTTGCGAACTGTAGCTTGATAAGGAACGCATCTTATCTCTCCTGCAGCGCCAAGGAGAAGCTCACCGCGGAGCTGACGATCTCGTATCAATTCAACACTTTAGAGTCTGACTTCTTGCGTGCCACTCCGCTGATCTCCTCCAGGGCGCGAACCTTCATTCAATCATTGCAGCGCTAACCCGCCAGCCGCCGTTATTCATCTGCTCAAGGTAGCTCGGGGCTTTGACGCGGGGCAAGGAATGTGCCTCAGATTGGCCTGCTATTCGCACCCTATCCCTATGAAAACACGATATGATTTGCAACGTCAAAGACTTAGGCGCGGACCTTCTGAGGCTCCTGCGCCCCAGCCATTTCCCTCACAGCATCTGAGTTTCAGCAGACGCCATACCTGTGTGCATCTCGCGCATGAATTTTGGGCGCGCGGCGCAACGGTGCTATAATTCACCGATCAAGAGCGATCCGGCCGCGCCGCGGCCTGAAGGAACCATACGTTCCACCGCATGTTGTCTCAGGAACCCAGGAGACAAACAATGGTGCCGCAAGACGACGAAAATCACATCCGCAAGCCAGCGAAGAACTATCGCGACCCGAACGACACCTACTACCACAAGGCCGCGGAAGACGACCCGGAGGCCGCTGAGGAGGGCGAGCATAAGGTGCGCACCGCCGAACATCCGTCGAGCGACGAAGAGCCGGGCGGCAGCGAGCAGCCGGGCTACCGCATGAAGCGTGCCCACTTCTGGCAGTGCTGAGCGCGAGCCTCGCCAAGAATGACCGATGGCACCCGCACGAGTGCCATCGTCCTTTTGCAGGTGCGTAACCTCTACCAGTCGATGCCGGCTTCGGTCTTCGCCAGAGCCGATGCCAGTTCCGCGCGCGGTTCCGTGCCGTCGAGCGGACGGACCGCCACCTCGAGACGGCGCGCGGCGTTGTAGCCTTCGGCCGCGGCCTCCGTCGGCGCGGTGCCATAGGCGCTGCGGTAGCGCTCGGCGAAGCTGTCGGCCGCCGCGGCGTCGGTCCACACGGCGCGCGCCGGCAAGGTGCCCGGACGCAGGACGGCACTGTTCGCCGAAGCCTCCGCCATCGCCGCCGAAGCCTCCTTCTCCGGGCCCACGACGACCACCACATGAGGCGTCGCGTCAGGCCGGCCGTTCAGATCGCCGACGGCACCGGCAGCCTCGGCCGGCAAGGGCAGGATGTTGACGTCCACCCCACCGATATGGCCATCGGACGTCTGGCCGGCATGTCCGTCGCGCTCTTCGGCCGCCAGGAGAAAGCCCCGCACCGCTTCGGCCAGCCGCGCCTCGCGCCCCTCGCCGACGCTCAGGATCGCCGCGGTAAATTCATGCGCGGCCGCAGGCCCTGCCGCAAGCATGGCGGCGGCAAAGGCAAGGCCCCGCAATCTCGTGCTACGCGTTGCGGCTGATGCGGCCGTGCCGCGGAGGCTTCGTCCTGTCGTCCTGGCTGGTTGGTCCATATAGGTCTCCGTATCCGTTTAGGTTGACTATCCATCCAAGGCACTTCCGCGCCTAAGGCATGGGCGCGCTCCCTGTCGCTGCATCGAGCAGGGCAAGAGGCGCGTTCGGCATTAGGTCGGCAATGCGCAGGCCTGCGGAATGCGGCAATTGGCAGCGAACCGCGTGCCAAGTGCCGGATTTGCGCGCTTCGCGAAGAAGATCGCGAAATTGTGAAGGTAAACCGATCTGCATCGACAGGTCGCTGGCGCAGCAACCGCCAAGACTGCAGCGCAAGATAACCTGTCCGGGGACAACCCAGCCAGGTTGTGATACCTTCATGGGGAATTTCGAAACCTGGCCGGCTTCGGTTGCGAACCGGCCGAACCTCGCCAGGTTCTTTGCCGGAGCCAACAACTGGCTGCGGTGCATGCCGTCGCCTCATGGTGCCGCCAAATGGAGCTTCTCGTCGCCCTTGGCCTCATCGCCCTCAAGGTCGCGATCCTGATCGCGGCGCTGCTTTTGTTGCCGTTGCCGCTGACCTGGCTCGAACGCAAGGTCGCCGGGCACATGCAGCAGCGGATGGGCCCGATGCGGGTGGGCTGGCACGGATTGCTGCAGCCGGTGGCAGACGGCATCAAGCTGCTGACGAAAGAGGATCACATCCCGGCCGAAGCCGACCGTTTCCTGTTCAAGCTGGCGCCCATCCTCGCCCTCGCTCCGCCATTCGTGGTGTTTGTCGCAATACCCTTCGGAGAAAGCGTTTCGGTGCTCGGCAACGAGATCACGCTCTACGCCTCGAACATGAACGTGGCGCTGCTCTTCATCCTGGCTGTCATCGGCATAGAGGTCTACGGCGTCATCTTCGGCGGATGGGCGGCGAACAGCAAATACGCCGTGCTCGGCAGCCTCAGGACTTGCGCCCAGATGATCAGCTATGAGATCCCAATGGGATTCGCAGTGATCGGCGTGGTGATGCTCGCGCAATCCATGAGCCTGCTCGACATCGTGCGTGCGCAATCCGATGTCTGGTTCATCGTCTACCAGCCGATCGGCTTCTTCGTGTTCTTCGTCGCCGGCCTCGCGGAGGCGCAGCGCATCCCCTTCGACCTTTCGGAAGCGGAAGGCGACCTGGGTGCCGGCTTCCACACCGAATACAGCGGCATCCGCTTCGCGTTCTTCATGGTCAGCGAATACGCCATCATGCTGCTGATCTCGGTGCTCTCGGTGGTGCTGTTCTTCGGCGGCTGGAACGGCGTCCTGATCCCGCTGCCGCCGATCCTGTGGTTCCTGATCAAGGTAGCGTTCTTCATCTACCTGTTCATCTGGTTCCGCTTCACTTTTCCGCGCTACCGCTACGACCAGTTGATGGCGATCGGGTGGAAAGTCTTGCTTCCACTCTCGCTGGCGAACATAATCGTGACGGGTATTGCCTTCCTATAGGCCCATGGCCTGTTCCATGGCGAGACGGCGATGTCGCGTGTGTTGGATACTGGCGGAAAATGGATCGGCTGGGCTTACTTCGCCGATCTCGGCAGCGCGTTGGCGCTGACGTTTGGCTACATGTTCTCCCGGACCGTGACCATGCAGTATCCGGACAAGGAGAAATGGCTCCCCTACCAGCGCTATCGCGGACACCATTTCCTGAAGCGCGACGCCGAGGGCGAGATCAAATGCGTGGCCTGCGAGCTCTGTGCGCGGATTTGCCCCTGCTACTGCATCGAGGTCGTCCCCTACGAGGATGAGAAGGGCAACCGGCGGCCCGCGAAATTCGAGATCGACATGAGCCGCTGCCTGTTCTGCGGGCTGTGCGAAGATGCCTGCCCGGCGGATGCGATCGCGCTCGGCCAGCAATATGAATTCTCGAGCTTCTCGTCCGACGACCTTGTCGTGGGACGCGACGACCTGCTTGCCAAGCCGGGCAAGGCGGTCAGCGGGGGCGCCGTGGTCGCAGCACAGTTCCGGCCCGCGGAAGTGCGCGTCGAGGCCACGGGCACGCAAGGCTACAGCTGGTGGCGGAACATCCGGCGGAGGTGAAGGTCTCCGATCCGCCAGTTGGCGGGCGGGAGGTTCACATGCTTGTAGGCGAAATCCTGAAGACGAAAGCGCCCGGGGTCGTCTCGGTCGCCCCTGAAACGACGGTCGTGGAGGTGCTGCGGCTGTTCCGCGACAGCAATATCGGCTTTGTTGTCGTCAACCGGGTTGCCGGTGAATATCTGGGCAGCCTCTCCGAGCGGGACTGCTGCAACGCCGTGGCCGAACACGGAGTTGCGGCGCCGATGATGGCCGTCGCCGACATCATGAACCGCAACGTCGCCACCTGCTCGTCACGCGACGGCCTGCCGCTCGTCATGGCGATCATGACCAAGCAGCGGACGCGTCACGTACTGGTTCTCGAAGGCAAGGCCATCGCCGGCGTGGTCAGCATCGGCGACGTGGTCAAGCACCGCCTCGACGAATCCCTGCGCAATGAACAGGTGCTGCACGACTATATCGCCGGCACCGGCTATCATTGACGTGCGTCCGCTCCGGCTGGACAAGATCGGCCATGCGACAGATCCGGTTTGACGACAGTATCTGGAGGTCGCGCGATCAGGCGCCCCGCGCATTCGGGTCGGCCAACTCACCAATCTTGCCCGCCATGATGAAGTCGTTCTCGTGCAGGCCTCCGATCTTGTGGGTCTGCAGCGAGATGGTGGCGTAGCCCCAGCCGAAACAGAGGTCTGGATGGTGGCCTTGTTCTTCGGCCAGGCGCCCCACCTTGTCGATGAAATCCTGCGCACCGCGGAAATCCGCGAACTTGAACTCGCGGCGCAGCCAACGGCCGTCGTCCTTGAGTTCCCAGCCTGGCGTCTGGGACAGGTAGCTTCCGGCTTCCTCGCGTGTCAGCGGCGGAATCCCGCCTTGGCAAGGCGTGCAGACCTTCTGGGCCAGATCTTCAGCCATCCCTTCCTCCCTGTCTTCGGCACTGGAACCTGTTCATGTAGTGCGTGCCGAGGATCCTGCGCAGTTGTGCGGCAAGGCGCTCGTTGCCTGTCGCCACCACCCTGCTGGTGGCCCTCCGCTCTTCTCGCCGCTTGGGCACCAGGCCCTTCCGCTTGCGCATCTCACCACGACAAATATCTGTGGCGACTAGCCCCTTCGCTCAAGGGATAACTCCCCTTCAAAGATCCAACTCCAAGGGGCGTGTCCCGGTCGCGGCGGCCGCGGTTAGACTGGCGTGCGCCGGCTCTATCTCGACCGGGCACGGATACTCGCCCCGCTTCATCAGCGCGTTGAGGCGCAACGCGCTGTAGTTCTCCGGCACAAACACCAGGCCTTCCGGAAAATGCCGGTTGACCCTGAGCTTGGCCGTCAGTTCGCCCTGGGCCGAGCGCACCACCACCGGACTGCCGTCGATCAAGCCGAGCCGGCTGGCATCCAGCGAACTCATTTCCACATACGGCTCGTCGGCGACCGTGTTCAGTATCGCCGAACGCTCGGAAAGGTAGCCGTTGTGGAACAGGCCGTTGCCAGTGACCAGCATGAGCCCGTTGCCGACGTCTTGGGGCGGCAGCGAGGCCGGACCGCCTGCAACGGGCACCACCGGCACTGCCTTGGTGAACGCGCCATCCGCGCCGAGCTCTTCCAACCTCAATCCCTGGTAGGCGGGAACGAGCCGGGCGATCTCGTCGAAGAGCTCGTCCGGCGACGATGGCTGCAGGACCTTGTCGCGAAGGGTGGCGACGAAATCGAGAACCGCCAGGTTGTTACGTGCCTCGAAGGGAGGCTCGCGGAATTTGGAGACCTTCTGGACGCGGCCCTCATTGTTGGTGAAGGTCCCGGACTCTTCGCCGTGGCCAGAGGCAGGCAGGACGACATCGGCAAGGGCGGCAGTCTCCGTGAGGTAGGCGTCCTGCACGATCAGTAGGCCGGCGGCACCAAGCGCCCGCTGCACGAGGCCGCGGTCGGGAAACGACGCCAGCGGATCGCTTCCCACGATGTAGAGCGCGCCCATCCGGCCCTGCTCGCAGAGATCGAGCATGGCGCCGAAATCCGCCCCCGGAACTGCGGAAACTTCAGCCCTCCAGGCCTGCTCCAGGCTCGCGCGCGCCGTACTGTCGGCAACGTCCCGCCAGCCGGGAAAAGCCATCGGCAGGGCTCCCATGTCCCACGCGCCCAACTGGTTGGCGCGGTCGAAAAGGAACTGCATCTGCGGGTCCTTGCCCAGGGCTTGAAGGAGTTGCAGGAGGCTGTCCAGCTGTTGCAGCGTCGCGCGCGATTGCGTCGATCTCAACAGGTCGACACTGACGAGAACCGTCGCTCTCTTGCCGTCGAGAAGTGCTGCGGCAAGGCGCTGCGGTCCGTCGTCGGCAGATGCAGCCGAGCCGCCATTCGACGTGTGGTCGCCGGGTGCTTGGCCCGCTGCAGCCGTCAGTTCCACGAGCACTTCGGCAAGGGCGGCCGCCTCGTCGCCCGGCCGCACGCGCAGCACCGTACGGGCATCGGCGTCCAGCCGCGACGGTCGCGCCGAAAGCATGAGGAGTTGGACCCGACAACGCCGCACGCTGTCCCGCAGCAGATATTCGGTGACCGGGTTTTCCTCCGTCACGTTACCGCCGACGACGAGCACCCGGTCGCTGCCCAGCACCTCCTGCAGCGGGGCGCGGGTGCAGAAGCGGGCCAACGGACCAAGCATGTCGAAAGGCGTCGACCAGCGCGACGAACAATCGACGCTGTTGGTGCGGAACACCGTGCGCATCAGCTTCTGGAACTGGTAGAGCACCTCGTTGGGCAGGCGGGGCGAGACCAGCGCGCCAGCGCTCTTCTCTCCGACCTCCGACAGGCGCCGGCGAAGATAGGCACCTGCCTCGTCCCAGGAGACCGGCGCCAGCGCGCCGTCGCGGCGGATCATCGGCGACCTGATGCGATCCCGGCTCGCCACGAAGTCGAGGCCGAAGCGGCCGCGCACGCAGAGCGTTTCACGGTTGACCCCGTGCTCCTCCTTGGATCGGACCCGCATGAACTCGCCCTTGCGGGAACCCACGGTGAGCTGGCAGCCGGTGCCGCAATGCGGGCAGACCGTGTCCGTTTCCACCAGGTCCCAGGGCCGCGCCTTGTAGCGGTAGGGGAAGCTCATCAGCGCGCCGACCGGGCAGACCTCGACGCAATTGCCGCACTGGTCGCAACTGGCGAGACTCCCCTCGAAGCCCGTAACGGCGGTGTCCATGCCCTTCTCGACGGTGCCGAGGGCGACCGCGCCGACCACTTCCTCACACATGCGCACGCAACGCTGGCACTGGATGCAGCGATTGACGTTCATGATGATGACCGGGCTGAGGCGGATGTCGTGGGAATGGAACACGCGCTTGGGATCCCGGAACCCGCTTCGGCGCGGCCCATAGGCCATCACCATGTCCTGAAGCTCGCACTCGCCGCCCTTGTCGCAGACCGGGCAGTCGAGGGGATGGTTGGCAAGCAGCATGTCGAGCATCGAGGAGCGCGTCTCCTCGATCAGCGGCGTGTTCGTCCGCACCGCCATGCCGTCGGCCACGGCCGTCGCACAGGCGGGCTGAAGCCGCCTCAGCCCGGCGATCTCCACCAGGCACATGCGGCAGGAGGCCAGCGGCGGCAGGCGCTTCATGTAGCAGAAGGTCGGGATCTCGATGCCGAGCGATTGTGCGGCCTGCAGGATCGTGGAACCTGCCTCCACTTCGAGTTCATGATCGTCGATCGTGACGCGTATCATCGCTTCCTCGCGGCCTTCTCAATGGAAGGGACACCTGTGCTCCTCGATATGGGCGGTGAACTCGTGCTCGAAATGCGCCAGCGCCGCCCGCAGGCCCATAGCCGCACCGTCGCCCAGCGCGCAGAAGGTATTGCCGAAGATGCCCTTGCAAAGCCCCTGCAACTGCTCGATGTCGTCGGGCGCGCCCTGCCCGGCCTCGACCCGGCGCAGCACCTTGAAGACCCAGTTCAGCCCCTCGCGGCAGGGGGTGCACTTGCCGCAGGATTCATGGTGGAAGAACTCGACGATGCGGGTTGCGACCTTGACCATGCAGGTCGTGTCGTCGATCACGATCACCCCGGCCGAGCCCAGCATCGAGCCGACCGCGGCCAGGGAATCGAAGTCCATCCGGACGTCCAGCCCGCTCTCGGGGATGACCGACGCCGAAACCCCGCCCGGGATCACCGCCTTGACCGTCCGCCCCTGCAGCGCCCCGCCGGCATGCTCGTCGACCAGCTCGCGCAGCGGTATGCCCATCGGCAGCTCGTAGAGGCCCGGCCTGCGCACCTGCCCGCTCACGCAATAGAGCTTCGGGCCTGGGCTCTTGTCCGGGCCGATGCCACGGAACCAGTCGGCTCCGCGGCTCACGATGTGAGGCACGCAGACCAGGGTCTCGACATTGTTGATCACGGTCGGGCTGGCATAGAGCCCGGCGACCGCGGGGAACGGCGGTTTGAGACGCGGCTGCGCGCGCTTGCCTTCGAGCGAGTCGAGCATGGCCGTCTCTTCGCCGCATATATAGGCGCCGGCGCCGCAATGGACGTGGACGGTGAAGTTGAAATCCGCCCCCAGGATCCGCGTTCCCAGATATCCCTTGGCATGTGCCTCCGCGATCGCCTGCTCCAGCCGCCGGATCGCCAGCACGTATTCCCCGCGAACATAGACATAGGCGGTTTCGGCGCCGATCGCATAGGCGCTGATCGCCATCCCCTCGATCAACTGGTGCGGATCGCGCTCCATGATGATGCGATCCTTGAAGGTGCCCGGCTCGCCCTCGTCGGCGTTGCAGCACAGATATTTGGGCCTGTTTGCCTGCTTGGGCACGAAGCTCCATTTCATGCCTGTCGGGAAACCGGCTCCGCCGCGACCGCGCAGGTTGGAGTTCTTGACCAGCTCGATGATCTCGTCGGGAGTATGCTCGCGCAAAGCCTTCGCCAGCGCCCGGTAGCCGCCGCCGGCCTCGTAGGCCGAGATCAGGTGGCCGTCCGGCACGTCCACGTTCCTGAGAAGCACCCGTTCCGACACGGCACTATGCTCCCGCTTCGGGTACCCGCGAGCCTGCGCGGCGCAGTTGGTCCAGCAGGGCGTCGATACGGGCAACGTCGAGGTCGCCATGGTAGTCGTCGCCGACCTGCATCACCGGTGCCATCTCGCAGGCGCCCAGGCATTCGACCGTCGACAGGGTGAACAGCCCGTCGGACGTCGTGTCGCCCTTCCTGATCCCCAGCACCGCTTCCATGTGGGCCAGGAGAGCCTCCGCCCCGCGCAGCATGCACGAGACGTTGTCGCATAGCTGCAGATGGAACATCCCCACCGGCTCGGTGTGGAAGAGCGTGTAGAAGGTCGCGAGTTCGTACACCCAGATCCGCTCGACGCCGAGCACGTCGGCCACCTCCTCCAGCACCGGGCCGGGCAGATGCCCGTGCTCCTTCTGCGCGATCAGGAGCGCGGGCATGATCGCCGACCGGCGGTCCGGATATCGCCCTGCCGCTGCTTCGATCTTCTCGCGCATGCCCATCGCGGGCGTCTCCTGCTACTTGTCCACTTCGGCCATCACCGGGTCGAGGCTGCCCAGCACCGCGATCATGTCCGCCAGGTATCGCGCGTTGCTGACCCCGAAGAGCCCCTGGAGGTTGACGAAGGACGGCGCCCTGACCTTCATCCGGAACGGTTTTTCCGACCCGTCGCTGATGATGTAGAAGCCGAGCTCGCCCTTGGGCGCCTCGATCGCCGAATAGACCTCGCCCTTCGGCACCTTGAAGCCATAGGCGGCGAGGTCGAAGTGCTGGATCAGCGCCTCCATCGAACAGTGCACCCTGTCCTTGTTCACCGGGAAGGCGACGGTCGGCATATCGATCTGGAACGGCCCCTCGGGCATCTGGTCGAGACATTGCTCGATGATCCGGATGCTCTCGCGCATCTCCTCGACCCGGCACTGCCAGCGCGCGTAGCAGTCGCCTTCGTCGCGCGTGACGACGTTGAACTCCAGGCGGTCGTAGATCTCGTAGGGCTCGTCGCGGCGGATGTCCCAGTCGACGCCCGAGGCACGCAGGTTCGGGCCGCTCAGGCCGAGATCGATACCGTCCTCCGCCGAGATCACGCCGACACCGCGCGTGCGCTTCAGGAACACGCGATTGTCTTCGATAAGCCGCTCATAGTCGCGGATCCGGTTCGGGAAGATGGCGCAGAATTCCCTGATCTTCGGGAAGAACTCGGCGGGCAGGTCTTCGCGCACGCCGCCGACCCGGCAGAACGAAGTGTGCATCCGGGCCCCGGCGACCATCTCCAGGAGGTCCATGATCATTTCGCGTTCGCGCATGGCGTAGAGCAGCGCTGTCATCGCGCCCAGATCCATGGGCAGCGCACCGGTGATCAGCAGATGGCCGGAAATCCGGGCCAACTCGGCCATCAGCACGCGGATGTACTGGGCACGGACCGGCGCCTCGATGCCCAAGAGCTTCTCCACCGCGAGCGCGAAAGCCAGGTTGTTCGAAGGCGGGCAGAGGTAGTCGAGGCGGTCGGTCAGCGGAAAGATCTGCGTGTATGTGAAGCTCTCCGCCAGCTTTTCGGTGCCGCGATGCAGGTAGCCGATATGCGGATCGACGCGCGCGACGTACTCGCCCTCCAGCTCCAGCACGAGGCGCAACACGCCGTGCGTACTGGGATGCTGCGGGCCGAGATTGAGGAGCACCTCCTTGATCGCGGAGGCCTCGCCTTCCGGCCTGCTGAGTTCCGTGACTTCGGTCATTTCAAGGCACCGTCGTGCAGCAACTCCCTTACGGAATGTCCTTGGTGGCAAGGTCGGGCTGGGTCGGCGGCCGGCCCTCGGCACCAAATGGATTGAGCGTGTCCCTGTAGCCCCGCAGCGGGAAATCCTTGCGCTGCGGGAAGCCCTCGAACTCTTCCCACATATAGATCCGGCGCAGGTCGGGATGGTCCGTAAACACAATCCCATACATGTCCCAGGCCTCGCGTTCGTGCCAGTTGGCGGTACGCCAGACGCCCGTCACCGAAGAGATATGCGGGGGATCGCCGAGGCGGCACTTGATCCGGACGCGCCATTTGTTGGGCAGCGAATAGAGGTGGTACACGGCCTCGTAGCGCGGCCTTTCGGGGTGGTGGTCCACCCCGCAGATGTCGGACAGGAAATCGAAACGAAGCTCCGGTTGTTCCTTCAGGAACCGGCAAATCTCAACAATCCTGTCGGGCGGTGCGGCGAAGGCATGGATGCCGTGGGCGAAACCGAGATCCTCGACCGCCCCGCCGAAACGCTCGGCGATGAGCGCTGGAACGAGGGGCGCCTCCGCGCTCATGATGCGGTGACCCGCTCGAAGGGCGTCCCGGCCAACGCGCGGGACTTCCTGATCTTCTCCTGCAGCAAAAGGAATCCGTGCATCAGCGCCTCGGGCCGCGGCGGGCAGCCGGGCACGTGCACGTCCACCGGCACGAAGGTCTGCGCCCCCTGCACAACCGCATAGGTGTTATAGACCCCGCCCGAGATGGCGCAGGTGCCCATGGCTATGACCCAGCGCGGCTCAGGCATCTGGTCGTAGAGGCGCCGCACGACGGGGGCGAATTTCCGCGTCACGGTGCCGGCGATGATCATGACGTCGGACTGGCGCGGCGAAGGCCGGAAGACGACGCCGAAGCGGTCGAGATCATAGCGGGCGCAGCCGGCCGAGATCATCTCGATGGCACAGCAGGCGATGCCGAAGGTCTCCGGCCACAGCGCAGACCTGCGGCTCCAGCTGACCAGGCTGTCGGCCGTGGTGAACAGCACGCTGTCGCGGATGGTGCCGCCTACTTCTCCCATTCCAGGGCTCCCTTCATCCAGGCATAGGCGAACCCGACGATCAGCAGCAGCATGAAGACGAACATCTCGATGTAGCCGACCAGGCCGATCTCCTTCAGCACGACCGCCCATGGGAAGAGGAACATCGTCTCGACGTCGAAGACCACCAGCAGGATGGCAAGCACGAAGAACTGGACCCGGAAGTTGCCGCCGGCGGCCTCGCCCGCGGGATCCATGCCGCATTCATAGGGCATGTTCTTTGCCGGATAAGGATTGGCCGGGCGCAGCAGGGAGGAAACAAACATCGTCGCCACTGCCACCAGGACAATTCCGGCGGTCATGAAAAGTACCGGCAGGAATTCCATTCCAGCCATGGCGCGTTGTCCAAGTCGGCGCCGAAGCAACCTTCGTGGTACGGCTGCCCCCTTAGGGCCGGTCAGGCTGGCCTAGGGAAGCGACTTGGGCTTTCCTTTCGTCCATCTTCGAGGATATGCGGTCGGGATAAGCATTGCAAACTCAATCGGTCAGCCGCCGAACACGGAGTCTTGCGCAAGCTTCAAGAACCACGCCGGAAACAGTCCAATACCGATCGTCCCGGCCGCCGTAAGGGCGAGCGTGGCGCGGACGGAGGGCGTCAGTGCCGGATTGGCCTGCTCGCCGGGTTCGCGCATGTAGATGACCATTACGATGCGGATGTAGAAATAGGCGGCGACCGCGCTCAGCAGCACCGCAATCACCGCCAGCCCAACGAAGCCGCGCTCGACCAGCGCCACCAGCACGTAGAACTTGGCGAAGAACCCCGCCGTCGGAGGAATGCCGGCGAGCGAGAAGAGATAGAGCAACATCAGCAACGCTAGCCCCGGATGCGTCTTGGCGAGGCCCCTGTAGTCATCGATGGCCTCGCCGGAGAAATCCCCGTTCCGCATCAGGATGACCGTGGCGAAGATACCCAGGTTCATGAACGCGTAGATCAGCAGGTAGAGCATCACGCTGGCGATGCCATCCGCACCGCCTGCCACGACCCCGAACATGGCAAAGCCCGCATGGGCGATGCTGGAATAGGCGAGCAGCCGCTTGATGTTGTCCTGGACCAGCGCCACGAAGCTGCCCAGCGCCATCGTCACCACGGCGATGACCGCAATGATGATCCAGGCATTCGAGGCCGTGACGAGTGGGTTGAGGAACACGCGCAGGATCACCGCGAAGCCGGCCGCCTTGGGCGCCACCGACATGAAGGCCGTGATCGTCGTCGGCGCGCCCTCGTAGACGTCGGGCACCCACATATGGAACGGCACCGCGCCGACCTTGAACGCCAGCCCGGCAACGATGAAGACCACCGCCAGCAGCAATCCGGGATCGCGCGCGCTGGTGGCAACGGCGGCCGCCAGGCCGTCGAGGCGCGTCGTTCCGGTGACCCCGTAGACCAGCGAGACGCCGTAGAGGAAAACCCCGGTCGCAGCCCCGCCCAGGACCACATATTTCAGCGCCGCTTCGTTCGATCGCCGCTCGCTGCGCAGGAAGCCGGTCAGCACATAGGTGCAGAGCGCCATCAGTTCGAGGCCGACATAGATCGACAATAGGTCGACCGCCGAAGCCATGATCATCATGCCGGACAGCGCAAAGAGCAGGAGCACATAATACTCGCTGCTCTCTATCCCCTCGATCTCGGCATATCGCCGCGACAGCAGGAACGTAAGTACGGTGGCCAGGTAGAACACCGCCTTGAAGAAGACCGCGAAGCGGTCGGCGATGAACATGTCCATGTAAGCCGGCTGCGCCTGGCCGGCGAGCAGAAGCGTCGCCAGGGCCGCGGCCAACACGACCGCGATGGAGCCCCAGACCAGTAGATGCCCCTGCCCCTTCGGGAGCAACTGCCCGAGGATCAGCAGGGCACAGCCGCCGAGAACGACCACGATCTCGGGCAGGCTCGCAAGCACCCATTGGAGGAGCACCGAGCCGGTCATTGGCCGCTCCCCTCGCCGTGCACGCGCACGAGCAGATGCTTCACCGAGGCGTCGATGATACCGAGAAAGGGCTTCGGATAGAGCCCGACCCAGAACACCAGCACGGCCAGCGGCAGGATCGCGATCAGCTCACGGGCGTTCACGTCGCGTGCCTTCGCCCCTCCAGGCAACCGGACCGGGCCCAGCGCCACCTTCCGGTACATGCCGAGCAGATAGGCCGCGCCCAGCAGGGCGCCGAGCACGGCCGTGGCCGTGATGGCGGGATTGGCGGCAAACCCGCCGGACAGCACAAGCAACTCGCCCACAAACGAATTGGTGCCCGGCAATGCCATGGACGACAGGACAAACAGCGCAAGAAAGGACGTGTAGACCGGCGCCAGCTTCATCAGCCCGCCATAGGCGGCGATGCTGCGCGTGTGGGTGCGCTCGTAGATCAGGCCGACGAACAGGAACAGCGCACCGGTCGTCACGCCGTGATTGAACATCTGCAGGATGCCGCCCTCGAGCCCGCGCAGGTTCAGGGTAAAGATACCCAGCGTCACAAAGCCCATGTGGCTGATGCTGGAATAGGCGACCAGCTTCTTCAGGTCGTCCTGCGCCAGGGCGAGCAGACCGCCATAGACGATCGCAAGCGCCGACAGCATCAGCATCGCCGTCGAGTAGTACACGGAGGCCTCCGGCAGCATCGGCAAGGAGAACCGCAGGAAGCCGTAGGCGCCCATCTTCAGCAACACGGCGGCAAGGATGATGCTGCCCGCCGTGGGCGCCTGCACATGGGCGTCGGGCAGCCAGGTATGGACCGGAACCATAGGCACCTTGACGGCGAAGGCGACCAGGAACGCCAGGAACAGCCAGGATTGCACCGAGAACGGGATGTCCTGGTTGCTCAGTGCGATGATGTCAAAGGTCTGGCCGCCCTGCAAATAGAGCACGATGACGCCAACCAGGAACAACAGGCTGCCGGCGAGCGTGTAGAGAAAGAACTTGAAAGCCGCATAGACCCTGCCCTCCCCGCCCCAGACGCCGATGATGATGTACATCGGGATCAGCATGGCTTCCCAGAAGACGTAGAACAGGAACAGGTCGAGCGCGCAGAACACGCCCAGCATCAGCGACTGCATGACCAGCAGACTGATCATGAACTCCTTGACCTTGCTCTCGATCGCGGTCCACGAGGCGAGCACGCAGATCCAGCCCAAGAGCGCGGTCAGGAACACGAAAAGCACGCTGATGCCGTCGACGCCGAGCGCGTAGGTGATGCCAAGCGCGGGCACCCAGGGCCGCGCCTCGGTGAACTGCATTGCGTGGGTGGTCGCATCGAAGCCGGCCAGCATCACCACGGCCAGCACGAAATCCAACGCCGTGAAGCCAAGCGCCGTCCACCGCACCGCCTGCTCGCTGCGCATGAACGCCAGAACCGCTGCCCCAACCGCCGGCGTGAACACGATGAGGCTGAGCAGCGCCATCGGTCCCCCTATTGCCACACGACGGCGAAAACGGCTGTGGCGCCGATCAGGCCGGCGATCATGGCCAGGGCGTAGTGGTTCACCACCCCGGTCTGCAGCCGCCGCAGCGCGCCGCCGCCACGCAGGATCGAACGGGCGACGCCGTTGACTATGCCGTCGACGCCGTTGACGTCGATGCGCAGCCCGACGCGCGCCAGGCCGTGCATCAGCGGCAGGGCGATGGTCTCGGAAACACTGCTCACCGCCTGCTCCCAATACGCCAGCGGCTTTTCGGCGAACCACATGAAGCGCCGCGCGCCCATGCGGTAGAACCAGTCCGTGTCGATGCTGATCGTGGCCTCGGGGTCGAGCGCCCCCAGGAACAGGACGAAGCCGAGCGCCGTGAACATCAGCAGCCCCAGGCTCTCGGTAATGTGGACGCCGGTATAGGGCTCGAAGTCGACCGGATAAGGCAGCAGGGCGTAGAGCGGCTGGGGATAGACGCCAATGGCGATGCAGAGCACTGCCGCCATCGCCATGGCGATCAGCATGTTGCGGGGAGGCTCGTGCGCCGGAAGCCCACGGTCGGTGCCGAAGAACATGTAGTAGGGGAGCTTGAGGCCGGTGTGCAGGAACGTCCCCGACGAAGCCATCGTCAGTGCCAGCACCACGAGCGCACGATGATCCTGCCCGGCCGCGGCAATCACCATGGACTTGGTGACGAAGCCCGAAAAGAACGGGAATGCCGAGATCGCAAAGGCCCCGACCATGTAGAGCGCCACGGTTATCGGCATCGATTTGTAGAGCCCGCCGAGTTCGGTGAGCTTGCGCCGCCCGGTGACATAGATCACGGCACCCGCGCCCATGAACAGCAGCCCCTTGTAGAGGATGTGTGCGAAGGCATGGCTTGCGGCGCCGTTGACCGCCATTTCGGTGCCGATCCCGATACCCGCCACCATGTAACCCACCTGGCTGACGATGTGATAGGCGAGCAGCCGCCGGCAGTCGTTCTCGAGCACGGCGTAGACGACGCCGTAGAGCGCCATCGCGGTGCCGAACCAGACCAGAAGCTCGGTTCCGGGGAACGCGCGCGCCAGCACATAAACCGCGGTCTTGGTGGTGAAGGCGCTCATGAACACCGCCCCGGTGACCGTCGCTTCCGGATAGGCATCGGTCAGCCAGGCATTGAGCGGCGGGACCACGGCGTTGAGCATGAAGCTTGCGAGGATCAGCAGCGCGGCCGGCCCCATCTGCCCTTCGAGCGGACCGAAGAGCAGTGAACCGGTGCCAAAGCCCTGCAGGACGATGCCGCCGAGAAGGACGACGCCGCCGGTGATGTGGACCATGAGGTAACGAAAGCCGGCGCGGATCGCCGGTCCGCCGCCCTGCGCGAAGACCAGGTAGGCGGAGGCGACCGCCATTGCCTCCCAAAAGACGTAGAGAGTCAGGTAGTCGCCCGTGAAGACGACACCAAGCGCGCTGCCGACATAGACGAACGCCGCGACATGCTCGCCGACACGGGTGACGTGCAGCGCATAGACCGTGCCGATAAGCGCCATGATCGTGAAGACGGTGGCAAAGACGATGCTCAGCCTGTCGACCCTGGCGATCAGGATTTCCTGCCCGATGAACCGCATCGCGCCATAGTTGCCCGGCTGCATGGAGAGCACGGCGAGTAGCGCCATCGCCGGAATCACGACCAGGTAGGCCTTGCGAATCTTCCCTGGCAGGAAGGGGATCGGCACGGCCCCGAGAATGAACAGCGCTGCCGGGTGCACGAAGTCAGTCATAATAGTCCTCACGCCGCATCAGTCCGCATTTGTGGCCGAGGAACTTGGAGACGAAGATCAGCAGCACGCAGGAGCCGAAACCATAGAGGGCCGACCAGCCTGGTATTCGGTCCCAGAGGTATTCCGCGTGTTCGCGGGAGACGAGGAAGTCGGCGATGACGATTATGGCGAGTGAAAGGTAGAAGAGCTGGCGGCGGCGGACGGCGAATGCCTGGTCGCCAAAGAAATCGACGACGCGCTTGATCATCCGGCCACCCTTTCGGCGAGAGCGATGAAGTATCCGGGGAAGAGGCCCACGGCCACCGACAACACGGCGGTCGCCACGAGCGGGATCGCGATCAATGGAATTTCCCGGACCGCGGCGGTGCTCTCCGGCGCCTCCTTCCCGAAGAAGGCGACGTAGCTGACCGGCAGGAAGTAGGCGGCGTTCAGCACCGAACTCGCAAGAAGCACGATCAGGAATGCGATTTCTCCGCCTTCGACCGACCCCAGCGCGAGATACCACTTGCTGACGAAGCCGCCGGTCGGCGGCACGCCGATCATGCTGAGCGAGCCTATGAAGAACGCGCCCATGGTCCAGGGCAGCCGCCGGCCTATGCCGGCCATGTCGCTGATGTTGCGCTTGCCCGACGCGCAGTAGATCGACCCGGCGCAGAAGAAGAGCGTGATCTTGGAGAAGGCGTGCACGGCGATGTGGATGATCCCGCCCACCATCGCCACCGGCGACAGCAAGACCGCGCCGAGCACGATGTAGGAAAGCTGGCTGACCGTCGAATAGGCAAGCCGCGCCTTGAGATCGTCGCGGGTCAACGCATAGATCGACGCCGTCAGGATCGTGAACGAGACCAGGTAGGCAGTGGCCAAGCCGAGCCCGAGGGCCGCCACCAGCCCCGTACCGAACACGTCGAAGATAACCCGCAGCGCGCAGAATACGCCCATCTTGACCACGGCCACTGCATGCAGCAGCGCGCTGACGGGAGTGGGCGCCACCATGGCGGCGGGCAACCAGGCATGCATCGGCATGATGGCCGATTTCGCAAAGCCGAAGAGGTAGCAGAAGTAGACGACCGTCAGCAGCGGAGCCGAAGCTCCGGTTCCCGCCAGCAATCCGCCCGGCACGAAGTCGAGCGATCCGGCGATCTGGTAGGTCAGGGCCAGGGCGGCGAGAAGCACGCTCTTCGAGGCACCCATCAGGTAGACGAGATATTTGCGGCTGCCGGCCCATGCCTCCTCGTCCTCATGGTGGTAGACGAGCGGATAGGTGACGAGGCTGAGCACCTCGTAGAATATCACCAGCGTGAACAGGTTGGCTGAGAAGGCACCGCCGACGGCCGACGCAAGGCTGGTGGCGAAGCAGGCGTAGAAGCGGGTCTGGGCATGCTCGTTCAGCGCCCGCATGTAGCCGATCGAATAGATCGACGCCGCGATCCAGAGCAGCGAAGAGACGGTGGCGAAGACCATGCCGAGGGCGTCGACCCGGAAGGCGAAGTCGACCCCGGGCAATATCTCGAACAGCCTCAGATCGACCGTCCGGCCTGCCAGAACGGTGGGAGCCATGGAGGCGACGAGCGCGAACATGACGACCGCCGCCAGGGGCGAGACCGCGTCGCGAAGACGTTCCCGATTCTTCAGGAGGAGGATGGCGAGAGCCGCAAGGCCCGCGACGACGACGGCAAGAAGCGGCCGGATCGAGGTCACCGGGTCCAAGCCGCTATCCTTTCATCAACGTCACATCGTCGGACCTGAGCGTGGACTTGTTCCTCACCAGGGCGACCAGGATGCCCAGGGCCACGGCGACTTCGGCTGCGGTGATCGCGATGACGAAGATCGCGAAGACCTGTCCGCGGGAGTCTGCGAAGTGGTGCCCGAAGGCGATGAAATTGATGTTGACCGAATTGAGCAGCAGTTCGAGCGACATCAGCACGACGAGGATGTTGCGCCTCAAAAGCACGCCCCCCGCTCCGATGACGAACAGTGCCACTCCGAGCACTATGCTCCACCAGAGCGGCACCATCAGCGCTGCTCCTTCTGGGCCAGGACGATGGCCCCCACCAGGGCGGCGAGCAAAATGACCGAGGCGACCTCGAAGGGCAGCAGATATTCAGCGAAAAGGCTCGTGGCGAGTTGCCTAAGCCCGATGCCCTCGCCCCCGGCGGGCGGGGTAGTGGCCGAGAAGGCTCCGCTCCAGAGCACCAGGACCAGCATCTCGGTGCCGAGAAGGGCGAGCAACACCATCGCAGGCAGATTGTTGCCCGGCAGGAAGCGCTGCAGCACCGCTTCGCGGACATCGACCATCATGATCACGAAGATGAACAGGACCATGATCGCGCCGACATAGACGAATATCTGGATGACGGCGAGAAGCGGTGCTTCGAGCAGGACGAAGATGGCCGAGATTTGCAGGAAGCATGCCATCAGCGCCAACGCGCTGTGAACCGGATTCCGCGCCAGAACAAGGGTCAGGGCCGCGATGACGGACGCTGCAGCAAAAAGCAGAAACAGCCCCTGAACCATCGACGCCGCCCCTCTGCGCAAGCCGTCGCTTTGGTCTTAGCCCGGCCGCATTTGAGACAGTTGCGCACTTCAGATGCGTCCGGAAATAGTGCCCTAATCTCGAATGTTTCTCAAGATTGTTGGTCGGAAACGCGCAAATGATAGTTCCGGCAGACGGAGCTGCCTCCCTCCGCTCATTGCGATTTCGGGCAGCGTCAGCTTCGGAGGCCCATCCCGCACTCGAATGGTTCGAACAGGCCCCAGAAGCTGACGTCGAGAGGCGTTGGTCCGATCTCGGCCGGACTTTCGCGCCCAAGTTCAGGCGGATTGCGCGAGATCGGGCACGCTCAGGCGACCGCCTTGCGCTGGCGGACCAGCCGCAGCCAAGGGGCGGCGTGGAAGACGCCCATGAGCAGGTACATCGTGGCCATGCCGCTCATCGGCGACATATCCACAGACGAACAGATCATGTCAGCCGCGCCGCCGCCGAGAATGCCGCTCAGCAGCGCCATGCCGGCGAAGGTGGGCGACGCCGCCAGGGCCAGCCAATCGGCCGCGCTGAACGCGACGGCGCTCGCTTCGGGCGCCGGCGCACCGAACATTTCGCAACAGGCCCGGCTCATGGCCTTGTGCCCGCGCTCTGCTCGCGGAACGCCGCCTCGCCGGCGTCCGATATCTCGATCCACTTCTTGTCGGGCGCTGCGTCCGCCACGTAGCTGTCGTGCCAGTTCCACCATTTGTAGGTCTGCGTCTGGGGATAGCCTTCGGGCGAATCCTCCCAGACCTCCTGCCGGCCCAGCGGCGTGATGTCGAGGTAGTTCCAGGTACCGCCCATCTGCTCGTCGCCGCGATTATTGACGAAATAGGTGCGGAAGACGCGGCCGCCGTCGCGATAGAACACGTTGGTGCCGTGCCATTCGTCCACGCCGAAGTCGGCATCGAAGCCGTCGGTGATGGTGAACCACGGTATGTTCCAGCCCATCCGCGCCTTAAGCCGATCGATGTCCGCCTGGGGCGCACGCGAGACGAAGACGAGGGTGGTGTCGCGGGCGTTGAGATGGGCGACGTGGGCGACCTGGTCTGCCACCATGGAGCAGCCCCGGCAGGCGTGGTCGGGCCAGCCGTAAACACCGGGCTCGAAGAAGGCGCGGTAGACGATCAGCTGGCGCCGGCCGTTGAACAGGTCGAGCAGACTGGCCTTGCCCGACGGCCCCTCAAAGGAATAGGTGCGCTCCACGGCCATCCACGGCATTCGCCGGCGCTCGGCAGCCAGGACATCGCGAGCGCGACTCTGGGCCTTCTCCTTCACAAGCAGTTCCTTGCGGGCTTCTTCCCATGCCTGCGGCGATACCACCGGTGGCGTGTGCATGGCAGGCTGGCTGGCTTTCCGTCCGTTCTCGGCTGATGTAGTCATTGCTTTCGAACCTCCTGGTTTTGGCGATTTCCGTTGCCTTGAGGCAGAAGCGCGATTTCGCCAAGCCATCGCGCTGTCGGCCATGAGACAGTTCTGGCACCGGACAAACGAACGGTGGGAGTAACAAGTGTGACGGGATCGCCATGGACTCGCTGATCACGGCAGCCGCGCACTCCCTTGCCGTTGGCGATCCCCTCCACGCGTTGAAGCGGATCGCTCTGCGCAACGATGCACCGGCACTGGCGCTCCGCGGCATCGCCATGGCGCAGCTCGGCGATCTCGTCCGGGCGAAGGATCTTCTCAAGCGGGCCGCGCGCGCATTCGGCCCCAGGGATGCGGTCGCGCGGGCGCGGTGCGCGGTCGCCGAAGCCGAAATCGCGCTCGTCTCGCGCGACCTGACATGGCCCGCCAAGACGCTCGAGGCAGCACGTGCGGTGCTCGAACGGCGCAGCGACCGGATCAATGCCGCGCATGCCGGCGTTCTCACGGCCCGTCGCCTGCTGCTGATTGGGCGTCTCGAAGAAGCTGAGCGCGTGCTGTCCGAAGTGGACCCGGCGCCGCTCTCACCCGCACTGAGAGCGGCCTACGAGCTTGCCGCGGCGGGTATCGCAATCCGGCGCCTGCGGACGAAAGCAGCGCGATCGGCGCTGGCCAGGGCCAAGTACGAAGCGCAGGTGGCCGGCATCTCCGCCCTGATGGCGGAGGTGGAAGGTGTCGCGCAACTGATGACCCAGCCGGCGGCGCGGGTCATCGCGGGCGGGACGGAGCGCTTCCTCACGTTGGAAGAAGTCGAGGAGTTGCTGGCCTCGGACGCGTTCATCGTGGACGCCTGCCGCAATGTCGTGAGGCACCGGGGAACGGTGGTCCCGCTCGCGACGCGGCCGGTTCTGTTTTCCCTTGCGCGGGCACTGGCCGAAGGGTGGCCCGGAGACGTCAGCAGGGACGCGCTCGTCAAGCGCGCCTTCCGGGCCAGGCACGCTGATGAATCGCACCGTGCCCGGCTACGGGTGGAAATCGGGCGGCTGCGTGCGGAACTCGGCCCGCTGGCGGAGGTGATCGCGACGGATCAGGGCTTCGCACTGTCGCCGAGATCTGCCCATGAGGTCGTCGTCCTGGCGCCGAACGCCGAGGAGCAGCATGCGACGGTCCTCGCCCTGCTTGCCGACGGAGAAGCCTGGTCGAGCTCGGCGCTGGCGATCGCGCTCGACATCAGCGCGCGCGGCGTGCAGCGGGCGCTGGAGCAGCTTTCGAACTCGGGCAAGGTGCAATCCGTCGGGCGCGGGCCAGCACGCCGCTGGATGACGCCGCCGGTGCCGGGCTTCCCGACAACACTGTTACTCCCCGGTCCGCTGCCGAGCGGCTAGAGTCGGAGCTGGTCTTGGTCCCACGGGAATGAACAGATGAAACACTCCAACGCTGAAATCCTTCAGGAATACGGCCCCTTTCCCGGGGTCAACCAGGTGGGTGGCGTCACCTTCGACGGCCAGCGGGTCTGGTTTGCGTCCGGCGACAGGCTGAACGCCCTCGACCCGGCAAGCGGCGAGTTGGTGCACAGCATCGACGTCGCCGCGCACGCCGGAACGGCTTTCGACGGCCGATACCTGTTCCAGATCGCCGAGGACCGCATCCACAAGATCGACCCGGAGACCGGCACGATCCTCTCCAGCATCCCGGCCCCCGGAGGCGGTGGCGATTCAGGTCTGGCCTGGGCCGAGGGGACGCTGTGGGTAGGGCAGTATCGCGACCGCAAGATCCACCAGGTCGACCCCGAAACGGGCGTCGTTCTGCGCACCATCGAGTCCAACCGTTTCGTCACCGGCGTGAGCTGGGTCGACGGCGAACTCTGGCATGCCACCTGGGAAGGCGATGACAGCGACGTACGCCGGATCGACCCCGAGAGCGGAAAGGTCCTGCAGAAGCTCGATATGCCTCCGGATACGGCGGTATCGGGGCTGGAGTCCGATGGCGGCGAGCGCTTCTTCTGCGGCGGCGGCAACAGCGGAAAGATAAGGGCCATCCGGCGGCCGCACGAAACTGCGTAACCGGCGTCGAGGCTGGGACGTCCCCTCGCCGAGATACTGAGCCGTGGCATCTTTGCGTCAGCGCAAAGACCCGTCGAGCGCGTGGCCGTATCGACGAGAAACATGAGTTGTGAACTCATGTTTCAACAACACATCCAAGGGGATTGGGATGAAGACGGCCACTATATCGGCATTGTTGATTGCGGCGACGGTTACTGCGGGGCACGCCGGTCCATTCACATATGAGCTCTTCGAAAACTCCGTAAATCACATCGATCTCGATCAATGCCCAAGCCAGGTGAAATCCCAGGGCGTGTTTTGCCGGGCAACCATCCAGAACGATGGCGTTCATATCTTTGTCTTCGAGGAAGCCGGTGACCGGAACTTCGTCGATATGCTGACGTTCGACAGGGGTGAATTCGACGTGGCGTTGCACACGCCCCAGTAGGGGAGCCCAGCTTCAAGCTAACTTCACTGGAGTGCCAGCTCAATCAGTGCGCTGATCGGCTGGCACTTCTGTCTCGCCACCTTCCGAACTCTCGCGATAGAGGGCCGCGCGGGCGAGCAGCATCAGGGTCACGGGCGTGGTGATGGTGACAAAGATGCCGATCAGGATCTCATGGAGAACCAGCCGCGACCCGAGCACCGAGAACATCAGCATGGATGCCAGGACGATGGCGCCCGTGCCCCAACTCGTGCCGAGCGTCGGGGCATGAACCCTTTCGAAGAACGTACGGAAACGCAGGGTGCCGACCGCGCCGATCAGCGTAAGGCTTGCACCGGCAAACACCAGCAGAGCGGTGAGCAGGGCAGCCCATCCGGGCAGGTTTTCGACGTGGGTCATTCGATCACCTCACCGCGCATGAGGAACTTGGCCAGCGCCACCGACGAGATGAAGCCGAGCAGCGCGATCACCAGGGCCACCTCGAAATAGAGCGCGCTGCCGGTGCGAATGCCGAACGTCAGCACCAGCAACATGGCGCAGGCGTAGATCGCGTCGAGGGAAAGGACCCGGTCCTGCGCCCGCGGCCCACGAATGAGCCGGTAGAGATAGCAGGCCATCGCAGCAACCAGCATCAATTGCGACACGGTCACCGACCAGACGAGGATGGTGGTGGCGGTCATTCGAAGATCTCCTGCAGCGTCGCTTCGTAGCGGTTCTTGATCAGCTCGACCCATTCCTGCTCCTCGACGAGGTCCAGGACATGGATGACGAGGATGCCCGTTGCGGAATCGTATTCGACCCATGCCGTCCCCGGCGTGCTGGTGACGATGCATGCAAGCACGGCGAGGCCGGTGCGGTCGCGCAGTTCGAGCGGGATCGAGACGAAGCCGGCCCTCCGGGCGCGGCGGTTGCCCTGGAGGATGACGGCGACGACGGCAATGTTGGAGCGCGCGATGTCGAGCAGCACCACGGCGCACAGCCACGGGATGAGTTGCCAGCGCCGCAGCCGCGGCTTGGACGGCTCCAGTGCGGTCATGACGCGCGAAGCGCCGACTGCGACGACCGTCCCGAGAAGAAGGTGGCCGAGCGTGAAGGCGTTCAGCAGCATCCAGACGACGATGAGCGAGGCGGTGAGGACCGGATAGGGCAGAACCTTCCTCATTGCGTCTGCTCCGGCTGGCCCACCGTCCCGGCCTCGGGCATGACGCTGTCGACGTAGGATCGCGGTTCGTGCAGGGCCTGGGCGGCGGCGTCGGTGTAGCGCATGACCGTACCGGCATTGACGGTCAGCAGGACGCAAAGCCCGATCAGGGCTATCACGGGCACGATCTCGACGACCAGCACCCTGGGCACGATCACCTCCAGCGGAGCCCAGAACGTGCGGATGCCGGTACGCATCATCGCCAGCAGTGCGGCCAGTCCCGACAGGATCAGCAGGGCCGTAAGCAGCCAGCCAGCACCGTTCGGGCCGCCTGCAGTTGTTCCCAACCCATCGGGGTTGAACACCGCATCGATCAGCGCGAACTTGCCGATGAATCCGGACAGTGGCGGCAGGCCGGCGAGCAGCAGGGCAAGCAGGCCGAAGCACACGCCAAGGATGGCGAGCGCGCCCGGCATGACCACGCCCACCTCCTCTTCCTCCTCGTCCTCAGGCTCGGGCTCGATACCATACGCTTCCATCGTGACCATCAACAGGTCCGCCGCCGGTTCCTGCGCCCTCTCGACGAGCTCGATCAGCAGGAAGAATGCGCTGATGGAGAGCGTCGAACTGACGAGGTAGAACATGGCGCCAGAGACCGCGGCCGTGTCCCCAAGGCCCACTGCGGCAAGAAGAGTGCCCGAGGAAATCAGCAGGCTGTGGCCGGCAAGCCGGCCGAGCGACTGCGAGGCGAGCACGCCGAATGCCCCGAAGGCGATGGTGGCCATGCCGCCGAACAGAAGCACCTGGCTGCCGAAACCGGACAGCGAACCAGCGCCCGCGCCGAACACAAGCAAGGTGAGCCGCAGCAGCACATAGAAGCCGACCTTGCTCAGGATGGCGAAGAGAGCGGAGGCCGGCGCAGAAGCTGCCATGTAGGCGGGTGGCAACCAGAAGCAGAGCGGCCACATGCCGGCCTTTACCAGGAACGCCGTGCCCAGGATGGCCGCGCCGGCCGCAAACAGGGCGCGGTTCTCGGGGGCGATATCCGAGACGCGCGTGGCGAGGTCGGCCATGTTCAGGGTCCCCGTCACGCCGTAGATCAGGCTGACGCCGATCAGGAACAGCAGCGAGGCAGCGAGGTTGATCGCGATGTAGTGAAGCCCGGCGCGGACCCTGAACGTGCCGGAGCCATGCAGCATCAGGCCATAGGACGCGGCCAGCAGGACTTCGAAGAAGACGAACAGGTTGAACAGGTCGCCCGTCAGGAATGCGCCGTTCACGCCCATCAGCAGGAACTGGAACAGCGAATGGAAATGCGGTCCGCCCTTGTGCCAGCGCGCCAGCGAGAAGACCAGCGACGCAGCGGCGAGCACGGAGGCCAACATCATCATCAGCGCCGACAGCCGGTCCAGCACCAGAACGATGGCAAAGGGTGCTGGCCAGTCGCCCAGGCGGTAGACATGCGTGACGGGACCACCTGATGTATCGACCAGACGCAGCAGCCATATCGAGAGGACCAGCAGCAGCACCGTCGCCACGATGTTGATGCCAGCCTTCAGCTTGTGGCGCCGCTCCTCGAACAGCAGCAGCAACGCTCCCGCCGCCATGGGCAGCAGGATCGGCAGGATGACCAGATGCGGAGAGACACCCATCACTTCGGCTCCCGTCCGTCGACATGGTCGCTGCCGGTCAAGCCGCGCGAGGCCAGGAGAACCACGAGGAAGAGCGCCGTCGTGGCGAAGCCGATGACGATCGCGGTCAGCACCAGTGCCTGCGGGACCGGATCTGCATAGTCCGCGGGGTTGACGGCAGCGCTGCCGTTCAGAATGGCGGCCGAGCCGAGGCGCAGCCTACCCATGCTGAAGATGAACAGGTTTACGGCATATGACAGCAGCGCAAGGCCGATGATCACCTGGTAGGTGCGCGGCCGCAGCAGCAGCCAGACGCCCGATCCCGTCAGCACTCCGATGGCGATTGAAAGGGTCAATTCCATCACGACTGCTCCTCGATCCGCGATGCCCGCAGCCTGCGGACCGATTGGTGCGCGAGCGCAATCAGCATCAGCACCGTCGCGCCGACGACCAGCGAGAAGACGCCGAGGTCGAACAGCGCGGCCGTGGCGAAAGGAACCTTGCCGATCAGCGGCAGGTCGACATACTGCGAATACGAAGTCAGGAAGGGCTTGCCGAACAGCCACGCCCCCGCCCCGGTGGCCAGCGCCACCAGCAGCCCGCCGCCGATCCAGGTCACAGGCAGGATGCGCAGCCTGTCCTCCACCCAGATGGTTCCCGCTGCCATGTATTGCAGGATGAAACCGGCCGCCATCGCCACGCCGGCCGCAAAGCCGCCGCCGGGTGAATCATGGCCGCGCAGCAGCAGGAAGATGGCAAAGACGATGATCACCGGGAACATCCACTGCATGATCACCGACGGCACGAACAGATAGTCGGCGACCGTCGCTCCCGGCTGCCGGTCGGGGTGGGCCTCGTCGAGGGCGAGCTGGATGCGTTGCTGCTCCGGCCGCTCGACAGTGTCGGGTGCAGGCCTGAAGCGGCGCAGCAGGGCAAAGACGGTGAGCGCGACGATACCGAGCACGGTGATCTCGCCGAGCGTGTCGAAGCCGCGGAAATCGACCAGGATCACGTTGACGACGTTGCGCCCCCCGCCCTCGCTGTAGGCCTTGTCGAGGAAGAAGCCAGCCACGCTGTCTGGCGCGGGCCGAGTCATGACCGCATAGGCGATGAGCGTCATGCCGGCGCCCGCGGCGACAGCCATAGCCAGATCGCGCAACCTGCGCAGGCGCGCTATCGGGGTCAGCGGCTCGCTGAGTTCCTGAAAACGCTTCGGCAGCCAGCGCAGGCCAAGCAGGATCAGCACCGTCGTGACGATTTCCACGACGAGTTGGGTGATCGCGAGGTCGGGAGCCGACAGCCAGACGAAGGTCATGACCGTGACAAGGCCGGTGGCGCCAAGAAGAGCGAGCGCGGCGAGGCGATGGAACTTGGCCTGGTAGGCGGCGCCAATCGCGCAGATCATGCCGACGGCCCACATCCCGGTGAAGACCCAGTCCGTGCCGGAAAGCCCGATCGGAGCGAGCCCGATCTGCCGGCCGAACAACGACAGGAAGGCACCGCCCAGAGCGATGAACACCAGCAGGCGCAACTGCGGCTGCAATCGCCTCGTGCCGAGATTGTTCTCGACGAAGCGGGCCCAACGCCAGGAGACCGTGACCATCACCTGCTCGAAGATGCGCTGGGCCTGGAAGCGGCGCAGCAGGAACGGCCCTTCCGACCTCTCCAGATAGTCGCCGATGACAAGATAAAGCACTGTTCCGGCGGCGAGTGCGATCAGGCTCATGACCAGCGGCACGTTGAAGCCATGCCAAACGGCGAGACTGTATTCGGGGGTCGCGGAGCCCAGCACCGAGACGACTGCGATGTGCAGGTAGGACCCGATCGTAGGCCCAGGAACGATGCCGACCACCAGACAGGCGATCACCAGCAGCGTGACCGGAAGCCGCATGAAGAAGGGCGGCTCATGCGGTTCGCGCGGAAAACTCTCGGGCGGCGCACCGAGGAAAATGGAATGGATCAGGCGGATCGAGTAGGTCACCGCCAGCGCGCTCGCGAGAACGGCGGCATAAGGGGCCACCGTGTCGAGCCACGAATCGGCATGTGTCTCAACGGCTTCGGCGAAGAACATCTCCTTGGACAGGAAGCCGTTCAGCAGCGGGACGCCCGCCATCGCCGCACTCGCCACCATCGCCAGCGTGCCGGTGATGGGCATGTAGCGGAAGAGCCCGCTCAGCTTCCTGAGATCGCGCGTTCCAGTCTCGTGGTCGATGATGCCGGCGGCCATGAACAGCGACGCCTTGAAGGTGGCGTGGTTCATCATGTGGAAGATCGCCGCGACCAGCCCCAGCGGGCTGCCGAGGCTGAGAAGCAGCGTGATCAGGCCGAGGTGGCTTATCGTCGAATAGGCTAGCAGTCCCTTGAGGTCCTGCTGGAACATCGCGAGATAGGCGCCGAAGACGAGCGACGCCATGCCGGCGAGGCCGACGATCATGAACCATTCCGGCGTGCCCGACAGCACCGGCCAGAAGCGGGCCATCAGGAACACCCCGGCCTTCACCATGGTCGCCGAATGCAGGTAGGCAGACACGGGCGTCGGCGCGGCCATCGCATTGGGCAGCCAGAAATGGAACGGGAACTGCGCGCTCTTGGTCATCGCACCGAGCAGGACCAGCAAGAGCGCGGGAACGTAGAGCGGGCTTGAACGGATCGCCTCGCCGGATGCGAGGACGCGGTCCAGGTCGTAGCTGCCGACGATGTGCCCGATGACCAGCATGCCGGCCAGCAGCGCCAGCCCGCCGATCGCAGTGACGGTCAACGACATGCGGGCCCCGTCGCGCGCCGCCTGGTTGTGGTGCCAATAGCCGATCAGCAGGAACGATACGATGCTGGTCAGTTCCCAGAACACGACCAGCAGGATCAGGTTGCCGGACACGACGACGCCGAGCATGGCTCCCATGAAGGCAAGGAAGAAGGAGAAGAAGCGCGGCACCGGATCTTCGGCCGACATGTAGTAGCGGGCGTAGAGGACCACGAGCACGCCTATGCCGGTAATCAGCAGAGCGAACAGCCAGGCAAAGCCGTCCAGCCTGAGCGAGACCTCGAGGCCGAGACTGGGCACCCATTGGTAGACGGCGCGCACCACTTCGTTGTCGCGGACCGGAACATAGAGCAGCCACGCCAGGATGTGGCTCATCAGCGCCACTGCACCGGCGATGCCGCCAGCCAGGTTTCGCGATTTCGATGCCAGCACGACGGTCGCAAGGCTTCCCAGAAACGGCAGCAGGACAAGCGACGTCAGCAAGGCATTATCGGGCATCAGTGTAGTGATCTCCTCGGTCAACTGGGCTTTCTGCTTCTGTAACTATCGACCATCCATGTGACAATCGACATATGACCTCCAGGCCGACATGTGACATCTAGGCCCTGCCGCTCGTCTCGCTCGACGGCTTCGGTATGGATCGACGGCCGCTGCCGCGTGACGATCTCCCCGATCGCGCGCATGGCCCATATCTGGCTGGGCAGACCTTCGCATCTCGAATACGATGTCGAAGTCGAGAATTAGTTCGAAGGAATGACGGGCTGCGCCACTGATTTCGGTCGGGGCACTTTTCGACCGCGTATCCAAGCCGATCAGCCGAGCGTCCAGCCCCTCGGAACGGGAGGAATGGAAGCGATGTCGTTCACTGCAGCAGCCGTCCTTCGCAAGGCCGCAACCCTGCTCGCGGCGGGAGCGATTTCCGCATGTGCTCACAGCGCGCTAGCCCAGACGTCCAACCCTCCCCCCGGCGAGGGCATGCTTTCGCTGCCGCGCCCGGACTTCCGCTTCAAGGGTGACGTCGGGCGGACCTATCTCGACTCCGATCCAGCCACTTTCCCCCAGATCGCCCGCCCGCCCGCAGGGGCACCCAACATCGTTCTTATCCTGCTCGACGATGTCGGTTTCGGCCAGTTCAGCGTATTCGGAGGCGGCGTGTCCTCGCCGAACATGGAGAAGCTCGCAGCACAAGGGCTGCGGTACAACAGGTTCCACACGACAGCACTTTGTTCGCCCACGCGGGCTGCACTCCTCACCGGCCGCGACCATCACGTCGCCGGCACCGGCGTGATCACCGAGACCGCCACCGGCTACGACGGCTACACCGGCATCATTCCGAAGAGCGCGGGCACCGTCGCGGAGATTCTGCGGCAGAACGGTTACGCGACTGCCTGGATCGGTAAGAACCACAACACGCCGGCTTGGGAAACGAGCGAGGTTGGTCCCTTCGACCGCTGGGCCAACGGCCTGGGCTTCGACTATTTCTACGGCTTCAATGCGGGCGACACGAGCCAGTACGAGCCGGTGCTCTACGAGAACCAAAATCGCGTACCTCGCTCGACCGACCCCAATTATCATTTGTCGACCGACATCGCTGACCACGCCATTTCCTGGATGCACAGGGTGAACGCGATCGATCCGGACCGTCCGTTCTTCCTCTACGTGGCGCCGGCCGCGACCCACTCGCCGCACCAGGCACCGAAAGAATGGATCGACAAGTTCAAGGGCCAGTTCGACATGGGGTGGGACCGCTACCGCGAGGTCACCTTCGAGCGGCAGAAACAGCTCGGCGTGATCCCGCAAAACACGAAGCTCACGCCGCGCCCTGACGGTCTTCCGGCATGGGGTTCGCTCAATGCAGACCAGAAGCGGCTTTACGCCCGGATGATGGAAGTCTTCGCCGGCTACGGCGCCCATGTGGACAATGAGATGGGACGTGTGCTCGACGCGGTGGCCAAGCTTCCCGACGCGGACAACACGCTGGTTGTCTATATCGTCGGCGACAACGGCTCCTCGGCGGAAGGCGGCATTGAAGGCTCGATCAACGAGAATTCCTTCTTCAACGGCGTCTCCGAGAAATGGCAGGACAACATCAAGGTCATCGACGAGCTCGGCGGACCGAAGCACTTCAATCATTTCCCATCCGCCTGGGCCTGGGCGATGAACACGCCGTTCCAGTGGACAAAGCAGATCGCCTCGCACTTCGGCGGCACGCGCAACCCGATGATCGTGAGTTGGCACGCGAAAATCACGGACAAAGGCGGCCTGCGCAGCCAGTTCAGCCATGTCATCGACATCGCGCCGACGCTGCTCGATGTGGCCGGGATCAAGGCGCCGGACATTCTCAACGGCATCCCGCAGAAGCCGATCGAGGGCGTAAGCCTCGCCTACACCTTCAACGACGCCGCCGCCCCGGAGCGCCACAAGAAGCAGATCTTCGAGCTGGGCGTCGCGCGCGCCATGTACCAGGACGGCTGGATGGCCTCGTCGATCGCCTTCGCCCCATGGGAGCCCAACCGCGAAGGCTTCGACATCGACAAGGCAAAGTGGGAACTCTACAACATCGACCAGGACTTCTCGCAGGCAAACGACCTCGCCGCGGCAAAACCTGAAAAGTTGCGGGCGCTGGAAGACCTCTGGTGGGCCGAAGCAGCGCGCCACGACGTGCTGCCGCTTGACTGGCGCGGCGCTGAGCGCCTGTCCGACGAACTCACCGGCAAGCCGAGCCTCGCGGCCGGGCGAACGACCTTCGACTACGATACGCCGCTGGTAGCCTTGCCAGAGTCAGCGTCGCCCAACCTGAAGAACAAGTCCTTTACGATTACCGCCGAAGCGGAAATCCCTGCCGGCGGCGCCGAGGGGATGATCTTCACGCAAGGCGGGTTCACTGGCGGCTGGGGCTTCTACCTCGAGCAGGGCAAGCTCGTCGCCCTGCACAGCTACATCGCCCAGGATCGCTATCGCATCGCTTCGACCGAACCGGTGCCCACCGGCAAGGTGACGCTTGGCATGGACTTCAAATACGACGGCGGCGGCATGGCCAAGGGCGGCACCATCACGCTGACCGCCAATGGCAAGAAGATCGGCGAAGGCCGTGTCGATAAGACGACGCCGTTCAAGTACTCGCTGTACGAGGGCCAGGATATCGGCGAGGACACTGGCTCACCCATTGATTTCAGCTATGCACCGCCGTTCGCATTCACCGGAAAACTCGGCCGGGTCACAGTCGAACTGAAATGAGCAGTACTTGCCGCCGATTTAGGCCAAAAAAACACGTTTCGCATCTCGTTCACGCGGGCGGAACAGGCTAGATTCCGCATCGAATCTTGTTTGGGAGGACAAGATCGGTGGAGAGACTCCGACGCTGGAGGTCCCCTTTCGACTTCTGGCGCAAGCTTCCTTTGACTTTGAAGTTTCTGGCCGCCTCGGTTGTCATCGTGGGCGGGACGATGCTGGTCGCCGGACAGTGGATGGCCTCGCGCATCGAGGCCGGGCTGATCCAGAGCCGAGCCGAGTCCGGCGCTCTCTACATGGAAGGCTTTCTCGCGCCTCTCGTCAGGGGGTTGGGAGAGACCGGAGAACTGTCAGCTTCCGAGCGAGAGGCTCTCGACAGGCTGTTGATCGGCAGCGCGCTCGCCGAACGTGTCGAGGAAATCAAGATCTGGGGCAAGGATGGCACGGTCATCTACAGCACCGACAGGTCGCTGACCGGCAAAAAGCTCCCTTCGGACGACCTGGCCCCGTCACTCGCCGGCAGGATTACCGCCGAACTCGAGAGAACGCCCGACAGCGGCCACATGGGCGAGAAGATCAACGATTTCCCGCTGTTGGAAATCTATGCCCCGATCTACCGCGCCGGCACGCAAGAGGTCGTCGCCGTCGGCGAATTCTATGAAAGAGCGGGCGATTTTCTGGCGGAGGTCGAAAACGCCAGGCGTGCGACCTGGTGGCTGGTGACAGCGTCAGCGGGGGTCATCACCGGGCTCCTGTACTGGATGGTCCGGCGGGCGAGCAACCTGATCGAGCGCCAGAGAAACCTGTTGACGGGGCGGCTCACAGCCGCCCGCGCGCTGGCGGGACAGAACAACGTCTTGCGTCACGCTGCCGACGAGGCGCGCATGGAGGCAAGCAGGTCCAACGAGATTCTACTGAACCAGATCGGCGCCGATATCCATGACGGCCCCATGCAACTGTTGAGCCTGCTGCTACTGAAGTCTGGCGACCAGGCGTCGGTTCAGACCCTGGGCAAACAGGTCCTGGATGAACTGCGTGACATTTCGGCAGGATTGATCCTGCCGGAACTCGAGGGGCTCGAGCTAGAAGGTGCGTTGCGGCTCGCCGTGAGACGGCATCAGGATGTTACGGGGACTTCGGTCGACGAAGAGTATCGCGACCTGCCCGCCTCGGTCGGCCAACCCCTGAAGATATGCCTCTACCGGGTCGTGCAGGAAGGCCTCAACAACGCGTTCCGCCATGGCGGCGGGCAGCGTCAGCGCGTTCTCGCCGGTGCTGGCGCCAATGTCCTGTCCATATCGATCATCGACAGCGGTCCCGGGCTATCCGGCGAAGAACAGCCTGCCCACAGCGGGCCAAGACTGGGGCTCGGCGGCATCCAGAACCGTGTGGCAGTCTATGGCGGCAAGATTCAGGTTCGCTCACGTGACCAGGGCGGAACGGAACTTTCCGTCAGCATCCCCCTCACCCCAAGATCTGCATAGAGCCTGCGGGACGGCCGCCGATCGTTGCCGGTTCGCGCTTCTCGCCTACTGCTCCCTGAACGCCCGGGAGAACTGATCCGTGAATGGCTTGGACAGGTAGGAGAGCGCCGTCCGCGGCTCGGTCGACATGAACACTTCCACCGGCATGCCGGGCAGCAGCCTCTTCTGGTCAAGCTTGCTCAGTTCGTCGGCCGACACCTCGATTTCGGCGAGATAGTATTGCTGGCCGCTGGCCTTGTCGGCGAAGGTCGCCGGCGAGACGAACGCGACGTTGCCGCGGAGTTCGGGCGTGGTGCGCTGGTTGAACGTCGAAAAGCGCAGGTTGGCCAATTGGCCAAGATAGACCTGGTCGATGTCGACCGGCGCGAGCCGGGCCTCGATCCTCAGCGTGGCGTCCTTCGGCACTATCGTGACCAGCGTCTCGGCCGGCGTGACGACGCCGCCGATGGTGTTCACGGCCAGTTCGTTGACGGTACCGGAGATCGGCGACCTGATATCGGTTCGGGACAGCCGGTCCTCGATGGCGCCACGCCGTTCCTTCAGCTCGCCGATCCTTGGTTCGATCGCGCTGAGTTCCCGCTGGGCTTCGGTGCGCGCCTTCTCGTCAATGGCGATGACCTGCAAATGGATCTCGCTGATCCGCGCCTTCGACCTGGCGATGTCGGCGTCGACCGAGGATTTTTCGCCTTCCATGCGTGCCATGTCGCGTTCGGAGGTGTGGGTTCGGGAACCTTCGATCAAGCGCTTGTCCACCAGCCCCTTCATCTTCGCGTGCTCGACCTTGACCAGCTCGATCTCGTCGATCTTCGCGGCGCGTTGGGCCTCGAGTCCACGGATCTCCTCGCCCAGTTGCTCGATGCCGAGCTTCAGCTGTTCCTTTTGCGAATTCCTGTCGCGCAAATTGCCCTTCAGAAGCCTCGCCTCACCGAGCAACAGCGACTGCAGTTCTTCTGTGGTGGCATCGGTCAGGCCGTAGACCTGAAGCTCTTCGACGCCATCGCGCTCCGCAACGAGCCTCGCCCGCCTGACCGACGTTTCGAAGAGCTGGGCACGAACGATGGCCAGTTCGGCCCGTGTCTGGGCATCGTCGAGCCGGATCAGGACATCGCCCGCATTGACGAAATCCCCCTCCTCGACGGCAATCTCGCTGATGATGCCGCCGTCGCGATGCTGAACGGCCTTGAGGTTCTGGTCGACATTGACGGTACCCGTGGCGATCACAGCCCCGGAAAGCTGAGCGGTCGCCGCCCAGCCGCCCGCGCCGGCAATCAACAGGAAGCCGAGGGCAAAGCCGGCAACGACGCGTCCGCCCAGGCGGAAGCCGCCGCCGTCATCGCCTTCGAACATGGCATCATCGGCTGTCCTGTTACTTGCCTTTCGCATCTTGCGCCCCTCCCCCTTACATCAAGTCTGGCTGTTTTGGCCGTTGTCGACGACCAGCAGCACATGGTTGCCGGAAATGTTGATCGTCATTTCGTGGACGTCGTCATTGTCGAGATCTACGTCGATGAAGGTCTGGCGAACATTGTCCGTCTGCTCGTGGCGAATACGGATCGGGAGTTCGTCCTTGTCCAGTTCCTCGCCGTAGATGTCCTCGAACCGGTCTTCCAGCGTGTCCATGACCTGTTCGAATATCTCGTATTTCGAGACCTTGATCCGGTCGCCGACCATGAAGTCGAGGATGTCATGGACGATCTGGGCTCCGGACCCGGGTCCCGTCGCCGCTTCGAACTCGAAGACGTCGTCTCCCGCTCCGCCCGTGAGCGAGACAGGCGAATGGGAGACCACAACGAACGTGTCGTTGCCGGCGCCACCGACGACCGATTCAAAGCCCGACACCAGGTCGGTGCCGATCTCCAGGCCCGTTGCGGTCCCTTCCTCGAGATCGATGTAGACGCCGGCGAGAGACGCTGAGTAGTCGAGCGTGTCTTGCCCCTCGGCACCACGATAGCTATCGGCAACCGCATCGAGGGCCGCCTTGACGATGTCGTCTCCGGCGCCTGCTTCTACTGCGTCGCGGCCCGCGCCGTCCTCGATGCAATCGTTCCCCTCGCCGGTCGCGATTTCTTCGGCGGCATCGCTGCCTTTCACGCTGTCATCGCCGGAACCAGTGACCACGGCCTCGAAGCCGGCGATGGAGTCTGTGCCGATGTCGGTGCCGCTGGCCTCTCCCTCCGCAAGGTCGACCGAGATCGCGCTTCTTGCGACCGAATAGTCGAGCAGATCACTGCCCTCGCCACCGTCATAGTTGTCGGTGGCCCGATCCGCATCGCCGATGACTTTGTCGTCACCGTCCTGGGCGAGCACCACGTCGCTGTCTTCGCCGCCGGACATCAGGTCGTTGTCGGAGCCGCCTTCGAGCCGGTCGGCCCCCTCCTCGCCGAACAATTTGTCCGCGCCCGTCCCACCTTTCATGAGGTCATTGCCGGCACCGCCGAACAGAAGGTCGTCCCCCGCCTCGCCGTCGAGCGTATCGTTGCCCTGGTCGCCGAACATGACGTCGTCGTCGTCTCCGCCGAAGAGACGGTCATCCCCGTGGCCTCCGGAGATCCAGTCCTTTCCGACGCCGCCGATGACGATGTCGTTGCCCTCGGCGGCGCGTACGATATCGTCGCCGCTGCCGGCGACGATGTGGTCGTCGCCCGCGCCACCCACGATGGTGTCGTTGCCGCCCCGGCCGTCGATGTTGTCGTCTCCGCAACCGCCGGCGATGTCGTCCGAGCATTCGGTTCCGACGAGATTGTCGTCCCTCGAGGTACCAAGCACGGGCGGGCTTTTCACCACGTCGAAGTAGGCCCTCTGAACGACCGAGAGTGCACCATCGGTAATCTCGTAGGTGACCGTCACCGGGCCGAGCAGGGCCGCGACGAAAGACCAGCCCCCGGCAACTTCGATCACACTGCCCGAGGAGACCGTCAGATTGGTGATGGAAAGTGCGTCGCCATCGGGGTCGGTCGCGCCGCGCAGGAGCTCGCCGAGACCGATCGCCGCGGCCAGGCAGCCAAAGACCTCGTTGAGGTATACCGGACCGGTTACGCGCGGTGCCCGGTTGGCGATCTCCTCGTCGTCGTCATCGTCATCGTCTTCTTCGTCGTCCTCCCCATCCGGGTCCGGATCGTCATCGCCGTCATCAAGATCGGGCAATTCGTCGTCGGGGAGATTGTCATCGTCGTCCTCGTCAACCAGATCGTCGGTTGTGTCGCCTCCGCCGCCGGCCTGCCCCGACGAGACGTTATCGTTGGCGGATTGGAATTTGGGCTCCTGCTTGTCGCCGACCTCGATCACCGGGGTGTCGAGTTCGACCAGCACCATGTCGCTTGGTTCAACAGACAAGAAGCTAGCCGTCTGCCGCATTTCGACGAGCCGACCACCGGATCCGAATGGTCCATAAGTCGTTGTCTCGCCCGCATCTCCGGCGGGCAAATCGCGCGAGGCTGGCAGAGCTTTGGCCGCGGACATCTGGGCAACCTTCGGTTCTGGTTTCTCGGCCTCGGCCTCGGGCTGAAATCCAGCTTCGCCAGACGTCTCGCCCCAGCCCGGAAAGACCGACTTAAGGTAGAGGGCGAAACCGGCGAGCAGCCCTCCGAACACCAGCGGTTTCCGGGAGGGCTTCTCCTCGGTGAAGCCATAGGGATTGGCAGGCGCGTCCTTCGCCTCGTTCCGCGCCGACTGGACCTCGATGATCATGCCGATACCCTCGCAGTTACACGTGGCTCAGGCCGATTGGCCGGTGCCGGGGTTGCCTCGACAGGACGTCCCTGCGGTCCGAGGATCTTGCTCTTCGGGCCGAATGCCGTGATGCGCCCGTTCTGGACCACGGCCACCTGGTCGACGGCGCTTAGGGCACTCGGGCGATGCGCCACCACGATGGCGATGCCGCCTCGCTCCGCGATGCCCTTGATGGCGGCGGACAGCGCCATCTCGCCCTCGGCGTCGAGATTGGAGTTGGGCTCGTCCATGACGACCAGGAACGGGTCCCTGTAGAGCGCCCGCGCCAGGCCGATACGCTGGCGCTGGCCGGCCGACAGCGCCATGCCCTGCGCGCCCAGCGGGGTCTGGTAGCCCTCCGGCATGCGCGCGATCATCTCATGCACGCCGGCCGCCTGGGCCGCCGCGAGCACAGCGCGCGGATCGGGGTCGGGTTCGAAACGGGCAATGTTCTCGGCGATGGTCGCGTCCATCAGCGCGACATCCTGCGGCAGGTAGCCCATGTGACGGCAAAGCGCGTCCTCGCGCCAATGGGAGAGTTCCACCTCATCCAGCCGTACCGAACCGCGCAGCGTCGGCCAGATGCCGGTCAGGGCGCGCACCAAAGTGGTCTTGCCACCTCCGGAGGGACCGATGATGCCCAGCGCGGACCCGGCCTCTAGCTCAAACTCGACCTCGGAGATGAGCACGCGGCCGGAGCCCGGGGCAGCCACGGTGATCTTCTCCACCTTCAGCGAGCCCTTCGGATCGGGCATCGGCATTGGCTCGACCGCATTGCTCAGCGCCACGACGGTCTCCTTGAGCCGCCGCCAGGCGCTGCGGGCCGAGACGACGTTCTTCCAGTTGCCGATGGCGAGGTCGACCGGGGCCAGGGCCCTCGTCGCGGCGACCGAGCAGGCGATGATGGCGCCGGCAGAGAGTTCCCCGATGATGGTCAAGTAGGCGCCAAGGCCCAGCAGGGCTGACTGCAGCAACATCCGCAACACGCGCGAGAAGGCGCCGAAGGTTCCGGTGATGTCGTTGGCACGCGTCTGCAGCGAAAGATGCCTGGCGTTCTTCTCGTTGAAGCGCGCAACCGCACGGCCGGTCAGGCCCATGGCCTTGAGGACTTCGGCGTTGCGGGCGTTGGAATCGGCGACCGTGTTGCGCTCGATGATCGCCCGGTGGGTCGATTGGGCAAGCCGCCGGGTCATCAGCTCGGTGGCAATCGCAAGTGACGTGAGCACGAGCGCACCCGCGAGCGTCAGGCCGCCGAGCCAGGGATGCAGGAGATAGACGAACACGAGATAGATTGGCATCCAGGGCAGGTCGAACAGGGCGATCGGCCCCTGGCTGCCCAGAAAACCGCGCACCGTGTCGACGTCGCGCCCGCGCTCCAGGGCCTCGGCGGTCGAGAAGCCGAAACGCGGCATGTCGATTGCCACCTGGTGCGCGACCGGTGCGACCCGGCGGTCGAGCCGGGCCCCAAGCCTGACCAGGATCTGCGAGCGGATTACGTCGAACAGGCCCTGGAAGAGGTAGAGCCCGATCGCCAGGACCGACAGGGCGAGCAAGGTCGGGATGGAACCCGAGGTCAAAGCCCGGTCGTAGATTTGCAGCATGTAGAACGCGCTGGTCAGTGCAAGGATGTTGATGACCCCGGAAAGGCCGAACAGGAAGACCAGAACCCCTCGAAATCCTCTGGTCAGCTGTTCGGCCGCCGTTCCTGCCTTGTTTTTGGTTTTGCTTGCGGTCGTCATGGAAAAGCTCTCCCCCGCCTTCCTGGTCCTGGTTCACCTCATGAGGTTGGGGGAGGCTGGCCGATCTTCCGGCCAACCTCCCCCCATTGTTCACAAGTTGAAGTCATCGTTCGTCAGGGCATGGTGTCCCCTGACGGTCAGCTTGAACTCCGGCGTGCTGCCGCCGGCCGTGTTGCCCTCCACGATGGTGTAGTCCTGGCCGTCCTCGGTCTCATGCGTGACCCGCAGGGAACCCAGGGCGCTGATGTCGGAGCCATTCACCAGCGTGAAGCTTCCGTTGGCCGAGCCGGCGTTGATGGCCGATAGGTCGATCTTGTCGCCTGTCTGGAAGCCGGCGATGGTGTCGCCGTTGGCATCCGCGGTTGAGAGGAACTTGAAGGTATCCTCGCCCGCGCCTCCATCCATGACGTTGACCGCCTTGGAGGCCGTGATCACGTCGTCGCCGGAACCGGTGACCACGTTCTCGATGCCCCACAGGGTGTCGGTCCCGCTCTGGCTCGATGAAGCACTGCCACGCCCCTGGAAACCGGTGCCGAGATCGACCGTGATGTTGGCGGTGATGGCAGCCATGTCGAGCGTGTCGCTGCCGCCCGAGCCGCAGCTGCCTGCCAGTTCATCACCCCAATAGGTGTCGTCGCCGTCGTCCTTGGATGCCAGGAAGAGATCGTTGCCGGCACCACCCTGTGCGTGATCGTCGCCGGCCCCGGCGTCGACCAGGTCATCGCCACCCTGGCCGAAGATGCGGTCCTTGCCACCGTCGCCGTATAGCATGTCGGCACCGCTGCCGCCCAGCATGTCGTCGGCACCGTCGCCGCCGAACATCATGTCGCGGCCGCCAAGCCCCGACAAGAAGTTGCTGGTTCCATCGCCGCGCAGCACGTCTGCGCCGTCGCCTCCGATGCCGTCCTCGCCATGATCGTCATGGTCGCCGCCGTCATCGTCACCGTCGTCCACCGGCGGCTGTTCGTTGTCGTCGTCATCGTCGTCATCGCCGCCGCCGACCTGCGGTCCGCTGCCGGAAGCCTTGTAGGTGATCGAGTGCGTGCCGTTGGAGAGCTTGGTGACGCCGTCCTCGTCGGTGGTCGAGGTGTAGTCGTCCATCGACGCACCGTCGGGAAGCTCGATCACGTCCTCGGGCCTGAGCGTGCCGATGATCGTGTCGTTGCCGCCGTTCGACCTGAACACGATGCGGTGTGCCGAGGTCAGCGCCGAGATGTCGACCGTGTCGTCACCGGCGTCGCCGTCGATCGTGATGGTGTTCGGGCGGAGGCTCGTGTTGGAGAAGTCGCCGATGATCTCGATATTGTCGCCGCCCGCAGCTCCATTGCCGGCCGGATCGATCCCGTTGATGCGGATCTCCTCGATCTCGCTCAATTCGGCGATGATGGCGGTCGCGTTGGTACCGTTGCGGGTGACAACGATCTCGGTTGCCGCGGCCAATTCGGCCGCGGGGTTGGCCGCGAGGAAGGCGGCCCGGCTGTAAATGCGGAAGGTCTCGCTGGACGCGTTTCCATTGACCACAAAGGTGTCGCCTGCCGCGCCTTCCGTTCCGCCATTGACCACGTCACGACCGTCGGTTGCGTTGCCCGCCGCATTGGCGTTCCAGATGATCGTGTCGTCGCCTGCCTCGCCGTTGGTGGTGTCGATACCGAGCGATCCCGTGGCGGTGATAGTGAAGGCGTCGATGAAGAAGCTGTCGGCAGCGTCCCAATCTCCCGAGGCCCGCAGACGGATCGCTGAATTCGCTCCGATCTGATTGGCATTCAGGTTTGCGGTAAAGGCACCGGTTGCTGGACCCGTGGGACCGAGAACGCCGCCCTGGGTGCCAGTTGTGAGTACCTCCCAGATACCTGTGTTGACGTTGAGCGCTTCGATGCTGACGCTCTGTCCGGCTCCCAGTCCCACATCTTCATAGTTGAAGGTGAGTATCGCTGTCGCGGCGCCGGCAAGATTGAGCGCGCGCTGGATAGTCTCGCCGCCGTCGATGCCGCCGTTGAACTGGAGGCGGCTACCACCCGTTAGATTGACGACGATGTCGCCGCCGTTCGGGCCGCCGCCCTCACCATTGCCTTCGGTCCAGTTCCCGGCAAAGGCCAGCGTGCCGTTGCTGTTTCCGAAATTCTGGGCTCCAAAGTTGTCGACAAAGGTTCCACTAGCTGCGCCAGTGCCGCCGCTCAGTGTGTCGTTGCCGTCACCGCCGTTGAGGACGTCGGCGCCCTCATTGCCATTGATGACGTCATCACCACCTGCGCCGCTCAGCGTGTCATTCCCGCCAAGGCCATTGATCAGGTTCGCAGCGCCATTGCCGGTGATGGTGTCGGCGCCCGCGGTAGCTGTTCCGAACCCAGCCGGTGCTTGAGACGCCAGGATGAAATCGGCGGAGGTAACACCGTTCACCCCTGTCGCCTCGAGTTCCTCGAGGCGTATGGTTCCGATGACCGCACCGCCGGCGCTGATGTCGGCGCGTACGGTGATCAGCGTATCGTCGGTTGTACCGTCTTCGATGTCCTCAATCGTCACCCGCGACGCGAAGTTTGCCGCGGTAATTCCAAGTGCCCGGAGATCAATCAGGTCTTGGGTTGCTGCAGTGCCGCCAACCGAGTCAAAGCCGGTGACTACATCGTTCCCGAAATTGATCGCGTTGTAGACGAGCGTGTCGTTGGCGCCATTGACGTTGATATTGAACGTGTCGTTGCCGGAGCCTCCGATATAGACATCGTTCTCGTCGTTGGCGGCGCCATTAAAGATGTCATCGCCATCGCCGCCATCGATCAGATCGGCGCCGTCATCGCCGCTCAGCGTATCGTTGCCTCCGGCGCCGAACAGTTGGTTGGCACCATCATTACCGGCGATCGTATTGGCGAGCCCATTGCCCGTGCCGTTGATGGCGTCCCCACCCGTCAGAGTGAGGTTCTCGACATTCGCTCCGAGGGTAAAGCTGACCGAAGAGTCGACACGATCGGTTCCGCCGGTGGCAATTTCAACAGTGGTCTCAATAACCACGTCCCCTGCATCATTGACCTCATAGACGTCGTTGCCGTCGCCTCCTGTCATCGAGTCTGCGCCGGCACCACCATCAAGCTGGTCAGCACCAATGCCGCCATTGAGCGTGTCGTTATCATCGCCGCCAAGCAACTCGTCGTTACCGTCACCACCGGAAAGCGAGTCCGCGCCAAGCCCACCTTCCAGCGTGTCGTTGCCGCCGAGGCCGCTGAGCGTATCGTTGAGATCGCCACCCGTGATTTCGTTGGCAAGGGCATTACCCGTGCCGACGAACTGATCGGCGTCACCACCTTCGTATGAGAGGTTCTCGACATTCGCCATGTTCTCGAGGGAGAGCGCTGCCATGAACGTTTGGACGGTGTCCGTTCCCTCGCCTGCGGCTTCCACCACGACGTCAAGCAGATCATCGACACCGTAGATGTCGTTGCCACCTCCACCGACCATGGTGTCGGCGCCAAGTGCTCCTGCCAGGTCGAGATTATCGGGGTCACCATTTGTCCGAGCGTCAAGGTTGTCACTTCCGGTTCCGCCGACCAGGAGATCGTCACCGAGCCCACCGACCAGGTTGTTGTTACCGGTGCCGCCGAAGATCAGGTCATTGCCGAGGCCGCCGGTGATCACGTCACTGACGCCGTTTTCTCCGACGATGAAGTTGTTGGTCGTTGACGTCGCCAGGTTGACGCCGCCGCCGTCGCGGTTGGCCGGATCGAGCCTGCTGATCAGGTAGTCGTCAGTGCCGAGAAGATAGCCGGCGTAGTCGGCCCCGTTGAAGTTGATGCGCTCGACGCCGATCTGCTGGGGGCCGGGCTGAGGATCGATGCCGTTGAAGTGCCCGGCTACGGTGACAGTCTGAGCCGTCCCGCCGGCCATGGTATAGTTGATCACCAAGTCGCCCTGCTGCGTGCCGGTGTTGCTGTCGCTGGCATTGAGCGCAGTCAGTGTCCTGATCGGGAGATCGGTAAGCGGATCGGTTCCGGTGGTTGGCGCCAGGATCGAGATAAGATCCGCCGTACCGCCGCTGGTTGCGCTCACGCCCTCGTTGATGACGTCGTTGCCGTCGCCGAGCGTAAACGAATAGGTGTCGTCCCCAAGGCCGCCGTTGAGCGTGTCGACGCCGCCTGCCGGGCTCGAGAAGGCGACCGACAGCGCCGTGATGCTGACGATGTCGCCAGTTTCCAAGCTGGACGCATCGAAGCGCAGAACAGCGTCGTTTTCAAATGGGCCGGTGCCAAATTGGGTGAGGTCGATGGTGCGCTCTCCCAGGGGAGTGGCGCTGGTAATTTGATCAACCTGCACGAATGTCGTGCCATTGCGGGAGAAGAACACCGTTATGGTGTCATTGGTTAGCACACGTGTACCGATCGTATAGGTCAACGTGGCCGACGTCGCACCTGCAACGTCCAGGGTGCGTTGTATCAGTGCTCCATTGAAGTCATTGCCGTTTCCACCAACGAACTCAAGGGCATTAGTGCCGCCGCCAGCGCCGGCGTCGATGCGGATCTGACCTGTGGTGACCGCGCCACTGTCATTGTCTTCGTCCCAGTCGTCGGTCCATGCGAGAGAACCGTTCGAATTCGTATGGGACGCACTGTCGAAATTGTCCGCATACGTCCCGCTGACACCGCCAGGACCACCCACCAGAATATCGTTCCCCGCTCCGCCGTTGAGAATATCCGAACCGGCAAGGCCGAGCATCAGGTCGTCATTGGAAGTGCCATTGAGCGTATCGTTCCCGGGCGTGCCGACGATAATATTGAGCGCGTTGCCATTCGCGAACTTTACCTGCTCAATGTTGCGCAGCTTGTCCGACCCATCGAGGTTGAGTTCGGTCGTGTCGGTCACGATCACTTGCCCGTCAGCGGTGGCTGAGAAGGCGTAGTCCGTCCGCTGCCCCTGGTAGTTGGCGACGTCAATATCGCCCGTGGTCGTGTCGGCCCTGATCGTGCGAACGATGGCGAGCTGACCGGGATTGATCGTCCCGGCGAACATGCTGTTGGCGAGCGTCGTCATCGAGTTGTGCAGTGCGATCGGCGTGCCGGTATGATTGGTATCGCCCGGTGCGAACACGCCGATCTGCACGTCGAGCCACTTGTCGCCGTCGATGATGTCGTCGCCGGCACGGCCCATGATCGTGTCGCTGCCGTCGCCGCCGAGGATGATTTCGCCGGCATCGTAGACCACCGAGGTGGCGGCGAGCGCGGCCATCTGGGCGTTTGTCAGCCCCAGCACCTGCTGAAGCCCCGAGATCAGTTCGACGCCAGCCTTGGTCAGCCGGCTGCCGCGATAACCCTCTGCACCGGCGCCGCCGGGCGCGAACGGTGCGCGTTCCTCCGCAAGCACGTCCGAACCGGTCAGGATATCGTTGAAGCGTGTGCCCGACAGGCCCTCGACCGCCTCATAGGCATCAAGCGTGCCGTTCTGCGGCGGGGTGGGGTTCTCGTCGAACACGATGCCGCGGGTAAGGTCGGCATCGACCCCGAAGGTGTTGTCCTTGTAGGTCGCCCAGTCCCAGCCGGACATGCCGGCCATCTTGCCGCGGCCGGGGCTGCCGACCATGATGTCGTCGCCGCCTTCGGCGATGAACTCGTCGAAGCCGCCGTCGCCCAGGAACACGTCGTGCCCGTCAATGCTGTCGCGGGCGAAGATCTCGTCGAAATTGTCGCCAGGCGCGCCATCGAACGTGCCGGTTTCGATCCAGTCGTTGCCCTCGTTGCCGAGGATGCGCTCGGCGTTCTTGTTGCCGTAGATGAAGTCGTTGCCTTCGCCGGCGAACACTTCCGAGCCCATGTCGGTGCCCAGGAAGATGAAGTCCTGGCCCCTGCCGCCCATGACCAGGTCGAGACCCGGGCCTGCATGGACCACGTCGTTGCCGTCCTCGCCCTTGATGTTGTCGTCGCCGCCGCTGTCGACGATGATGTCGTCGCCGGAGCCGCCGTTGATGATGTCGTTGCCGAAGCCGCCTTCGAGCCTGTCATTGCCGCCATCGCCGAACAGCGTGTCGTCGCCGATGCCGGCGATCAGCGTGTTGTTGGCGTCAGTGCCGCCCAGGATCACATGGTCGCCGCCGGTGTAGCGCAGATAGTGGGTGTCGGTTCCGACCGTGGATGGGTCGTTGCGGATGACGAGTGGCGTGAGAATGCCGCTGCCTGTCGGATCATCGCTCTCGAGCGTCCCGTTGCCGTCCAGATCGTTGAACTGCTTGGTCTGGTCGACCTCGAGGATGAGGCCGGGGGTCGAGAACACGTCCGACGGCAGGTGCTTCGCATCGGTGTTGCGCATGATCATCGCGGCGAAGGAGTTGTTCTCCATTTCGCCGAACAGGTGCAGGCCGTCGAGCCGCTGCAGGTAGTAGAAGCGGTCGCCGTTCTGCAGCTTCTCCATCTGCATTTCGAAGACGAAGTTGAAGGTCGAGCCCAGCATGCCGCCGAACGGCATGATTGCTTCGGCCAGGCCGCCGATCCAGAGATCGACATTGTTGAGGCCACCCAGCGAGCCGCCGGCATATGTGCCCGTGGCATTCAGGAAGTCGGTAGCGTCGGCCTGGATTGCCAGTCCGCCGAAGGACTGGTTGAAGATCAGCGTCATTGCCGCGTCGCGCTTGCCCTCGATCGTATCCTGCCCGGTGATCAGGGCATGGGTACCGTAGGCGGCGATGAAGTTGATGATCGAGGCTTCGTGCTTCAGGTGGCCGGCGAAATCGACCCAGCTTTCATAAGGCTTGAGCAGGACGTCGTGGTTCGTCGCCTCGTAGAACTGGCTTCGCGCGGCATTGAGCGAAGGTACGCCCGTGTCGCGGCCGCGGGCCAGGTTGATGGTGGCGAGGTCGAGCGGCAGGCCCAGCAGGTTGTTGCGCAGGGCGCTGGTGACGAACTCGTCGATCTCGTTGCCAGCCTGCCGCGTCATGCCGCGCACGATGGCCCCTGCGGCGATGTCGTCGTCAACGGCCGTATCGGTGCCGTTGTTACGGAACTGGAGCGGATTGAGGAAGCCCTCGATCAGGCCGATATGGTTCTCGTTGAACGTCGGATCGAAGCGGTCGATCGACTCGGTCAGCATCGAGTGGCCGAAGCGGTAGACCACATGCGCGAACTCGGCGACGATCGAGGCATCGATCGTCACGTCGTAGCCGTCGGGAACGAGGAAGACGTTGATGTTGGGCTGGATCTTGCGGGCGAACTCCTCGAAGACGAGATGCTGGTACTGCATCTCGGTGCCGAACTTGGCCGCCTGGAACAGCCTTTCGCCGTCCCAGACCAGCGTGTTCGCATAAGCCGCAAGTGCTGCCGGATCAGTCGGGATGGCATCGACCTGCGCCTGCGTCAGGTCAACGACCAGCCATTCGTTGATGAAGGCCAGGTCCTTGCTCGCCAGCGTCACTTCCTTGGTGTGCTGGACCAGGCGGTTGTGCTCCGAATGGAAGACGTGGTGGACGGCCGTCAGGCCGATGTTCTCGTTGGCGCGGCCGTCACCGGCGATGAAGTGCGCGTCGAGAAGTTCGTCGTCGTATTCGTTGTCGCCGTTGCCGGGATTGGCGAGCCCGATTTCGGTGTCGCCGTCGTCGATCTTGCCTTCCGGAACCGCATTGTGCGCGATGTCGGCGAGGAAAGCATGGCCGGTGCGTACCGCAAGATGGGTGAAGTCCGGCGCGAGGTCCTCATCGTCACCATCCGGCGTGATCGTGACTAGGTTCAACGGCGCGGCAGGCGTGCCTGAGGCCAGGGTGGACGGCGTTCCGGCCATGACGACCTGCGGGAAGCCGGTGGTCGGGTTCGGGATGAAGTTGCCGTAGGGGTCGGTCGCGAGCAGGGGCAGGTTGCCGACGTGGTAATCGGTCAGGTCGATGCCGAGGATGTTCCTCGCCTGGGCCTTGACGTCGCCCCAGGTCGCCATGCCGCCATCAGCACCCTCGATCAGCTTTCCGGTCGCCACCGGATGGGAGTCCATGACGCCGTCGCCATTGCTGTCGACCGAAAGCACGTATTGGCGAAGGAAGACCTGGTGTGAGGGATGCGAGGTGTAGGTCTGGTTCTGGTCGACGAAGGACGTGGTGTTGTTGACCGGGCGATTGGTATCGTCGGCCCCCTCGTTCACATTCGGGGTCGCGGGATTGTCGCCGAGGATCCCGTCGGCGCCCGGCCCCGCCAGCGTGGCTCGCGTCAGGACCATGAAGTTGGTGTCGCCACCATCGACATAAAGCGGATCGTCCGGCATCAGCGGGATGAAGACGGTGCCGTTGCCGCCCTTGGCCACGAGATCGAGCCCGTGGTCGAAGAACTGGCCGAACAGCGTGAACCACGAATTGAACGGTGCCGACAGGCCTTCATCCGGCGCGGTGTTGGTAATGACGACGTTCGCCCCGTCGAGTTCCACGCCGTAGGTGTCGAGCAGCGTCGTCAAGGGGCCGCTCTCGGCATCGAGATTGGCTTGCGCGGTCACCACGGCCGCGGCAGTGACCGCCGCGGCCTCCTGGAGCGCCACGTTGTTCGGGCTGGCGGAGGCCGCGGCCTGCGCCGCGGCATTGGCGCGTTCGGCGGCGGCCAGCGCGTTGAAGAGCGGCTTCAGCGGCTCGTAGGCCACCGAAATCTCTTCCGTCACCGCCATCTGGTTTTCAGGCGCGACGATGCCGGCGCGTTGGAGCGCGGTCAGGATTGCGGAGGGGTTGCCGAGAGTCTGGTCGACCAGCAGGTTGGAGATCGTCCTGACCGTCGGATCGAAGACGTCGCCGGGCTGGGCTTGGTTGGAATTGGGGCCGTCGTTGTCGGCGCCGGGCGTGTAGGTGACGGGCACGAGCGGAGCCGGATTGTCGGGGCCGTCGGGGTCGACCATGATGGTGCGGAACTGGGTACCGAGCGGCTCCGGAAACTCATTGTCGGCAGCACCCCATTCGGGATGCAGCAGGTTGTTGTAGGTGCCGTCGACGGTCCTGAGACCCCAGCTGACGTTGTAGGCCGGCACCGAGCCGTTCGGCCCGAACAGCGGTTTGCCCTGGGCGCCTCCCGTCTGCTCATAGAGCGCGTGGTCTTCCGCAATCTTGATCTGCGCAAGGATGAACTCGAGATCGCTCTTGATGTACTGAACCACGTTGCCCTCCTTCAGGCACCTCTGTGCCGGTCGTCCCCAGACTATTGTTCACGTCTCTCCGCAGCTCTCCTTCGCTGGCCTGGACGCATCCGAGACCCGGGAAAGACCGACCATGCCGGGCATGGCGAGCCGCGATTTTGCACACCCGTGCAGTGTGGATGAAGGCGATGCCAGCAGTTAGGGAGCAAGGTCCAGTCGAGTGTTGCGACCTCGGCCGGGTCGAGCTTCGGACCTTCGTTCGGGGCCAATTGTCAGACTTTTGTCCAATCGTGCGCGAGCACCTTGGCGCAGTTGCAGTGGGCTGCGGGGAAAGAGACCTGGCCTTGGCGCGTCTACGGAACAGCAGCAAGCGGGCCGTCACTGGCCCCGAACATGGCCTGCACTAATCTCTTTGGCGTATATCCGGCCAATTTAGCCCCGCCTAATAGAGAGAATTCCAAAAAAACGGAATCCCAGTCTACTATGTTGCAGAGGGAGACCACGCGCGAAAGCAACGCGGGGGAATTTGGGGGCGAATTGCATGAGGCCGATCTCGGTCGCATTTGTGGATGATCATCCGGTTCTGTTGTCAGGCCTCGCGAGTCTGTTTGCGGGCACATCTGAGTTCGAAGTGGTCGGAAAAGGGACAAGTTCCGCCGACGCCCTTCAGCTCACGATACAGAAGGCGCCCGACATTCTGGTCATCGACCTGAACATTCCGGGTAACGCCTTCGATGCCATCGCGCAGATCACGGCCAACTATGGAAGTACCAGGGTCGTGGCCTTCACCGCCTCGTCGGGCATCGAACACGCCGTCATGGCACTCGACGCGGGAGCCAGCGGCTACATCCTCAAAGGCAGCAGCGTCGAGGAACTGGTGCAGGGGCTGAAGGCGGTCCATGGCGGCGAGACCTACGTCACGCAGGGCTTCGCGACGAAGGTGATCGTCGCGCTGCGCAATGCGTCGGTGCGCAAACTGGCGGCACAGGCGATCAGACTGAGCGTCCGCGAGGACCAGATCGTCCGGCTGCTGCTCAAGGGTCGCACCAACAAGGAGATCGCCGCGGTTCTCTCGATCAGCGAGAAGACGGTGAAGCACTACATGACAATTCTCATGCAGAAGCTGCACGCGAGGAACCGGCTGGAGGTCGTCATTCAGGCGCAGAAGATGGAAGCGGACGGCCAGGCCATGAGAAGCCTGCAGTAGCTTGCATCGACGCCAAGGCGAACCGGGCCGCGGGACCTTGCCAGGACTACGACACGCCCAGCCAGTCGAACTCCTCGATGGGAGTGAACTTCAGTCCCCTGACGCCGGCACAGGCTCGGCGAAACTCGTCCGAAACGAAGTGCACCGGGACAAGAAAGAACTTGTCCACCCAGAGGTGCCTGCCCGCCACCTTGGCTGAATCGATGACGAAGCGCGCCTTGGGGATCGACTTGTCGTTGCGGCTTGGGTCGTCCCACCAACTCCAGCCACGGACCGGATTGGAGGCGAAGACCCAAGTCGTGCGCTGGCGGTCGGCCGTATCGAGGCGCTGGGTGGGAAGGACGATCCAGCGGTCGGGCGCAGGGCTGCCATCTCTCCAGGTCATCGTCAGGGGATGGATCTGGTGCACGCCCGGCTCCAGCGCCTCGACCACATCGCGGAACGCTGCCGTCGCCAGATATTGGGGGGCCTGGTAGAGGACATCAGGCAGGTCCCTGACCCGCTGCTTGACCGCGAAGCGTATCCGGTTCGGAAGCGTCGTCGGGTCGACGCGAATGCCATGTCCGAAAGGGCGCCCCTGCCCCTGAAAACCCATGCCACCGTCGAACGTGCCCTCGACCACGCGGACGCGGCTGGACCAGTCTTTTATCGGGCGGCCATTTTCGTCGATGATGTCCTGATTGATGATCGGAAGCAGCATCGGAGAGATCATCGTGTAGATTCTTCCGGTCATGCGGCAACCTCAACACCAGCCAAAGCAGATCGAAGAACGTCGTTTTTCAGCATCGTGAGACGCTGGAACATCCCGCGAGCTACTCAATACAGCAAGGGTATTGATAAAGACTATCGCAGCTTATTCTGGCAGTGATTTGCGACCGTCCAACGAGGGCGATGCGGCGGCAGCCCGACATCCAGCGCCAGTGGTCGACACCGACCCACTCGTCGTCGAAAATTTCCGCGAGCGGACCCCGCGAGATTGGCTGGAACGGCCGGGCGTGCCGGTGGCACAAGCGACCTCGCGACCCCTGATCGGGGTATCGTCCGCGTCGGACGACGCGAGTTGAGCTCAAGCTGTCAACAGCGCGCCACTGCCGCTGTCGGTTTGCCGCCTCAGACGTCGCGGAAGTCAAGCATGGGCGATCCGGGCATGGCGCGCGGCATCGGCCAGAACGCACGCTGCGCGCCCGCCGTGCGCGACGGTACGCAATCCCGGCTCCTCGGTCCGGCAGGCGGGCTCGGCAACCGGGCAGCGGGTCGAAAAACGGCACCCCGGCGGAGGGTTGAGCGGGCTGGGCGGATCGCCCGCGAGCAGCACGCGAGGGCGCGTTGCCTCGATACGCGGATCAGGTGAAGGCACAGCCGAGAGCAGAGCCTGCGAATAGGGATGCGCAGGATCGGCGAACAGCGGCTTGGTCGTGCCCTCCTCGGCTACGCGCCCGAGATACATCACCGTCACGTCCGAACACACCTCGCGGACGATGGCGAGGTCGTGGGCGACGATAACGATGGTCAGCCCGAGTTGTTCGCGCAGCCGCGCGAAGAGATTGACGATCTGCGCCCGCACCGAGACGTCGAGGGCAGACAGGGGTTCGTCCGCAATCAGCAATTGCGGTCCGAGCGCCAGCGCCCGTGCAATGGCCACGCGCTGGCGCTGGCCGCCAGAGAGTGAGCGCGGCAAGCGATCGAGTACGCTCGCGGGCAGTGCCACGAGGTCGAGAAGTTCGACGATGCGAGCACGACGCTGAGCGGCGCTGCCCAATCCGTGGATCAGCAGCGGCTCTTCCAGCGTTTGGCCGACGGTCTGCCGCCGGCTCATCGAGCCGAGCGGATCCTGGAACACGAACTGGACGGCGCGGGCAAAGCCCTGCCTGTCTGTCCGCTGCCATTCGGCGCGGTCGCGCCCGGCAACGCGTACTTCGCCCGACGTCGCGGGCTGCAGCCCGATCAACGCCCGGGCGAGCGTGGTCTTGCCGCAACCCGATTCGCCGACAATGCCGTGGAACGCGCCCGCGGGGACCGTCAGGTCCACACCGTCGACGGCGCGCACCAGGCCCGCCGCGGTGCGGAAGTGCACCTTGACGCCACGAGCTTCAATCGCGGGAGCATCAGCCATGAACGATCCCCTCTTCCTCCAGCACCACAGGGCAGGCGACACGCCGTGCCGCCGTGCCGCGCCGGACCTCCGTCAGTTCCGGACGTCGCGCGCGGCAACCGGGGCGAACCCGGTCGCAGCGGTCCGCAAACCGGCAGCCTGCCTCGAGCGCGGCCTGATTGGGCGGCAGGCCCGGTATCTCGCGCGTGCCCACGGCCGTCTCGGAACGAAAATCGGGCACCGAGGCCAGAAGCCCCCTCGTGTAGGGGTGGATCGGGTCGGTCAGCACGTCGACCGCGCCCCCCTCTTCGGCCACCTGCCCGGCATAGAGCACCATCACCCTGTCGGCCAGGACCGAAACCGCGCCGATGTCGTGGGTGATAAGGACGACTGCGATGCCGTCCTCCTTCTGGATCTGGCGGATCAGTGCCAGGATTTGCGCCTGCACCGTCGCGTCGAGTGCGGTCGTCGGCTCATCGGCGATCAATACGCGCGGGCGGGCAGCGAGAGCGAGCGCGATCATCGCGCGCTGCAGCATGCCGCCCGACAGTTCATGCGGATAGCGGTTGAAACGGTCCTCGGGGTCCGGGATGCCCGAACGCGCCAAAAGGGAGACTGCCTCCTTGCGCGCCGCTTCTGGCGAAATGCCCTGGTAGAGTTCGGCCTGCCGCGCGAGTTGCGGGCCGATCTTCAGCATCGGGTTCAGTGCGCTGATTGGGTCCTGGAAGATCACCCCAAAATAGCCGCCGCGCAGCGTGGACAGTTCTTTCGCGGATATCGTCAACAGGTCGCGCCCGTCGGCGCGCGCCGCACCGCGCAGGTCGACCGCGACGCCTTCAGGCAGAAGCCCGAGCGGCCCGAGCGTCATCACCGTCTTGCCCGAGCCGCTTTCACCGACCACTGCGAGCGTTTCCCCGGGGGCGACATGAAAGCTGGCACCATCCACCGCGCGGACCGAAAGGGTCGGCGTATAGAGATCGATGACGAGAGATTCGACCGCATAGACCGGCCGGACTTCAACCGTGGAAGTGGAACCGCTCACGACCGAGCCTCCGCTGTTTCTGCCGCCTCGCGCGCAGCCTCCTCCGCCGCTCGTGCCGCCCGCTTGCGACGCAGCAGCCCGCCCCGCACTGCACGCGGCACCTTTTGCAGGGCGAAGGCCTCCCCGAGCAGGTTGAAGCTGACCACCACCGCCGTAAGCGCCAACCCGGGAATGATGACCAGCCTCGGATATTCCTCGATGTAGCTCATCCCATCGACCAGGATCTGGCCCCATTCCGGCGTCGGCGGCGCAACCCCGAGGCCGAGGAAGGAGAGCGTGGCGATGGCAAGCACCAGTGCGCCGGCGTCGGCGCTGGCATAGACGACGACCAGTCCCAGAACGTGCGGGAGGATGTGGCGGACGAAGATCCAGAGGTGGCTCGCGCCCATCACCCGCGCGGCCTCGATGTAGGGCTGCTGCAATTCGGCCACGACGACGGCGCGGCTCATGCGCGCATAGTTCGCCCACCAGGCGAGCGTCAACGCGATGACCATCTTCCAGAAATCCGACAACCAGGCCCACGCATCGCCCGAAAAGACGCCGATCAAGGCCAGGGCGATGATCAGGCTTGGCAGAGCCAGGGCGATGTCGATGATGGAGATCAGCACCAGTTCGGTGCGGCCGCCGACATAGCCCGCGAACGAGCCGATGACGACGCCGATCGCCAGTGCCGCCGCCAGAACCACCGTCATCGCCACAAGCGAGGTGCGCGCGCCGCCGATGATCCGGCTGTACATGTCGCGGCCGAGATAGTCAGTGCCGAGGAAGTGCGTCGCCGATGGCCCCTGAAGGATCGCGCTATAGTCTTGGACAGCAGGATCCTGAGTCATCAGCAACGGCGCGAACAGGCCGACGAGGACAAAGGCGACGGCGGGTGCCAGGACCGCCCACGGCCAGGAGCGAATATTCATCTCAGGCCCTCTTCGGACGGCGCAGCCGCGGGTCAGCGAGCATCGCCGCGAGATCGACTATCAGGTTGACGGTGACGAAGAACACCACGAACAACAGCAGCACCGCCTGCATGCCGATAAAGTCGCGGAACCGGATCGCCTCGATGAAGAAGGCACCGATACCGTTCAGCCCGAACACCCGTTCGACCACGATCGAACCGATGATCATCAGCGTGAACTGGGCGCCGAAGGTGGTCATGAAGGGGATCAGGATGTTGGGCAAGGCCTCACGCACGAGGACTGCACGGCGGGTAAGTCCCTTCGCGAAGCCGGTCGTGGCGAAGGGCCTCGACATTGCCTCCTGCAGGTTCACCCGCACCACGCGAGCCAGCACCGAGGCCGGGAACAGCGCGATCGTGATCGACGGCATGAGCCATGAACTGAAGCCGGACACGCCAAAACTGGGGAGCCAGCCGAGCCCGACGGAAAAGACGATCACCAACAGTGCGGCGACGAAGAAGTTCGGAGTGGAGGCGCCGACCAGCGCCAGTCCGTGCAGGAACCGGTCGAGCAAACCGCCGTTGGAGACGGCGCCGGCGATCCCCATCGCCAGCGACAGCATCAGTGCCAGAAGCCCGCCCCCTGCAAGAAGCGTCGCCGAAACCGGAATGCGGGTCGCGAACTCCTCTGCCATCGGCTTGCCCGAGCGCAGCGAAACGCCGAAGTCGCCGGTCGCCGCATCGCCCAGCCAGCGCAGATAGCGCATCGGAAGCGGGGCATTCAGGCCCAGTTCCTCTTCGATCCGACGGATCATCGCGCCGTCCGCCCCGGCGCCGACCGAACGTTCGGCGATCAATGCGGCGACATTTCCGGGAGCCGCCGTGATCAGCACGAAGGTCAGCGCGCTGGCCGCGAACATCAACAGCAGGGCAAGCCCCGTCCGCCGCAGGAATATGCGTTGCATGGGGCTTGCCCTCTGGTTTCGCTCAGGCCAGCGTCAGGCCCTTGAACGGCAGGTCGTAGTCGGTGGCGGGCAGCGCGAAGCCCTTAACCCGCGACGACACCGCCCAGAGCCGCTGGGTCACGACCAGCGGGCAGGCAGCGGTATTGTCGTAGATCCAGTCATAGACCGACTGCATCGCCGTCTCGCGGGCGTCGCCCGCTGCCTCCAGAGCCGCCAGCACCAGCTTGTCCAATTCGTCCGACACATAGATCTTGCCGTCGGGCCCGGTATCGACAGCGGTGACGAAGGAGGCGCCGAGCGATCCGTGCGGATCATACGGCGCGCCGTAGTTGCCAAAGAAGGTCAGGTCGTATTCGAACGTCGGACGGCGCTGGTGCATCACGGCGGTATCCACCGACGAGATGTTGACCTTGAACCCGACTTCGGTCAGCTGCGCCTGCAACATCTCCGATATCCGGCGCGAGCCGGGGAATGCCTCGTCCGACACGAGGAAATCAATCGCGAGCGGCTTGCCATCCTTGGTGAAACCAGCACCATTGGCCGTCCAGCCTCCAGCGGTCAGCGCCGCCTTGGCTGCCGCCACGTCGCGTGTCGGCACATCGTGGCGCTTGCCCGCGGTCGGCACCGTGGTCGGGAAGATATCCACCGTCGGATCGGCGTAGCCCTCGAACAGCACTGCGGCAACCGCGGCGCGATCGATGCCGACGAAAATCGCGTCGCGCACGGCCTTGTCCTGCATCATCGGCGATTTCGGCGAATAGCCCAAAATGGTCGTCGCGGTGCCGGGTTCGGCCACGACAGTGATGCCATCGCTGGCCAGCGCGCGAGCGCGGCGTGGCGACAGCGGCGCCACCCATTCGCCGCCGATGATGTCGAGATCACCGGCGCGCAGCCCGTTCGCGCGCGCAAGTTCGTCGGGCACCACCTTCAGTTCCATGCGCGAGAAAGCGGGCTTTTCGCCCCAATAGCCGTCATTGCGCACCAGCGTCGTGCCGGTCGAGGAGTAGCTCTCGACGATCCAGGGACCGGTGCCGATCGGGGCCGTCTGCTTGCCGTTGGCATCCACCGCCTTGGGCGACAGGAAACGAACCGGCCGAACAATGGTCAGCTCCAGCAGCGCAGCGGGCACCGGGCGCTTGAGCTTCACAGTGATCTTATTGGGCGCATCCACGACGATGCTGTCATAGGCGTCGGCAATGCCGATCCACGAAAAATCGGCTACACCCAGCCAGCGCTTCAGATTCCATTCCGCCGCCGCCGCGTCGAAAGGCGTCCCGTCGGAGAAGGTGACGCCTTCGCGCAAGTCGAAGCTGATCGAAAGCCCGTCGTCGGCCACCTTCCAGGCAGTAGCCAGCCCCGGCTGCAGCGTGCCGCCGGGCCCGTAGTGGATCAAGCCGTCAAAAACCACCGTGTATGAAGACAGGGTGGAGACATTCTGGAGCAGATCGAGGTTCCCCGTCTCACCGGCGATACCGATGCGAAGGACGTCGTGCCCGTCTGCCAAGGCGATGCGCGGCAGCATAGCGAGGAATGGAGTAGAGGCAGCGGCCGAAAGAAGGGCGCGGCGAGAGATCTTCGACATTGATCAAACCTTCTTTTCAATAGCAAGTAAAACTAAAATATTTCAAACATTACCAACGCAGTAATCTTATGAAATGCTACACTAGCCTTCCGATTTGTCTATACATTTTTTTCCGATCGCGAGCGGCATTATTGGATCGCATGCCGCGCCTGGCCCGATGATCCTGCGTGGAGCTGGTGGGCCGCATGACCGTTAGCCGGTTGGCTCAGCCGAACTTTGTCTTGGACCAGCTTCGTCATGCCGGCAGCCGCCACCTGCGAATCGACGCCGGCAACGTCCGTCAGCGGCAGCAGCGTGCGTCTCTAAGGCTCTGCCCGATCAGCCCTTCCTCGCCTCATCGGCGCTGAGCGCGTTCTCGCGCGTGCCGGAGACGATGATCTCCAGGACCTCGCGCTCGTCGGTATTGCTGGTGTAGCGGTCGCCGACGTTCTCGCCGCGCTTCAGCACCATCACGCGGTCGCCCACTGCGAAGATGTCGACGAGGCGGTGCGAAATGATGATCTGGGCTACGCCCTGCTTCTTCAGCTCAAGCATGGTCTCGAGCAGTCGTTCGGTGGCCATCACGGAAAGATTGGCGGTGGGCTCGTCGAGGATGACGACGCGCGGCTGGAAAGAGATCGCGCGCGCTATGGCCACCGACTGTTGACGGCCGCCGGAAAGGCTCTCGACCTTCTGGTAGACGGAGTTCACGTCGACCTTGAGTCGTTTCAGCACGCTGTCGGCTTCCGCATACATTTTCCGCCGGTTGACGAAGAGGCCCTTCAGCGGCCACCGGCCGAGAAAGATGTTCTGGCCGACATCCATGTTCCCGCAGAGCGCGAAGTCCTGGTAGATCATCTCGATGCCGGCGTCGCGGCTCTCATGCGGGCTCTTGAAGTGCACCGGCTTGCCCGCGACGTAGATCTCGCCGGCGTCGCGCTGGTAGGCACCCGACAGGATCTTCATGAGCGTCGACTTGCCGGCGGAGTTGTCGCCGACCAGGCCGAGGATCTCGCCCGGATAGAGCACCATGTCGACGTTGCGCAGCGCCTGTACCGCACCGAAGGCCTTTTCGATGCCCCGCATTTCGACGATGGGTTCCCTTTGAAGGCCATCAGGCATGAGGCAACTCCACGACTGGCTTGCGCCTGGCAAGGCGCGCCCTGAGACGGCCCAGTATGTTGGCCTGGCGCACCCAGATGTCTATCAGCACGGCTGCGATCAGGATGCCGCCGATGAAGACGTTGATCCAGTGCTGCGGCATGGCAAATCCCTGGACGTTGATCTGCAGGAGCGCTCGGATCAGGGTGATGACCGCCGCGCCCGCCAGTGCGCCGATGATCGTGCCGTAGCCGCCGAAGATCGATCCGCCCCCGATGATGACGGCTGCGATGGCATCGAGTTCGCGGAACTGGCCGGCGACGGGGTTGAAGCTGCGGAAGTAGGCGATGTTGATGAGACCTGCCATGGTCGCGCACAGCGCCGACAGCATGAACGCCATGAAGCGCACCCGGTTGGTGTTGATGCCGGCATAGGCGGCGGCGCGGATGTTACCGCCGGTCGCGTAGACCTTCTGCCCGAATGGCGTGTAGGCGAGCACGATGCCAGCGAGCAGCGCCACCAGCAGCATCCAGATGGTCTGGACGCTGACGACTTCCGCGACCGTGCGGAGGACGCCTTCGGGCAGCGAAATGTGGAAATGCAGCAGTATGTCGTTCACCTTGCGCCCGAGCAGATTGTAGCCCTCGGGCCAGCCGGTCAGTTGCTGGCCAGCGACGAGCCAGGCCGCGAGGCCGCGGGCGATGTAGAACATGCCGAGCGTGGCGATGAAGGCCGGCAGCTTGAAGCCAACAGTCACGGCGGCGTTGACCAGGCCTGCTGCCATTCCCGCCAGCAATCCCATCGCGACCGCAGTGAAGGGGTCGGCGCCGAGCACTTTCAGGAAATAGGCCGCCGTGCTTCCCGCAAGCGCCAGCACCGCGCCGACGGAGAGGTCGATGTCGCCGGCGGCGATGACGTAGGTGAGCCCGACAGTGATCAGGGCCAGTTCCGTGTAATTGAGCAGGATGGCGAAGGTGTTGGACAGGTTCCACCAGTAGTCGGGCCGGAGCGCGAGGCCGGTCAGCCACAGCAATGCGGTGAGGATGATCGCTAGTGCGTCGCGCCGGGCAAGGAACTTGCCGAGCCAGGTGGCGGAGAGCGACATTTCGGTAACGGCGCCCCTGGTCTGCACGCCCTCGAGCGCGACCCCGCCGATCTCGTAGGCAGGCGGCGGCGGCCGGCCGCGCAGCCATGCCCAGAACCGCGCCGCCACCTGGCGGCGGACCAGATAGGGCTCCACGAGTACCGCTACCACGAGGAGCAGGCCGAGGAAGACCAGCACCGCTCCCGCCGGCAGCGTGTATTTGGCGCTGACCGAGATTTGCTCCCCCTCGATGACGACGGTGCGCGTGATCGGCCAGCCTTCGCGCAACACCTTGTCTATCAGAACGACAACCGCCGCGCCGAGGCACGAACCGATCACCCGGCCGCGGCCGCCGAGTATCGAGGCGCCGCCGATGACGACGGACGCGATGACCGTCAGTTCCCAGCTCACGCCGTAGAGGGGCGTCACCCCCTTGTCCTGCGCTGCCGACAAGAGGGCCGCGATCGTCGCGCAGAGCGAGGAGATCAGATAGGCGCGGATGCGCACCCAGTGCGTCGGAATGCCGGCATAGCCTGCTGCCTGCTCGTTGCCGCCGGTGGCGAAGGTCTCGTAGCCCCAGCGGGTCTTGGCGAGCACCAGCGCGCCGCCGATCGCGATCGCGGCGAAGATGAGGATCTGGTTATTGAAGCCAAGGACATTGGTTTCGCCCAGGTGGAAAAAGAACGGATGCTCCTTCGCCTTGTCGGAATAGTAGATTGCCTGGCCCTGAGTCAGGGCGAGCACGAGACCACGGCCGATGAAGAGGACCGTCAACGTTGCGATGAATGCCGGCGCCTTCAGAACGGTGACCAGTAATCCGTTGACGAGGCCTATGGCCGCGCCGAGCAGGACGCAAAGGATCACCGAGGTAATGACGCCGAAGTCGAGGAAGCTCGGGGCAAAGAGCCGGGCGAAGACCACCGCCACCAGTCCGTAGGTCGAACCGACCGAAAGATCGAGGTCCTTGTTGACGATGACGAAGGTCATGCCGACCGCGATGATCCCCACGCGAGCGGTATCACGGAGGAGCGCGTGAAAGGCCTCCGCCGACCCGAAGAAGGTCGGATTGACGAGGACCCCGCCAAGATAGAGCACGGCAAGGAAGGCCAGCAGGCCGACCTCCCAGCCACCGACGAGCTGCGACGGGGCACGGCCAAGCGATGTCGTCGTGGTGGGCGCCATGGGTTCCTACCGCTCAATCTCCGCCACGGGCGGTGGGAGGGCCGGAACCTTCCCACCCCGATCAGAGGTTCGACGAAATCAGTTTTCGAAGCGCTTGCCGACCTTTGCGACCGTATCCTTGGTCACCAGTTGCGCACGCGTGTCGAGATTGGCGGCCGAGATGCCGCGATCGATCTGGAGGTAAAGCTGCATGACCGGCCAGAAGCCCTGCAGGAACGGCTGCTGGCCGAGCGCGCCGGTGAGGTTGCCGTTGGCGATGCCCTCCTGCTGCGCCGGACCGAGGTCGAAACCGAAGGCGCAGATCTTGCCGGTCATACCCGCCTGGGCCACGGCCTTGACCAGCGGCGGGGTGAACACGTTGTTTGCGGTGAAGGCCCCCACGACGTCGCCGCGCGACTCGAAGAGCGAGACGAGCGCGTTGACGGGATCGTTCGGATTAGTGTCGATGCCGACATTCTCAGGCCCGGCGTCGACCTTGAACGCGTCGAGCTTGCCCGCGTCCTTCAGCGTCTTGACGATGGCGTTGAAGGCGGCGGTGACGCGGTTGTTCACCTCGATGTTGCCCATCGCTGTCGACGACGGCAGTACGATCGAACCGCTCGTCTTGCCGCTCTCCAGCACGCATTTGGCCAGCGCCTCGCCGCCGATCGCGGCTGCGCTGGCGTCCTGGCCGGTGTGGCTGATGGCGCTGCGGTTGAGGATCGTGCCGTCGAAGGAATTGGTCGTGGCGATCGGGATGCCGGCTGCCTCGGCGGCCTTGACGATGTCGTTGTAGGCACCGGTCTGCGGCGTCGTCATGATGAGGCCGTCGATGGTCGGGTCCTGCACGATCTGGTTCAGGATTTCGATCTCACGAGCCGGATCGTCCACCGGCGACTCGGAGCCGAGCAACAGTATCTTGGCGCCGATCATGTTGCCGGCGACGGTTGCGCCGACATAGACCGGGTCGAAGAAGCCGTTGCCGGCCGTATGCGTCACGATGGCGAAGGTCAGGTGGCCATCGGCCGAATGGAAGTTCTTCGTATCGGGGGACTCTTTTGCGGCTTCCCCAAAATTGTAGCCGCCGACGGCTTTTTCAACGCTGCCGGACTGCGCGTAGGCGCAGGGCACGCCAAGCAACAACGCTGCGGCGACTGCCGCGAGCGGGAAAATGCGCTTCATGATTTTCCTCCCTTGCAACCAACGGTCGGAAGCCGTTCAGGCGCAATTCACGAGGATCCCCAGGGCTTCCTCCGCCCTGAGATATTCTTCCCAAAGTCGGCCAAGGTAAATAGCTGCTACTTTCGCGAGCGACCGATTTCGCGGCATCCGGGCCGCCCCCCGGCCTTCGATGAAAACGTCATCTTTCCGCCCGCCACATGGTGATACTGTCGAGTATCTCAGCCGCAGAAGTGATACCGCGAGCAACACGCCTGCGGCTCAGCGTAGTCAGTATCGCGAGGCAGCAATGACAGAGACAACCGTCAATGTCCGTTACATGGTGGCCGACGTCGAAGCTGCCGTGGAATGGTACACGAAGCATCTGGACTTCACGCTTCTCACCAACTTTGCCCCAGCTTTCGCGGACGTCAGGCGAGGATCGCTCAGGCTCTTGCTAAGCGGCCCGACGAGTTCTGCGGGAAGGCCGATGCCCGATGGCAAGCGGCCCGAACCCGGGAGTTGGAACCGCATCCAGCTCATCGTCGACGACCTGCCCGGTGAGGTCGGCCGGCTGCGCGGCACCGGCATCAAGTTCCGCAACGACATCGTCACCGGTCCGGGGGGATCGCAGATCCTGCTCATCGATCCCTCCGGCAACCTGGTCGAGCTGTTCCAGCCCGCCCAGCACGCGCCGACGCCCAGGTAGCTCCGAGCGAGCAGCCGAACGGGAGTTGGCCGATACACAAAAGCCCCGGATCGCTCCGGGGCTCTTGTCGCGGTTGCGGTACCTTGCGGCCTCAGTGGGCCGGTTCGGCCATCTGCTTTTCGTCCGGCATCTCGGCGTGCTTGGCGAGATCCTTGCGGGCGATCAAGGTGTAGAACATCGGCACCACGAAGAGCGTGAACAGCGTTCCCACCAGCACGCCGGCGAAGATCACCAAGCCCATGGAGTAGCGGGCGGCGGCACCTGCACCCGAGGCGATGATGAGCGGCACGACGCCGAGCGCCATGGCCGCCGTCGTCATCAGGATCGGGCGGAGGCGGACCTTGGCGGACGCGATGATCGCATCGCGCACCGACAGGCCATGTTCCTCGCGCTGCTGGTTGGCGAATTCGACCAGCAGGATGCCGTGCTTGGTAATCAGTCCTATCAGCGTGATCAGGCCCACCTGGGTGTAGATGTTGAGCGTGCCAAGTCCGAGGTTCAGCGGCACGATGGCGCCGAAGATCGACAGCGGCACCGACATCATGATGATGAGCGGGTCGCGGAAGCTCTCGAACTGCGCCGCCAGCACCAGGTAGATCACGACGATGGCGAGCGCGAAGGCGATCAGGATCGTTGAGCCCTGTTCGGCCTCGAGGCGCGACTGGCCAGCATAGTCGATGAAGAAGCCAGCCGGCAGCAGCGGCCGAGCGATGTCCTCGATCGTCGTCAGCCCGTCTCCGGTGGTGACGCCGGGAACCGGCAAGGCCGAGATGGTCGCCGAGTTGAGCTGGTTGAACTGCTCGATCGCCGCCGGCGACGCATTGGTCTTGATCGTCACTACGGCCGAGAGCGGCACCATCTGGCCGTTGACGCTGCGGACGAAGAATTCGCCGAGCTTCTCCGGGTTCGCGCGATACTGCTCCGGCACCTGCATGATGATGTCGTAGCTGTTCGAATCGCGGTCGAATTGGGCGATGGATCCGCCGCCGACCAGCAAGCTCAGCGTCATGCCGATCTCGCTGACCGGCAGGTCGAGTGCCGCGGCGCGGTCGCGGTCGATCGTGACCGTCACCTGCGGTGCGTCGAAGGCGAGCGAGTTCTGGACGACGATGAACCGTCCCGACGCCTGCGCCTTCTCCCTGATCTGCTCGGCCACCTCGTAGACCTGGCTCGGATCACCGGTCGACTGGATGACGACGGAGATCGGCAGACCGCCGCCGGCACCCGGCAGCGAGGGCGGCGCGAAGACCAGTGCCTCGACGCCACTGACCTTGGACAGGCGTCCCTGGATGTCGGTCTGGATTTCCTTCTGCGAGCGCGTGCGGTCGGCCCAGTCGTTCAGCGCCCAGACGGAGAAGCCCGAATTGGTCGCACCGCCCATGCCGACGATTGAGAAGCTGGTCTTGAGTTCCGGCAGGTCCTTGGTCAGGTCGCGGATCTGGTCGGTGTAGAGGCTGGTGTACTCCGAGGTGGCGTAGCGCGGCGCGGTCACCAGCGAGAACAGAGCGCCGGAATCCTCTTCCGGGGCCAATTCGCTCGACGTCTTGAAGAACATGAAGCCAGTCACCGAAACCAGTGCAATGACGACGAGAAGCGTCACCGGACGATAGTTCAGAGAGCCCCGGACCAGCCGTTCATAGCGGTTGGCGATGCGCTCGAAGGTGCGATCGACGAGCGCCGCGAAGCGGCTGTGATTGCCGGCCTTCAGCAAGCGCGCCGACATCATCGGCGTGATCGTCACGGCAATGAAGCCGGAGATGATGACCGCGCCCGCGAGCGTGATCGCGAACTCGCGGAACAGCGAGCCGGTGAGCCCGCCGGTGAACACCAGCGGCGCGAAGACGGCGGCGAGCGTGATCGTCATGGCGACGACCGGCCCGAAGATCTCGCGCATGCCCTTGAAGGCCGCCTGCATCGGCGACATGCCCTCCTCGATGTGGCGATGGATGTTCTCCACCACCACGATGGCGTCGTCGACGACCAGTCCGATGGCCAGCACCATTGCCAGCAGCGACAGCAGGTTGATCGAGTAGCCCATCATCAAAAGCACGAAGCAGACGCCGATGAGCGAGAGCGGGATCGTCACGACGGGCATCAGCACCGAGCGGAACGAACCGAGGAACAGCAAGATGACGACGACGACGATGGCCACCGCCTCGGCGATGGTCTTGAACACCTCCTCGATCGAAGCACTGATCGTCTCGGTGGAATCATAGACCATCGTGATGGTCATGCCGTCAGGCAGGCTTGCGCTTAACTCCGGCAGTTCATCGATCACCGCCGCTGCCGTGTTCAGCGGGTTGGCCGACGGCGTCGGGAAGATGCCGATGAAAGTGCCGGGCTCGCCGTTGAAATTGACGACGGTGTCGGTGTTTTCGGCCCCGAGTTCGACACGCGCAACGTCCCGCAGCCGGACGACATCGCCGTTGTCCGACTTGAGCGGCATTTCGGCAAACGTCTCGGGCGTCTGCAGCGTCGACTTCATCGTGATCGAATAGGCGACGTATTCGTTCTTGGTCTTGCCCGGCGCCGACAGGAAATTCGAGCGGTTGATGGCCTGGAGCACCTCGGCAGCGGTCATGCCGCGCGCGGCAAGCTTCACCGGATCGATCCATACGCGCATCGAATACTTGGCCGCGCCGAGGATCTGCACTTCGGCGACGCCTTCGATGGTCGACATGCGCGGGCGGATGACGCGCTCGATGTACTCCGTCAACTGCTCCGCCGTCATGTTCGGGTTCTGCATCGCCAGGTACATGATGGCGAACTGCATGCCCGTGCCCTTGACGATGGTTGGGTCCTCGGCGTCTGCAGGCAACTGGCCGCGCACCTGCTGGACCTTGGACATGACCTCGGTCAGCGCGGTGTCGGGGTTGGATCCCAGTTCCATCTGCACCGTCACGGTGCTCGACGACGGGCGGCTTTCCGACTTGACGTAGTCGATGTTCTCCGTGGTCGAGACGGCCGCAGCGATCGGCGCGGTGATGAAGCCCTGGATCAGGTCGGCGCTCGCGCCGGGGTAGACCGTGGAGATGGTGATCACCGTCTCCTCGACCTCCGGATACTGGCGCACCGAGAGGTTGAAGATGCCCTGGAACCCGACCAGCAGGATCATGAAGGCCACGACCGTCGACAGGACGGGGCGGCGGATGAAGATGTCGGAGAAACTCATTTCGCAGCAGCCTGTGCGCCAGCCCCTGGCGTGGGCGACACGGTGTTGTCGACCTTGACCGGGGTGCCATTGGTCAGCCGGTTCTGTCCGGCGATCACCAGCTCGTCGCCGAGCTTCACGCCCTCGATGATCTCGACGCGGCCCTCTGCGCGACGGCCGACCTTGACGAAGATTTGGCTGACGGCGAGCGCCGGCTCGGCCTTGGGCTGTTCCGCAGCGACGGCGGCTCCGGCAGCAGGTGCCGGCTCGGCCTTGGCTGCCGGGCGCACGACATAGACGAAGTCGCCATAGAGGCTGCTCGTCAGCGCGGTCTGCGGCACGGCGACGATGCCCTCTTCCTCAGGCAGCACGACGCGGACGCGCACGAACTGGCCGGGGCTGAGCTTGCCCTCCGGATTGACGATCTCGGCGCGAACCGAGACCAGGCGGCTCTGCGGATCGACCTTGGGGTCGATGCCGACGATCGAACCGTTGAATGGCATGTCGTCCTCTGCGAGGCCGAAACGGACCGGCTGGCCGATCTTCAGCAGGCCGAGCTGCTGCTCGGGAATGGAGAAGTCCGCGCGCATCGTCTCGATGTTCTGGAGCGTGGCGACGGTGTTGCCGGGCGAGATGAACTGTCCGTTGTCCACTTTCGGAATGCCGATCATGCCGGAGAACGGTGCCTTGAGCTGCTTCTGATCCAGAACGGCCTGCAGCTTTTCGACCTGCGAGGCCGAGGTGGAGGCTGCGGCCTGCGTCGAGTCGCGCACGACTTCCGAGCCGACACCGCGCTGCTGCAGAGCTTCCGCCCGCTCCGACAACTGCTTGTCGAGTGCAGCCTGCGTCTTGGCGGCAGCGAGATCAGCCTGCTGGACGGTGTCGTCGAGCTGAACCAGCACGTCGCCCTTGTTGACGTGCTGGTTTGCGGCGAACCGGATGTCCTTGATGACGCCGCTCACTTCGACGGTCAGGTCGACGCCTTGGAAAGCGCTCACCGTGCCGATGGTTTCGATGCCCGGTTTCCACGGCGCAGGTTCAACCTTGGCAGTGGCAACGGTGACGGCGGCGACCGGCATGTTGGCGAAGAACTGCTGGATCGCATTGTCGCGGAACATATTGAAGCCAATGATGCCCCCGACGACGAGGACAAGGAGGACGAGAGCGATGATGAAGCGCTTTATCAAGGGGATCCCCAATCGGTAAGGAATCGGCATCGGGTCAGCAGCCGCGATGCACAAATGGTTCATTCTTGCATAACGAGGTTGGCGTTACTGTACCGTCTGGACGGTATTGTCAATCCGATATATAGGTGCTCCTGACAGATGAGGAAGCGCTAATGTCCGGCCGACCAAGTTCCCGCGAGAAGATTCTCGCAGCCGCCGCCGAGCTTGCCGACTGTGCTGGCCCGGGCAATCTTTCGCTCGACGCCGTGGCCCAGCGGGCCGGGGTGTCGAAGGGGGGCCTTCTCTACAACTTTCCGACAAAGGCGAAGCTCATGCAGGCCCTAGTCGAGGACTACATCGCCAAGTTCGATGCGACGCTCGTCGCAAAATCGCAAGGCGCCTGCGGCGAGCCGACGAGCCGCCTCGCAGCCTATGTAGAGCTCTCGGCCGAGGAGTTCGAGCAGGTGCAACCCTCCGCCGCGGGCGTCGTTGCCGCCCTGGCGGAAGATCCCGATTTCCTCAACCCCATCCGGACCTACAAGCGCCAGCTGCTCGACACGCTGAAAGCAGAAAGCACCGACGCGGCCAAACTCATCGTCGCTTTCCTCGTGATCGAAGGGCTGCGCAGCATGAAACTGTTCGACATGGACATATTGCATGAGGATGAACGCGACATGGCGTTCTCCTACCTGCTGTCCGAGGCTGCTGCGCCGGGCGCAAAGTAGCCGCCGGTCACCCAAAAGGAATTTTTCCGCCCGCCCCCACGAGGCGTCTCAGCTCGCCTCGCGCATGGCCTCGGCAGATTGCAGGTCGACCGACACGAGCTGGCTGACGCCCTGCTCGGCCATGGTTACGCCGAACAGCCTGTCCATGCGCGCCATGGTGATCGGATTGTGGGTGATCACCACGAAACGCGTTTCGGTGGAAGCCGACATCTCGTCCATGAGATTGCAGAAGCGCTCGACATTGTGGTCGTCCAGCGGCGCGTCGACCTCGTCGAGCACGCAGATCGGCGCCGGGTTGGTCAGGAACACCGCGAAGATCAGCGCCATCGCCGTCAGCGCCTGCTCACCGCCCGAGAGCAGCGTCATGGTCTGAGGCTTCTTGCCAGGCGGCCGAGCCAGGATTTCGAGCCCTGCCTCAAGCGGATCCTCGGATTCGATCAGCTGCAACTCGGCCGTCCCGCCGCCGAACAGATGCGTGAACAGGCGCTTGAAATGGCCGTTGACCAGGTCGAACGCGGCCAGCAGGCGTTCGCGGCCCTCGCGGTTCAGCCCCTGGATGCCCTGGCGGAGCTTGCGGATGGCCTCGATGATGTCCTCGCGCTCGGAGACGATGGCTTCGAGGCGATCGGAAAGCTCCTTCTGCTCCTCCTCGGCGCGCAGGTTGACGGCGCCCAGGCGCTCCCGCTCGAGCTTGAGCCGCTCGAGAGTCCGCTCGACGTCGACCGGATCCGGCAACGGGCTGTCGGCTTCCAGGCCGGTGTGGCGGATCACCAGATGCGGCGGCGTGTTCAGCACTTCGTGGATGCGCGCCTCGATCTCGCGCCGCCGCTCGTCGGCAGCAGTCAACCGCTCCTCAGCGCGCGCCCTCGCCTCGCGGGCTTCGGCCAGCCCCTGGATGGCGGCGGTCGCCGCCTTGTCCAGTACGGACTGCTTGCCCTCGGCCTCCTGCAGCCGGTCCGACGTTTCCTTGCGCAGCGCTTCGGCCTGCGCGAGCTGAGACAGAAGGCTCCGGCGGCGGGCATCGAGTTCATCGGGGGCCTCGACAAGGGCCTCGCGCTCGGCAGCCGCTTCCTCGCGGCGGTCGGTCAGCGCCTCGATCTGTTCGGCAGCGCTTTCGGCGCGCATCACCCAGCTTTGGCGTTCCGACGCGATCGAAGCCAGCCGGCGCGTCCTCGCCTCGGCCTCGCGATTGAGGCCATCATGCACGGCACGGGCATCGGCGAGCGCGGAGCGGTCGCGGGTAACTGCCGCGGCCAGTTGATCCAGGAGGCCCTGCAGATCGCCGAGGTCAGGCGCGGAGCCAAGCATGTCCTCGGCCTCGACATAGGCTGCCTGCGCCTCCTCGTGGGAATCGGCGACGCGGGCCCGGGCCTCGTCCAGAGCGGCTCTACGGCTGCTCAATTCTCCAGCGGCCTTCTCGGCCTGGGCAAGCGCGTCCCGCGCCGCGCCGACCAGATGCTGCGCATCGCGCCAGGCCTGCCGCGCCAGGCGTTCGGCCTCGGCGCTTTCGCGCACGGCGGCTTCGGCGCGCGCAAGCGCTTCCTCGGCAGTACGCACGATGAGCGTCGCCTCGATCGCCTCGGCGTCCAGTTCGGCCAGCCGGTTCTTCTGGGCGAGGCGTTGCGCGGCGGCAGTGGGCGCATCGGCGCTCGCGGTCAGGCCGTCCCAGCGCCACAAGGCGCCCTCGCGGCTGACGAGCCTTTGTCCCGGTGCAAGCAGCGGCTGCAGCAGCGGCCCGTCGGCGGCATCGACGACACCGACCTGGGCCAGACGCCGCGCCAGTTGTTGCGGCGCGCGGACCACTTCGGCGAGGCTGCGCGCGCCTGCGGGCAGTTTCGGGTCGCCGGGAACCGAATGGGCGCCGCTCCAGTGGACGGGTGCTGCGCCGTCGAGCGCCGCTTCAAGGTCTTCGCCGAGTGCCGCGCCAAGTGCGGTCTCGAAACCGCGATCGACGCCGATCTGCTCGAGCACGGCCGGGTAGGCGTCGCCGGAGACGGCCGCGAGTATCTTGGCGAGCGTCCGCGCCTCGGTCTCGATGCGCGCCAGTTCGGCCTTGGCCTCCTGCAGAGGCTGGCGCGACGCGGCTTCCGCCTGCCGAGCTTCGGCTACGGTACGCTCCGCCTCGGTGGCGGCGTATTCGGCCTCTTCCAGCGCTTCCTGGGCGGCCTCGGCCAGCATGCGCTTTTCGGCAGGGTCTGCGAGTGCGCCGATGCGCGCGGCGATCTCTCCGGCTTCGCGGTCGAGTTCGGCAAGCTGGCGGGCAAAGCGATCGCGGCGTTCGGCGGCGTCGCGCATGGCGCGCTCGGCCTGGCTGCGCCCGGCGGCGGCCTCGGCACGTTCGGCCGTCGCCCGGCCGAGTTCGGCCTCCGTGCTCGACAGCGTCGCCATCGCCTCTTCGAGGGCGACACGGGTCGCCTCCTCGCGGTCGGCCGCGCCGTCGTTCTCGTCGCGGAGCGACCGCTCCTCGGCATCGAGCCGCGACAGGATCGCGGCGTTGTCGCCGATCATGCGCTGCTCGCGCGCGATATCGGCATCCAGTTGCTGCAGGCGGCGTTCGAGTTCGCTCTGGCGCGAATTGATGCGGCCGGCCTCCTCCTCGAGCTGCGTGCGGGCGATGGACAGCCGCTGCAACGTCGCTGCAGCCGAGGCATCCGCCTCGCGCATCTCCGGCAGCTTGTGGGCGCTGATGGCCTGGTCCTTAGCAGCCGACATTTGCAAGGCGGCGCGTTCGGCCACCAGAGAGGTCGCCGTCGCCAAGGCCGACTGGGCCTCGCCTTCCTGGGTCTTGGCCAGCGTCCAGCGCAGATGCAGCAGCGTCGCTTCCGCCTTGCGGATGTCGGCTGAGAGGTTCTTGAAGCGCGAGGCCTGGCGGGCCTGGCGCTTGAGGCTTTCTATCTGGCTTTCGAGCTCGCCGACCACATCGTCGAGGCGCTCGAGATTCTGTTCGGCGGCGCGCAGGCGAAGCTCGGCCTCGTGACGGCGCGTGTGCAGGCCGGAGATGCCGGCCGCTTCTTCGAGCAGAGCGCGCCGTGCCTGCGGCTTCGCCTGGATCAGTTCGCCGATGCGCCCCTGCCCCACCATCGACGGCGAGCGGGCGCCTGTCGACTGGTCGGCGAACAGAAGCTGCACGTCCTTGGCGCGCGCTTCCTTGCCGTTGATGCGATAGACCGAGCCCGCCTCGCGCTCGATGCGGCGCGACACCTGGAGTTCGTCCGCGTCGTTGAACGACGCTGGCGCGGTCCTGTCGGTGTTGTCGAGGAAAAGCGTGACTTCAGCGGTGTTGCGCGCCGGCCGGGTGCCGGAACCGGAGAAGATCACGTCGTCCATGCCGGAAGCGCGCATGTTCTTGTATGAGCTTTCGCCCATCACCCAGCGCAGCGCTTCGACAAGGTTGGATTTGCCGCAACCGTTCGGCCCGACGATGCCGGTGAGCCCGCGTTCGATGACGAACTCGCCGGGCTCGACGAAGGATTTGAAGCCGAGAAGGCGGAGGCGCGAAAACTTCATCCGCGCCGCCCCGCGCAGAGGGGTGCACCGAAGCCCGACGGCTTCGGCGCAGCGATATTGTCAGAGCATGCCGTCGATGACCGCCGACATTTCCTCAATCGTCATAGCCCCTTTGTAAAGCTTCCCGTTGATGAAGAAGGTGGGCGTCGAGTCCACCCCGAAATCCTTCTCGCCACGGGCACGCACGGCCCTGATGTCGTCCAGAAGCTTCTGGTCAGTCAAGCAGGCCTCGAACGTCTCCTGTGTAAAACCGGCCAGTCGGGCGATCTGCAGCAGCGCGTCCTTCGGATTTTCGGAACGGGCCCAAGTCTGCTGCTGCTTGAACAGCACGTCGACCATCGGGAAATAGTTGTCCTTGGAGCAGCGTGCAAGCATGAAGGCCGCCTCCGACAGCGGGTCGAAAGCGAACTCGCGATAGAGCAGCCGCACCTTGCCGGTGTCGATGTACTTCTTGGTGAGTTCCGGCAGCGTCGTCTCGTGGAAGCGCGCGCAGTGCGGGCAGGTCATCGAAGCGTATTCAACGATCGTGACCGGCGCATCGGCCTTGCCGAGGACCATCTCCGGCAACGGGCCGGGCTCGAGCAGCTTGGCCATGTCGACGGTGCCCTGCGAAGGCGGCGCCTGCACCGTTGCGGCCGGAGTGGCCGACTCAGCCGTGGAAGCCGCAGGTTCGGCAGGCTTGGATTCCGCCTTCGCCTCTTCGCCGGAATCGCTGCAGGCAGACAGAAGTGCTGCGGCCGAGACGGCTGCCAGTCCGGTAAGGGCGGTCCTGCGGGAAATGGGTCGGTACATACGAATCACCTGACGATAGTTTGATATTGCAACGCGCAAATACGTGAATGCGAGAGTTGGCGCGAATTAAGGCATCGCTTTCCCCAAACCAATCGCGTTTTTTCCGCTCGCCGATCACGAATGGTTGAAAACCGGTACCTATTTACGCGAAGCAACCACCGCCGCGCCCAGCCTTTCGAGCGACTCCTTGAGGCTCTCGTTCTCGATCCCGCCGACCGTGCCGGCCAATTTCGCCTTCTCCGCATCGGTCAGCTTGCGCAGTCGCGGGCGCGGCAAGCTTGCCGTCGACACCGGCTTCTGCACGATGCGAATCCGTCCGACGGCGTTGAAGCCCAGGTACGAGTTGACCCGTCCGATGATCTCGCCGGTCTCGTGCTGGACGTGCAGGGCTGCCGGTCCCGAGCAGGCGATGACGAGCACGGCCGGCTCGAAGGGATCGTCCTCGTGGAGACGGCGCGGCCACTGGATCTTTTCCGGGCGCGAGTTCGCGGCAAGCCTCGGACCGACGATCTCCTCCCAGGACTGGACGAGGCCGACCGAAATACCGGTGCGCTTGCGCAGCACGGGATCGAGGATGGCGCTTGCGAGGTCGCTGACCGGGACGGGATTGCCCGCCCACCTTTTACCTGCCATGTCGTGCTCCAGAGATAACCTTGTCGACATGTAACGCCGAAGGCAGTCGCGACCACCAATGGCATCCCCCGCATCGACCCGCAAGCATGCCGATGAGATGGACGACAGGATCGCCTCCGACCTGCTCGCCTGGTACGACACCAACCACCGCGAACTGCCCTGGCGCATGCCGCCACGCGACCTGGCGAAAGGCATGAAGCCGGATCCCTACCGCGTCTGGCTGTCCGAGATCATGCTGCAGCAGACGACGGTCGAGGCGGTCAAACCCTACTTCCACGCATTCCTGGAAAAATGGCCAGACGTCGGCTCGCTCGCCGCTGCGGAAGCAGAAGACGTGATGAAGGCCTGGGCCGGGCTCGGCTACTATTCGCGGGCCCGCAACCTGAAGGCCTGCGCCGAGACGGTCGCCGCCCAACATGGCAACCGCTTTCCCGACAGCGAAGCCGGGCTCCGCGAACTGCCGGGCATCGGCCCCTACACGGCCGCGGCCATTGCCTCCATTGCCTTCAATCGGCCGGCGGCGGTGGTCGACGGCAATGTCGAGCGCGTGGTCACCCGCCTGTTTTCGATCGCAACGCCCCTGCCCGAGGCCAAGCCCGAAATCCGCGCCCATGTCGAGCGCATGCTCGCGGCATCACGTCCCGGCGACTTCGCCCAGGCGATGATGGACCTCGGCGCAACCGTCTGCACGCCGCGCCGGCCGCGCTGCATGCTCTGCCCGCTGCGAGAGGACTGCAGCGCAATCGCCAATGGCGATCCTGAGTTTTATCCCGTCAAACCGCCCAGGGCCGAAAAACCGGCGCGGCGCGGTGCCGCCTTCGTAGCGGTCGCGCCCGACGGGTCGGTGCTGTTGCGCAAGCGTCCGGGCAAAGGTCTGCTGGGCGGCATGACCGAGGTGCCCACCACTGGATGGACGGCCCGTGTCGACGGCGCGACCGGGGTCGAGGCAGCCCCCTTCCCCGCCACTTGGCGTCGCAGCGGCAGCATCACCCACGTATTCACCCATTTCGCGCTGGAACTCGATGTGTTTCGGGCGGACTTGCCTTCACAAACTGCGCTCGATGACCATTTCTGGTCGGCAGCAGCGGCACTCAATGGCGAAGCCTTGCCAACCGTCATGAAAAAGGTCATCGAAGCTGCCATACCGGGCGCAACGAAACGAGGACGTTAGGGAATGAGCGAGATCCGCCACATCGTCTACGACATCGGCAAGGTGCTGATCCACTACGACCCCAACATCCCCTTCAGTCGCATCATCCCAGACCCGGTCGAGCGCCGCTGGTTCTTCGACAATGTCTGTACCAGCGACTGGAATATCGAGCAGGACCGCGGGCGCACATGGGAAGAGGCCGAAGCCCTGCTGATCGCCGAGTATCCCGAGCACGAGAACAGCATCCGCGCCTTCCGCCAGCATTGGCACGAGATGGTGCCGCACCACTACGAGGACAGCGTCGCGCTGATGGAGAGCCTGGTCGCCGCCGGCCACGACGTCACCTTGCTGACCAACTGGGCGTCGGACACGTTCCGCGAGGCGCGCGGCCGCTTCCCGTTCTTGGAGACGCCGCGCGGCGTGACCGTGTCGGGCGACGTCGGCCTGATCAAGCCCGACCGCCGCATCTACGACCTGCATGTCGAGACCTTCGGCCTCGACCCGAAAGCCTCACTGTTCATCGACGACAGCCAGAAGAACGTGAACGCGGCCATCGACGCAGGCTGGCAGGCAGTGCTGTTCACGAATGCGAAAACGCTCGAGGCGGACCTCGAGCGTCTCGGAATCGGACGGTGACTGGAAACCGGCCGATCGGCGAAATCCGAAGCCGCTAGGCCCGGAATTTCGAACTTTTCTACAGGACCCCTTGAGTTCCTGAAGGGCCAGATGGCGAAAGCCATGGAGCCTGATCCGTCGCGCCGAACCAAGCGGCGCGACGAAGGCCGGATCGCCGAGGCTTACGCTCCGGCCTTTTCCATGCCGACGCGGACGATGCGGCGCAGTTCGTCGATCTGGGTCAGGCCGCCTGCCCGCTCATAGTGCCAGAAGGTCCAGCCGTTGCAGGCGTCGAGGCCCTGCACGGCGGCACCCACGCGGTGGATCGAACCCGCCGTTTCGCTGGTCGCCAGCGTGCCGTCGGCGCGCACCTTGGCGGCCCAGCGTTTCTTGGCGTCATAGAGCGTGGTGCCCGGGGCCAGCAGGCCCATGTCGATCAGGCTATTGAAGGCAACACGCGGCTCGGCGCGCTTGCCGGTAAGAACGGTGAGTTCGGGGCCGTCGAGGGTGCGAACCGCAGCGATGCGCTCCTGGGCGGCGTCGATATAGGACTGCTCGCGCTCGATGCCGACGAAGTGGCGACCGAGGCGCTTGGCGACGGCACCTGTCGTGCCCGAGCCGAAGAACGGATCGAGGACCACGTCGCCCGGCTTCGTCGAAGCCAGCATGATGCGGGCAAGGAGAGCTTCCGGCTTCTGGGTCGGATGCAGCTTGTTGCCGTCCTCATCCTTCAGGCGCTCGCCACCGGTGCAGATCGGGAACAGCCAGTCGGAGCGCATCTGCACGTCTTCGTTCGACGCCTTCATGGCCTCGTAGTTGAAGGTGTAGTTCTTGCCCTTCTGGTCGCGGGACGCCCAGATCAGGGTCTCGTGCGCATTCTGGAAGCGGCGGCCGCGGAAGTTCGGCATAGGGTTGGTCTTGCGCCACACCACGTCGTTGAGGATCCAGAAGCCGAGGTCCTGCATCTTGGCGCCGACGCGGAAGATGTTGTGGTAGGAGCCGATGACCCAGATGGTGCCGTTCGGCTTCAGCACGCGGCGTGCCGCCAGCAGCCAGGCGCGGCTGAAGGCGTCATAGGCCTCGAAGCTCTCGAACTGGTCCCAGTGGTCGTCGACCGCGTCGACCTTCGACTGGTCGGGACGGTGCAGGTCGCCATCGAGCTGGAGGTTGTAGGGCGGGTCCGCGAAGATGACGTCGACCGAGGCCGAGGGCAGCTTGTCGAGTGCTGCGATGCAGTCGCCCTTGATGATCGTATCGAGCCACTCGGACGGCTGGGGAGTGCGGGAAAGTTGGGCGAGAGGACGCACTGCTGACATTCTGATACCCGGATGACACGTTACTGTTTACTCGCTGTTATGGTTACCGATCAGCGTAAACAATTGATGAAGCAGGCGTCCGAATTTGCGATCCGGGCCGGAATGGTGTATTCGCGGCGCCTTGAGTTCCCCGGCCCGCGCCATGCGCCGGCCCATTCTCCCGGACCGTCATGAACCAGCCAGATCTAGTCATATTCGATTGCGACGGCGTGCTCGTCGATTCCGAAATCATCGCCGCCCGCGTCGAGGCCGAGTTGCTGACCGCAGCCGGCTTCGAGATCACGGCGGAGGAAATCGCCGAGTCCTATGCCGGCCTCACCTTCAAGGACATCCTGCTCAAGATCGAGCAGAAAGCGGCCATCCCGTTCCAGGCGTCGCTGATCGGCCAGGCGGAAGCGCTGGTCGATCGCCGGCTGCAGAACGAGGTTCGCGCGATCGAGGGCGTGCACGAGGCAGTGGCAGCCGTCACCGCACCGCGCTGCATCTGCTCCAACTCGACGACCGAGCGCATCGAGATGATGCTCGAGCGCACCCGCATCCTGCCGCTGTTCAAGGGCCGCATCTTCTCGGCGCTCGAGACACCAAGCAAGTGGCCGAAGCCCGCCCCCGACGTGTTCCTGCATGCGGCCAACACACTGGGTGCCAATCCGGCCAACACGTTCGTGATCGAGGATTCGGTGCACGGCATCGCCGGGGCGGTCGCGGCGGGCATGCGCGTGATCGGGTTCACGGGTGCTGCCCACAGCTATCCCGGCCATGCCGACGCGCTGACCGAGGCCGGCGCCGAAACGGTGATCCGGCGCTGGGCAGATCTGGGCGGCGTGCTCGCAGCCCTCAGCATGTGGTCCGAAAACGCCTGAAGCCAAAAGCGCCGGCCAGTGGCCGGCGCTTTCATGCGGAAGCTCAGGCTCCCGGTGCCTTCTTCTTCTGGGGGCCTTCGTCATAGCCCACGAATATCTGGATATCGCGCGCGGTCGGCTTGGGGATCGTGATGTTCGGGATGGTGAACACCCACTGCGTCGCCGTCGAAGCGTCGGTGATCTGCACCGCGTTCTTGTGAAGCTGCGAATAGAGCACTTCGTCGCCGCGAACGACCGCGACGCGGATCGGCATGTTGACCGAACTCGCACCGCCCGCCGGACCCGGCACGACCTTGCCGGCCACGCCGACATTGATGCTCATGGTGGTGTCGGTGCGGGTGCAATTGCGCGTCACGTCGGTGATGGCCGACTGGTAGGCGAGCTTCGACGGATCGTCCTGGCCGCCCTTGGCGTAGCTGTTGAAGAAGGCCGTTCCGTCGCGCAAGGTGACGTTCGGGCAGTAGGCGAGCAGTTCGCTGGCCAGGATCTTGCCTTCCTCAGCCGCGATCACCTTGGGATCCTTGGGCTTGGGGGGACCGAAAAGGCCGCCTCCGCCGCCAGATTGGCAGCCTGCGACGATAAGCATAAAGCCGGAGGTCGCCAAAGTCGCCATAAAGCGACCGTCGATCGTTCGAAACAACATGAACTGCACTTCCCTCTCGCAAAGCAGTCGTTCTATATCAACCGCGCGGCAGAAATGCGACTGATGGAGCGCAGTTTTCCCCGTCCCGCCGATCACCGGCAGGTCGCACCGCCTTGGAACGGATAGATATGCACTATGTGAGCACCCGCGGGGAAGCTCCCGCGCTTGGATTTTCCGAAGCAGTCCTGGCAGGCCTCGCACGCGACGGCGGCCTCTACCTTCCCGCCGAATGGCCGACTTTCAGCGCGGCAGAAATCCGCGCCATGCGCGGGCTTCCCTACGCCGATCTCGCGATCCGCCTGCTGACGCCCTTCCTGGGCGGTGAAATCAAGCAGGACGTGTTCGAGCGCCTGGTTCGGGAAGCGTATGGGAGCTTCCGCCACGAAGCCGTCTGCCCGCTGGTCCAGACCGGCGCCAACAGCTTCGTGCTCGAGCTCTTTCACGGCCCCACGCTCGCCTTCAAGGACGTCGCCATGCAGTTGCTGGCGCGGCTGATGGACCACGTGCTCGCCGAGCGCGGCGAACACGCCACCATCGTCGGCGCCACCTCGGGCGACACGGGAGGGGCGGCAATCGAGGCCTTTGCCGGGCGCGAGCGCACCGACATCTTCATCCTGTTCCCGCACGGCCGCGTCTCGCCGGTGCAGCAGCGGCAGATGACCACCTCGGCGGCTGCCAACGTCCATGCCCTGTCGATCGAAGGGAATTTCGACGACTGCCAAGGGCTGGTGAAGGACATGTTCAACGACCACGGCTTCCGCGACCGCGTGCGGCTGTCGGGCGTGAACTCGATCAACTGGGCCCGCATCATGGCCCAGATCGTCTACTACTTTTCCTCGGCGATCTCGCTGGGTGCGCCCGACCGGCCGGTTTCGTTCACCGTGCCGACCGGCAATTTCGGCGACATCTTCGCCGGCTATGCCGCCAAGCGCATGGGCCTGCCGATCGAGCGCCTGGTCATCGCGACCAACGACAACGACATCCTCGACCGCACGCTGAAGAGCGGCGAATACCGCATGACGGGCGTGGTAGCGACCACCTCGCCGTCGATGGACATCCAGATCTCGTCGAACTTCGAGCGCCTGCTCTTCGAAGCATCCGACCGCGATCCGGCGGTCGTCCGGCGCTACATGGCAGGCCTCAAGCAGTCCGGCGCGTTCACCATCGAGGCGAAGGCGCTTGCCGACATTCGCAGCGAGTTCTCGGCAGGCCGGGCAGACATGGACGAAACCGCGGCGACCATCAGTGCTACGCTCAAGAACAGCGGCTATCTGCTTGATCCGCATACGGCGACGGCCGTCCACGTGGCCGCGGGCCTGCCGCGCAGCGACGTTCCGATGGTGATCCTCGGAACCGCCCATCCGGCGAAATTTCCGGCAGCGGTCGAGGCAGCCTCGGGCATCGAACCCGGATTGCCGAATTGGCTCTCCGGACTGATGGAACGTAACGAAAGGTTCACGGTACTTCCATCAGAGATAAAAATGGTGGAAGATTACATTAGCCGCCGCACACGAGCGGCACGCTAGGGAGTATGTTGCATATGAGTGTTGAGGTAAGCCGTCTGTCGAACGGCCTGACAGTGGCCACCGAGACACTTCCAAGCGTAGAGACGGTAGCTCTAGGGACCTGGGTCAAGTCGGGCGCGCGCAACGAGCGCGACGACGAGCATGGCATGGCCCACCTTCTCGAGCACATGGCGTTCAAGGGCACCAAGAGCCGCAGCGCCTTCGAAATCGCTTCCCAGATCGAGAATGTCGGCGGCGAGATCAACGCCGCGACCAGCGTCGAGACGACGTCCTTCTATGCGCGCGTCCTGTCCGGGGACGTACCGCTGGCCGTCGACATCCTCTCCGACATCCTTCAGGATTCCGAATTCGATCCCGAGGAACTCGAGCGCGAGCAGCATGTGATCCTGCAGGAGATCGGCGCCGCGCACGACACGCCCGACGACATCGTCTTCGACCGGTTCACCGAAACGGCTTTCCGGCACCAGACGCTCGGCCGCTCGATCCTCGGGACCCCCGAGACCGTCAAGTCGTTCACCTCGGACCAGTTGCACGACTTCATGAAGCGCCAGTACGGCGCCGAGCGCATGGTCGTCGTCGCCGCCGGCGACGTCAAACACGACGATTTCGTCCGCGAGGTGGAAAAGCGCCTCGGCAACTTCCGTCCCAAGGCGGAGAGCGCCATTCCCCAATACGCGCAGTATGTCGGGGGCGACTTCCGCGAGGACCGCGACCTGATGGACGCGCAGATCGTGCTGGGCTTCGAGGGCCGCGCCTACCATGTGCGCGACTTCTACGCCTCGCAGGTGCTGTCGATGATCCTGGGCGGCGGCATGTCGTCACGCCTGTTCCAGGAGGTCCGCGAGAAGCGCGGGCTCTGCTATTCGGTCTACGCCTTCCACTGGGGCTTCTCCGACACCGGCATCTTCGGCATCCACGCCGCCACCGGCCAGAGCGACATCGCCGAATTGCTGCCGGTCATCATCGGCGAGTTGCAGAAGGCCGGCGAGTCGATCCTGCAGGAAGAACTCGACCGGGCTCGGGCGCAGTACCGTGCGGGCCTCATCATGTCGGCCGAAAGCTGTTCGAGCCGGGCGTCGCAGATCGCGCGCCAGTTGCTCCTGTTCGGCCGGCCGATCGCCAAGGAAGAGCTGATGGAGAGGCTTTCGGCGCTGACCATCGAGCGTCTCACCGACCTGTCGGCGCGCATGTTCTCGACCCGGCCGACGATTACGGCCGTCGGCCCCGTGGGCACCCTCGCCCCCTACGAATCGATCCTGGACTCGCTGCCAGGCATGCAGACGGCTGCGCGCAAGCTCGCAGTCTGAACTTGCGGCATGTTTTCGTTCCCCTTCTTTCGCCGCGACGCGCTGGCACTGAAAGGCGAGCGAGTGACGTTGCGCATACCGTCCGCCCGCGACTACCACGAGTGGGCGGCGCTGCGCGCCGACAGCCGCGCGTTCCTGGAGCCCTGGGAGCCGCGCTGGGCACCCGACGAGCTTGAGCGATCCGCCTGGCGCGTCCGCCTCGCCCGTTACCAGGATGACCATTCCCAGGGCACCGCCTTGGCATATTTCATCTACGAGAACGCCAGCGGCAAGCTGGTCGGCGGCATCACGCTTGGCAACATCCGCTATGGCGTCGCGCAGACGGGCCATATCGGCTACTGGATCGGCGAACGCTATGCCGGCCGGGGGCTGATGGTCGACGCCGTCCGGCTGCTGGTCAGACACGCCTTCGATACGCTCAGGTTGCACCGGATCGAGGCTGCCTGTATCCCCGACAATACTCGTTCGGTGCGTGTGCTTGAAAAAGCCGGATTCCGGCGCGAAGGACTTTTGCGATCCTACCTGCGGATCAACGGCGAATGGCACGACCACTATATCTACGCGCTGATCGCGGACGACCCGCAAGCCGTCACCATGAAGGGCTGAACTTGTCGAAGCATATCCTGCTGGCGCCTCTTTTTGCGCTTGTCGTATCCCTGATCGCGAGCCTTGGCGCGGTGTCGCAGGCGCTGGCCGTGGAGCCGATCAAGATCTCGCGCGACGACGTGGCCCTCAACCTTACCGGCGCGGTGGAGATCTACCGGAACCAGGGCGAGAACTTTCAGGTTTCGACGGCGCCCGGCCCCGACGGCATCGTGCGCCGCATCGAGGTCGAGGCCAATGACGCTCGCTCCAGCGGCGACTGGGCAGTGTTCGCGCTCGCCAACACGACAGACCAGCAGCTCGACAGGCTGATCGTGGCACCCCACTTCCGGCTGGTCGGCTCGGGCGTCATCTGGCCGGACCTCGGCTCGAGCCGTATCGCCTCGATCACGCCCAGCGAGGGCTTCGCGCTCGACAGGCAGGCCAGCCCCGACGCCGACGTATTCCTGGTCACGCTTAACCCCGGCACCGTCGTCACCTTCATCGCCGAGCTCGCCTCGCCAAAGCTGCCGCAGGTCTATCTGTGGGACCCCGAATCCTACAAGGACACCGTCAATTCCTACACGCTCTTCCGCGGCATCGTGATCGGCATTGCTGGCCTGCTGGCGCTGTTCCTCACGATCCTGTTCGTGGTCAAGGGTACGTCGATGTTCCCGGCGACGGCTGCGCTCGCCTGGGCCGTCCTCGCCTATATCTGCGTCGACTTCGGCTTCCTCAACAAGATCATCGAGGTTTCGCCCGGCGGCGAACAGATATGGCGCGCCGGAACGGAGGTCGCGCTCGCGACCACATTCGTCGTCTTCCTGTTCGCCTATCTCAATCTCAACCGATGGCACGGGCATTTCAGCTATGGCGCTGTGGTGTGGATCGTCGGGCTGCTCCTGATCGCAGGCGTTGCGATCATCGACCCCGCCGTGGCCGCCGGCATCGCCCGCATCTCCTTCGCCGCAACCGCCATCACCGGGCTCGGGCTCATCGTCTACCTCAGCATTCGCGGCTACGACCGCGCCATCATGCTGGTTCCAAGCTGGGCGATGGTCCTGATATGGCTGAGCGGTTCATGGATGGCCATTACCGGCATGCTCGACAACGACATCGTCCAGTCGGCGCTCAGCGGCGGCCTCATCCTTATCATCCTGCTTATCGGCTTCACCGTCATGCAGCACGCTTTCGCCGGCGGCGCGCTGCACCAGGGGCTGTTCAGCGACATGGAGCGGCAGGCCCTTGCCGTTGCCGGTTCCGGCGACACGGTTTGGGACTGGGACGTGCTCCGCGACCGCGTGGTGACACGGCCCGACGTCAGCATCCAGCTCGGGCTTCCGGCAAACAGCCTGGGCGGCGCCGCGCGCAACTGGCTGCCTGTGCTTCACGCCGACGACCGCGACACCTTCCGCACCACGCTCGACGTCGTGCTCGAACACCGCCGCGGCCGGGTCGCGCAGAGCTTCCGTCTGCGCGGTGCCGACGGCCACTACCACTGGTTCTCGCTCAAGGCGCGGCCGGTGATCGGGTCGGACGGCGAGGTTATCCGCTGCGTCGGTACGCTGGTCGACGTGACCGAGCAGAAGAAGTCGGAAGAGCGGCTGCTGCACGACGCGGTCCATGACAACCTGACCGGCCTGCCGAACCGCGAGCTGTTCATGAACCGGCTGGAGGCGATCATCTCAATCGCCCGCACCGAGGAGAAGGTGCGGCCGTCGGTCTTCGTCATCGACATCGACCGGTTCAAGCAGGTCAATGACGGCCTCGGCATCTCCGCGGGCGACACCATCCTGCTGACCGTCGCCCGCCGCCTGCACCGCCTGCTGAAGCCCAAGGACTCGCTGTCACGCTTCGCCGGCGACCAGTTCGCGCTGATGCTACTATCCGAAGAGGACCCATCGCGTATCGCAGCGGTGGCCGATGCGATCAAGCAGGCCATCAAGGCGCCGATCACCTTCGCCAAGCGCGAGATCGTGCTTACCGCATCGGTCGGCCTCATCACCTGGACCAACGCCCAGGCCTCGGCCGAGGACATGGTCAAGGACGCGGAACTCGCGATGCACCAGGCCAAGCGTTTCGGCGGCGACCGCATCGAGCCGTTCCGGCCCGCATTCAGGACGGTCGGCACCGACCGCCTGCAGCTCGAATCCGACTTGCGCCGCGCCATCGAGCGGAAGGAATTCACCCTCGCCTACCAGCCCATCGTGCGCCTCGAGGACGGCAGCGTGGCAGGCTTCGAGGCGCTGCTGCGCTGGGATCATCCGCGCCGCGGCATGATCCCGCCGGGCGACTTCATTCCGGTCGCGGAAAGCTGCGGGCTGATCGTCCAGCTCGGCTTGTTTGCCATGCAGCGGGCCGCTGAAGACCTCGCTGAATGGCAAAAGCAGATCGGCGAGGCGCCGCTCTCGGTGTCGGTCAACCTGTCGAGCCGCCAGCTGATCCGCCGCGATCTCGTCAGCGACGTCCGCTCGGTCATCGCGAGGGCCAACCTGAAGCCGCGCTGCTTCCGGCTGGAGCTCACCGAATCGCTGGTGATGGACAATCCCGAACAGACCAACCACGTGCTCACCAAGCTCAAGCAGCTCGGCATCGGCCTGTCGCTCGACGATTTCGGCACCGGCTACTCGTCGCTGTCCTATCTGACGCGCTTCCCCTTCGACACGATCAAGATCGACAAGAGCTTCGTCGACGACACCTCGCCCAAACGCGCCGTGCTGCTCAAGTCGATGGTCAACATGGCGCACGAACTCGGCCTGTCCGTCGTCGCCGAAGGCATCTCCGACGAGAGCGATGCCCTCGAACTTCGCCAGATGGGCTGCGAATACGTGCAGAGCTTCATGTTCGGGGCACCGATCCCCGGTGACCAGGCGCTCAAGATGCTGAAGGAGCAGTACCCGCTAGCTCAGGCGTGACCGGCCGCGCTGCTGAGGCGAGCGAGGTCGATGCCCAATGAGGCAAGGATGCGGTCGTACTTGCGGTCGAGGTCGGTGTCGAACAGCAGTTCCGGCGTTGCCGGACAGGTGAGCCAGCCATTCTCGGCGATCTCGCTCTCCAACTGGCCTGCGCCCCAGCCCGAATAGCCGAGCGCCATCAGCGCATGCCGCGGGCCACGGCCGGCCGAGATTGCCCGCAAAATGTCGACGGTGGCGGTGAGGCAGATCTCGTCCGAGACCGGCAGCGACGACTCGACCTTGTAGTCGTCGGTGTGCAGTACGAAGCCCCGGCTGCGATCCACCGGCCCGCCATTGCGGACGATGAAATCCCGCGCCTTCATCGGAAGTCTGATCGCCTCCTGCTCGTCGAGGATGCCGAGTTGGACGAGCAGGTCGGGAAACAGCAATGGCTGGACCTGATTGATGATCAGGCCCATCGCGCCTTCGTCGCTGTGGGCGCAGACGTAGATGACAGCGCGCGCAAAGCGATCGTCCTTCATGCCGGGCATGGCAATGAGGAACTGATCGTCTAGAAAGCCGCGCTGCGAAGCGCCCTTTTTCTGGCGCAGGATGTCCATATGAAAGAGCCTATCGCGTTTCCCGTCGTCTTGAAAGATGGACGCGAGAGCCCGGTCCCGATCTTTCGATCTCCCGTCACGGAAATATGATGGCGCCGCGATCAAGAGACAGATTGCTTAGCCTGCGGGAGACGTTCAAATCACCGCCATGATTTTCAGAGCCACCTTCGCAGCCGGTCTTGCCGCTGCCATTCTTGCCGCCGCTGCCCCCGCATACGCCTCCACGTCGGGGTGGTTCCAGACCGAAGGCGGCCGGTTCAGGCTCGTCACCACGGGCCGGCCCGATGCGGCCGGGAAGCTGCAGGGCGTGCTCTTCATCGAACTGAAGCGCGGCTGGAAGACCTACTGGCGCGATCCCGGTGACTCCGGCGTGCCGCCGCAGATCGACGTATCCGCCAGCCGCAACGTGTCCGCCGTCGAGATTTCGTATCCTGCGCCGCAGCGCCACGACGATGGCTATTCGATCTGGGCAGGCTACGACTATCCCGTCGGGCTGCCGGTCACCTTCACCATCCCCTCCCCCTCCGAACCCTCGCTGATCGAGGCCGACGTGTTCCTGGGCGTCTGCGAGACCATCTGCATTCCGGTGCAGGCGCGCCTGCAACTGGATCCGGCGTCCGACCCCGACAATCCGCAGGACGCGGCCCTGGTCAAGGCGGCGGTCGACGCCCTGCCTGCGCCGGCACAACCGAACTTCGGTGTGTCTCCCGCTCCCTCCGAAGCCGGCAAGCTGGCGGTCGTGGCAAACGTCCCGGGAGACCCGGATGGCGTGGACGTCTTCTTCGCCGGGACCGATGGCTACATGTTCGGTGTACCGGAGCGGAAGGTGGAGGGCGGCAAACTGACATTCACCGTCAAGGTGCTGGACGCTCCAGAGGTGAAGCCGACAGGCAAGGGCATTCCCTACACCATGACGACTGCGACCACGGCGGTCGAAGGATATCTGCCCTATCCGTGAATGCTGCTGCGGCCATTGGCCAAGGCCGGCATCTGCGCTAGTTGGGTGCTCCGGATGGCCGGATCATTCAACAGACACGCGAGGAATTCATGACCATTGCGATCGGCGACAAGCTGCCCCAGGCCACGTTCAAGACGATGACCGCCGACGGCGCCAAGAGCCTTACCACCGATGAAATCTTCGCCGGCAAGAAGGTCGTGCTCTTCGCCGTCCCCGGCGCGTTCACGCCGACCTGCAGCAACAACCACCTGCCCGGCTACATCGAGAATTTCGACGCCATCATCGCCCGCGGCGTCGACACGATCGCTGTGGTCGCGGTCAACGACGTGCACGTCATGGGCGCATGGGCGCGCTTCAGTGGCGGCGAAGGCAAGGTGCTTTTCCTCGCCGACGGCAGCGGCGACTTCGCCCGCGCGATCGGCCTCGACACCGACCTGTCGGCGGCCGGCATGGGCCTGCGCTCGAAGCGCTATTCGATGATCGTCGAGGACGGCAAGGTCACCCAGCTCAACCTCGAAGGCGCTCCCGGCCAGGCGATCGATTCGGGTGCAGCCCGCATCCTCGAACAGCTCTGAAATGAAATTGGCGCGCGGCCTTCAGGCAGCGCGCGCCATTCGGGCCTGGCAGCAGGCCAAGCCTATGCCTTGCGGCCGTTCTTGTACGGCGCCATGCCCTCACGCGCCAGTTCGTCGGCCCGCTCGTTCTCGGGATGGCCGGCGTGGCCCTTGACCCAGTGCCACTTGACCTTGTGGCGCCGGTTGGCCTCATCAAGCGCCTGCCACAGCTCGCCGTTCTTCACCGGTTTCTTGTCGGCGGTCTTCCAGCCGTTCTTCTTCCAGCCATGGATCCACTTCGAGATCCCGTCCATGACGTATTTGCTGTCGGTGTGCAGGTCGATCTCGCACGGCTCCTTGAGGGAGTTCAGGGCAGAGATGGCAGCCAGCAATTCCATGCGGTTGTTGGTGGTCTCTGCTTCGCCGCCAGACAGTTCCTTGACCTTGGCCTTGTAGCGCATGATCGCGCCCCAGCCTCCCGGGCCCGGATTGCCCGAGCAGGCGCCATCGGTGAAAATCTCAACTTGTTTCATTTCAGTCCGTATTCCTGCGGCGACCTGATCGCCCTGTGGAAGCGCAGTCGGCGGATGTACTCCATCGGGTCGCGCTTCATGACCAGCCCGCCGTCGGGGATGGTCAGCCAGTCGTAGAGGCGCGTCAGCATGAAGCGCAGCGCCGAGCCGCGCGCCAGCATGGGCAGCGCCGCCTTCTCCGCCTCTTCGAGCGGCCTGACGCTCTGGTATCCCTCGAGCAGGGCTGTGCCCTTGGTCAGGTTGAAGGAAAAATCCTTCTCGAAGCACCATGCGTTGAGGCAGGTGGCGAGGTCGTAGGCGTAGAGGTCGTTGCAGGCGAAATAGAAGTCGATCAGGCCCGACAGCTCGTCTCCGAGGAAGAAGACATTGTCCGGGAAAAGATCGGCGTGGATGACGCCCGACGGCAGTCCGGTGGGCCACGCCTTCTCGAAATCGGCGAAGTCGGCATCGACCTCCTTCGCGAGACCCGGCTCGACCTCGTCGGCGCGCCCGCGAGCCGCATCCCAGAGCTTGCGCCAGCCCTCGATGGCGAGCGCATTGGGCCGCGTCATCGAGAAGTCCTGGCCCGCCAGATGCAGTTGCGCCAGGGCCCTGCCCACCTCGCGGCAATGCACGACCTGCGGCTTGCGCAGCCACATGCCTTCAAGGAAGGTGATGATGACGGCGGGGCGCCCCGCAAGCGTGCGGATGACGTGACCGTCAGTGCCGTCCACCGGCAACGGGCAGGAGATGCCCTTGTGCGCGAGATGCTGCATCAGGCCGAGGAAGAACGGCAGATCGGCCTTTTCGACGCGCTTCTCGTAGAGCGTCAGGATGTACGAGCCGGTCGTCGTGTGCAGCAGGAAGTTGGAGTTTTCCGTACCCTCGGCGATACCCTTGTAGGATAGCAGCTCGCCGACCGGATAATTGCGCAGGAAGGCCTCGAGCTCGCCCTCGGTGACGTCGGTGTAGACCGCCATCAGCGGGTACCGTTGACGAAGGCCATGTCGGCCGGTGTCAGTTCGACATCGCGCAGTACCCGCATGACCGGGAAGTCCTCCGTCTCGGTCGCCGTCACGGCGAGTTCGACGGTAACGTCGAAGCGCTCACGGAAGGCGTTGATGATCTCGTCGACAATGATCTCCGGTGCGGATGCCCCTGCCGACAGGCCGAGCGTAGTGATGCCGCCGATGTCGTCCCACGGTATCTCCGACGCGCGCTGGACCAGCAGCGACATCTTCGCTCCGAAACGCTCGGCCACTTCCACCAGGCGGCGCGAATTGGACGAGTTGGGGGCACCCACCACCAGATAGAGATCGGCGCCCGGTGCGGTTTCCTTCACCGCGTCCTGCCGGTTGGTGGTGGCGTAGCAGATCGATTCGGCAGCCGGCGCCTGCATCGCCGGGAAGCGCTCCTGCAGCGCCCGAAGGATGCCGGCAGTATCCTCCACCGACAGCGTCGTCTGGGTGACGAAGCCGAGCGCCTCGGGATCGGCCGGTGCCAGCTTGTGGGCATCCGCCTCGGTCTCGACCAGCGTCACCGCGCCCTCGGGCAACTGCCCCATCGTGCCGATCACCTCGGGGTGGCCGGCATGGCCGATCAGCAGCACGTGGCGGCCCTGGCGCTGGTGGCGCATGGCCTGCTTGTGCACCTTCGAGACCAGCGGACATGTCGCATCGAGATAGAACAGGTTGCGCGCCTTGGCATCCGCGGGAACCGACTTGGGCACGCCATGCGCGGAGAACACCACCGGGGCGTCGTGATGCTCGTCGGGAATCTCGTCGAGCTCCTCGATGAAGACGGCGCCGAGGTTCTGAAGCCCCTCCACCACGTAGCGGTTGTGCACGATCTCATGGCGGACATAGACCGGCGCGCCGTACTTCTTGAGCGCCAGCACCACGATCTGGATGGCGCGGTCGACGCCAGCGCAGAAGCCGCGCGGCTGGCAGAGTCTGATCGTCAGTGGGGGCTTGGTCACGTTCTGGGGCATGGCATCCGGTTCTTGCTCAGCGCCGAAATGATGTCTGGGCGCCCCCGCTGTCAAGGGCGCCAGATCGTCACTCGTGGTCGGGCTTGCGAAACAGCCAGAAAGCCATCACGCCCACGAGCGCCGCCGCCAGCCCGTACCAGGTGATCACGTATTGAAGATGGTTGTTCGGCATGTCGATGAGGGTGACGCCGCCGATCGGCAGTCCGCCGGGATTGGGGGCGTCGTCGGCATCGACGAAGAAGGGCAGCACGACGGCGCCCTCGGGCAGACCCGCGCTGGAGGCCATGGCGTCGCGGTCCTTCCAGTAGAAGATGTTCTTCGCCGTGTCATTGTCCGGCAGCAGCGCGCCCGGCTTTGCGTCGAGAGGATTGCGCGCGAGGCCTACGATCGTCACCGGTCCGGACACCTGGCCCTCGGCCCGCTTGGCCGGATCCTTGATGTCGTAGGGGACGAAGCCGCGGTTCACCAGCACGTAGCGACCGTCCTCGAGTTGCAGCGGGGTGTAGACGTAGAAGCCCGACTTGCCTTGCCAGGTCGCAAAGAAGTGCCGCTCGCCTTGGTGCAGGAACGTGCCCGACAGCGTCACCGGCCAGTAATCAACGTCGCCGCTTGCGCGGTACTTGACCTCCATCTCGGCCAGCGGCCGCGCCTCGGACTGCGTGCGCTCGGCGATCTGCGCGATCAGTCCTTCCTTCCAGTACATACGCTGGACCTGCCAGGTACCGAGCGCCACGAGCACGGCAAGGACAATGGTGCCAAGAACCAGGGCCAGCAGGCGCCGGGGGCGGTGCGCGGGGGCGGAGTTCGACATCGACATACTCATTGGCTGCGATCCAAGCGGCCTTCCGCCGCGCTGTTTCGATACTGCAGGGCGATCAGGACGCCCTTTATCAGACGGAGCGAACCGACGCTCAGGACGAGCGTCAGCGGGATCCAGAGCAGGAAGTGGAGCCATAGCGGCGGCGCGAGCGACACTTCCATCCAGAGGGCGAGCCCGACCACGACAAAGCCGATGATCAGGATGACGAAGACCGCCGGCCCGTCGCCGGCGTCGGCGAACGAATAGTCGAGCTTGCAGACGCCGCACTGCTTGGCAACCGTGAGGAAGCTTGAGAACAGCCGACCCTCGCCACAGCGTGGACAGCGCCCCTTCAATCCGGTCGCAACGGGATCGACCGGCGGCCAGATCGCCTTGTCCTCGCTCATGGATTTATCTCGATGGGAGTGCCGTTTTCGACCATCTGCCAGATCTCCGCCATGTCCTCGTCGCTAACGGCAATGCAGCCGTTCGTCCAATCGAACATCTGCAGCAACCACGACCACCAGCCATATCCGTTGGGTTGGCCGTGGATCATAATCATTCCGCCGGGATCGACATCTGCCCTCTTTGCCGCAGCCACGTCATCGGCATTGGGATAGGAGACGTGGATCGACCGGTAGTATCGGCTTCCCCGGTTGCGCCAGTCGAGGACGTAGCGGCCTTCAGGCGTGCGTTCATCCCCTTCCCGCTCCTTGTGGCCGACCGGATTGGCACCGAGCGCCATGGCGTAGCCGCGCACGACCTTGCCATCGGACAGCAGTGCCAGCCGACGCTCTGACTTGTCGACCCGCACGAGGTCGATAGCTTCGGCGCAAGCCGCACTGGAAGCGGACAGAAGCACGGTGAGCGGAAGAGCGAGGCGGGCGGACAGCATCGCCGATACTTGCCGCAAGAAAGCGCCCAAAAAGAGAGGCGGCTGCGTCGCCGCAACCGCCTCCCGTTTCTTGAGGTGCCCGATCAGCCCCCGTGAGCGATCGTGGCGCCCGACGAGGCCCAGACGTAGATCGAGGCGAACAGGAACAGCCACACCACGTCGACGAAGTGCCAGTACCAGGCCGCCGCCTCGAAGCCGAAATGCTGCTTCGGCGTGAAGGCGCCGCCCATCGCACGGAACAGGCAGACCAGCAGGAAGATGGTGCCGACGATCACGTGGAAGCCGTGGAAGCCGGTCGCCATGAAGAAGGTCGCGCCATAGATCGAGTCGCGGAAGGCGAACGGAGCGTGGATGTACTCGTAGGCCTGCACGAAGCTAAACAGGATGCCGAGCGCAACCGTCAGCGCCAGGCCGTTCACCAGACCCTTGCGATCGTTGTTGAGCAGAGCGTGGTGCGCCCAGGTCACCGTGGTGCCCGACAGCAGCAGGATGATGGTGTTGTAGAGCGGCAGGTGGAAGGGATCGAGAACCTCAATGCCCTTCGGCGGCCACACGCCACCCGTATATGCCGCGCGAGCCACCTGTGAGGCCTCGTTCGGGAACAGGCTGGCGTCGAAGAAGGCCCAGAACCAGGCTACGAAGAACATCACCTCGGAGGCGATGAACATAATCATGCCGTAGCGCAGGTGCAGCGACACGACGCGCGTGTGATGCCCCTCATTGGCTTCCTTCACCGTGTCCGACCACCAGCCGAACATGGTGTACAGAACGATCGCCAGGCCGATCGCGAAGATCCAGAACCTGGTGTTGGCCATGTCGTAGCCGAAGATCGGCAGCGCGCCGCCCTTCAGGTAGGACATCCATGCGACGCCGCCAAAAGCCATGACGAGCGCGCCCAGCGAGCCGAGGAACGGCCACGGGCTGGGATCGATGATGTGATAATCGTGTTGCGGTTTTGCGTGCGCGTCTGCCATCTCATCCCCCGGCTTTTACGTCGGAATTAACAGTTGTCGTTTCGCCGTCGACCTTTGGCGCGGCAGCTACGGGCTTCTCCCGCTCGAGCGGGAAAAAGGTGTAGGACAAGGTGATCGTCCTGATGTCCTTGAGTTCCGGCACGTTGACGATGTCGGGATCGACATAGAAAACGACCGGCATGTCGAGCGAGGCACCCGGCTCCAGCGTCGTGTCCGTGAAGCAGAAGCACTCGACCTTGTTGAAGTAGGCGCCCGCCATCTCCGGCGTGACGTTGAACGTCGCACGGCCGGAGGTCGGCGCGTCGAACCTGTTGGTGGCCTTGTACTGGGCCTGCGCCGTTTCGCCAATCTTGATCTTCATCTCGCGTGCGACCGGCTTGAAGTCCCACGGCACGCCGGCGGTGTTGGCGTCGAAGCGAATGGTGATCTCGCGGTCCAGCACGCGATCGGAATACTGCTCAACCCGCTGGGTCGTGCCGCCATATCCGGTGACCTTGCAGAACAGGTCGTAGAGCGGCACCGCCGCGTAGGCCATGCCAACCATGCCGCCGACGAACGCTACGCACATTCCCGCGATCATCGCGTTGGAACGCGGCTTCTTCGCCTCGGGCGCCTGGTTGCCGTCCGCCAGGTCGCTCATAGCGGCCGATCCAGGATCGCCGGACCGAACTTCGCGATCGTGGCGAGGTAGAAGATGATGACCAGGGCCGCCAGCGCCAGACCGATGGCGATGTTGCGGCTGCGGCGCGCCTTTTTCTGACGATCGGTCAGCGTGACCATTTCATTGTCCATGTTCATGCGCCTCCAAGCGCAAAGACGCGCTCGACCACGCTGTCGGCAAGGTAGGCCGCAAAGATCGCGAACAGATAAAGCAGTGAATAGGCAAACAGCGCCTTGGCGGGCCTCATGACCCGGTCGCTGTCAGGCATCCTCAGCACCTTCCAGGCGTACCAGACAAAGCCCCCGCCCAAAGCGAACGCAACCACCCCGTAGCCGACGGTGGTGTAGCCTAGCAACCAGGGAGCCACGCCCACGGGAGCGAGCAGCAGCGAGTAGGCGAAGATCTGGCGACGCGTCGAGGCGGCACCTGCCACGTTCGGCATCATCGGAATGCCTGCGCGCTCGTAGTCGTCAGACTTGAACAGGGCCAGTGCCCAGAAGTGGGGCGGCGTCCAAAGGAAGGTGATGAGGAAGAGCACGAAGCTCTCGAAGCTGACGTTGCCGGTTACCGCCGCCCAGCCGATCATCGGCGGCAGCGCCCCAGCGGCGCCGCCGATGACGATGTTCTGCGGCGTCCAGCGCTTGAGCCACATCGTGTAAACGACGGCATAGAAGAAGATGGTGAAGGCGAGCAGCGCCGCCGCCAGCCAATTGATGAGGACGCCGAGCGTCATCACCGAAAGAACCGAGAGCACCAGGCCGAAGGTCAGCGCCTCGTGCGGAGTGACCCGCCCGGCCGGGACCGGCCGCGAGACCGTGCGCGTCATGACGGCATCGATGTCGGCGTCGTACCACATGTTGAGCGCGCCCGACGCGCCCGCGCCGATGGCGATCGCAAGGATCGCCACCACCGCGAGGAACGGGTTGATCGTCACGGGTGCCGCGACCATGCCGACGAAAGCGGTGAAAACGACGAGCGACATGACGCGCGGCTTCAGCAGAGCGAAGAAATCGCCCGCTGTCGCCTCCGACATGCGGAAGGCCTGGTCGTCAAAGCGGTTGTTGACAAGGGCCATGCGTACTTGTGTCCAGTCGTTCCGTTTGGCCGAAACCGCCGGGCCAGCCGGCGGTTTCGAATTTCAAGAGGCGCTTACTTGATGCGCGGCAGCTGTTCCCACTGGTGGAACGGCGGCGGCGAAGGCAGCTGCCATTCGAGCGTGGTCGCACCCTCGCCCCAGGGATTCGCACCGGCGATACGCTTCTTCGAGAACGCCTCGAAGACACCGAACAGGAAGATCAGCACGGCGACGGCGGAGATGTAGGAGCCGTAGGACGACACCATGTTCCAGCCGGCATACGCATCCGGGTAGTCGATGTAGCGGCGCGGCATGCCGGCCAGTCCGAGGAAGTGCTGCGGGAAGAAGATCAGGTTCACGCCGACGAACGTCACCCAGAAGTGCGTGTTGGCGATGACAGGCGAGTACATGTAGCCGGTCATCTTCGGGAACCAGTAGTACCAGGCCGCGAAGATGGCGAACACGGCGCCGAGCGACAGCACGTAGTGGAAGTGGGCAACCACGTAGTACGTGTCGTGCAGCGAACGGTCGAGACCAGCGTTGGCCAACTGTACGCCGGTGACGCCACCGACGGTGAACAGGAAGATGAAGCCGATCGCCCACAGCATCGGGGTCTTCATCGAGATGGAGCCGCCCCACATGGTGGCGACCCACGAGAAGATCTTCACGCCGGTGGGCACCGCGATGACCATCGTGGCGAACACGAAGTAACGCTGCGTGTCGAGCGACAGACCGGTGGTGTACATGTGGTGCGCCCACACGACGAAGCCGACCGCGCCGATGGCGACCATGGCGTAGGCCATGCCCAGGTAACCGAAGATCGGCTTGCGCGAGAAGGTCGAGACGATGTGGCTGACGATGCCGAAGCCCGGCAGGATCAGGATGTACACTTCCGGGTGACCGAAGAACCAGAACAGGTGCTGGAACAGGATCGGGTCGCCGCCGCCTTCAGGCGCGAAGAACGTCGTGCCGAAGTTACGGTCGGTGAGCAGCATGGTGATGCCACCCGCCAGGACCGGCAGCGACAGCAGCAGCAGGAAGGCAGTGATCAGCACGGCCCAGGCGAACAGCGGCATCTTGTGCAGCGTCATGCCCGGGGCGCGCATGTTGAAGATCGTGGTGATGAAGTTGATCGCACCGAGGATCGACGACGCACCCGCAATGTGCAGCGACAGGATCGCGAGATCCATCGCGGGCCCAGGCTGGCCGGAGGTCGAGAGCGGCGGATAGATCGTCCAGCCGCCGCCGACGCCGTATGCACCCGGCGCGCTCGGCACGAAAGCCGAGATGACGAGCAGGATGAAGGCAGGCGGAAGCAGCCAGAAGGAGATGTTGTTCATGCGCGGGAAGGCCATGTCCGGCGCGCCGATCATGATCGGCACCATCCAGTTGGCGAAGCCGCCGATCAGCGCGGGCATGACCATGAAGAAGATCATGACCAGGCCGTGAGCGGTCGTGAACGCGTTGAACATGCTCTTGCCGGCATCGATCGCAGCGTCGCCCTCGACGCCGTAGACCATGGAAGCCAGGCCATGGAATATCTGGATGCCCGGCTCGGCGAGCTCCCAGCGCATCATGACGGACAGGAATCCGCCGACGATACCCGCCATGATCGCGAAGATCAGGTAGAGCGTTCCGATATCTTTGTGGTTGGTCGAGTACACCCACCGGACCCAGCCGCGAGGCCTGTGGTCGTGGTGGTCGTGAGCTGCAGCGCCTGCCATGTTCCGCTCCGTTCCCAGATTCCTATTACACCGCGGCTCAGTTGCCGGCGGCCGCGACCTTGGCAGCGCCTTCGACCTCGGCCATCAGCGCCTTGTTGGCACCCGGCAGATCGGTCTTCGCGGCAGCCAGCCACGTGTTGTACTGTGCGTCGTTCACGACGCGAATTGCGATCGGCATGAACGCATGGTCCTTGCCGCAAAGTTCGGAGCACTGGCCGTAGTAGAGGCCTTCCTTCTCCGCCTTGAACCAGGTCTCGTTGATACGGCCCGGAACGGCGTCGGTCTTCAGACCGAAGGCCGGCATCGCAAAGGCGTGGATGACGTCGCTCGCAGTGACGAGCAGGCGCACCGTGGTGTTGACCGGCACCACAACCTCGTTGTCGACGGCCAGGAGACGCGGATAGGCAGCCTTGTCTTCCTTGCCGGCAGCAGCGCGATCACCTTCGGTGAGCATCGCCGAGTTGAACGAGAGCGGCTCGTCGACCTGGTACTCGTAGTCCCAGTTCCACTGGTTGCCGGTCGCCTTGATCGTCAGCTTCGCCTCTTCGGTCGGCGTGTACTGCGCCGTCAGAAGCTGGAAGGACGGGACGGCCAGGAACAGCAGAATGACCACCGGGCCGACGGTCCAGATGACCTCGATGAGGGTGTTGTGGCTGGTGCGCGACGGCGTCGGGTTCACGCTCGCGCGGAACCTGATGATGCAGTAGGCCAGAAGCGCCAGAACGAAAAGCGTGATCGGGACGATGAACCACAGGGTGTAGCGCTCGAACCACGTGATCTGTTCCATGATGCCGGTCGCGGCCGGCTGGAACGTTGCTTGCCAGGGCGTCGGCTGAGCCGCATAGGCCGCGACGCTGACAAGGGAAGCAGTCGCCGTCACGGCGCTAGCAAGGATCTTTCTCATTACCCTCTGTATCTCCCATTTCCATGCGGGCAAGCCGCAAGGACATCTCCACGCTCCGGGACGGGAATCCCAGAGACGTTCGGTGGTTCAAACCATACTCTCTTTGCATCCGCAAGGAAGCAGAGGCATAACCCATGCGGCATTTTTGCGCGCAGGGGACAAAGGCTGGCGCAGCGGACCGAATGGCGCTAGGGGATTGGGGTTCGGCGCCGGCACGAGGCTGCCCGAACCGGGGCCAGACGCCCAATTTACGGCCTATTTGGGCTCGAATGTCTGGAAAAGTGCAGATTTCAGGATGGCGTAGGCCCCCTCTTGTTATTTACTAGCTGCCTGCACGACCTAAGTTGTCGTGATTCGCAATGGAGCCGTCATGAAGTCTGGGCTGTTTAAAACCTTGGCGAAGGTGTTGGTCGCTGTTGCCCTCGCGGCTCCGCTTCCGGCCGTCGCGCAGCAGCAGAGCGGCAAGGTCAAGTCGACTCATGGTGCGTGGTCCATCATTTGCGACACGCCCGCCGGTGCCTCGACCGAACAATGCGTGATGATGCAGAACGTCATCGCCGAGGACCGTCCGGAAATGGGCCTCTCGGTGGTCGTGCTGCGCACCGCCGACAACAAGGCCGAAATCCTGCGCGTGCTGGCGCCGCTCGGCGTCCTGCTCCCCAACGGCCTCGGCCTCAACGTCGACCAGAAGGATATCGGCCGCGCCTATTTCGTGCGCTGCTTCCAGGACGGCTGCTATGCCGAGGTGATCCTGGAGAAGCAGTTGCTCGACACGCTGAAGACCGGCAAGTCGGCAACCTTCATCGTCTTCCAGACGCCTGAGGAAGGCATCGGCATTCCGGTCGACCTGAACGGCTTCGCCGAGGGATTTGCGGCACTGCCGTAACACGATCTGCTCCAGGGACATTGTCCGGAGCCCCCGCGTCGCCTACATCGGGAACAAAGTTCTCCCATTTGCGAGGCGACGCGCCATGACCAGTCTGCTCAGCCAGTTCGACATCACCGAAGACCGCGTCCGCCGGATCGTATCCGACACGATCGAAGGTTCCGACGATGGCGAGCTCTTCCTCGAATATCGCGAAGGCGAATCGCTGATGTTCGACAACGGCCGGCTGAAGACGGCCAATTTCAACACTGACCAGGGTTTTGGCTTGCGCGCCGTCGCCGGCGAAGCCACCGGTTACGCCCATTCGAGCGAGTTGTCCGAAGCGGCGCTGCTGCGCGCCTCTGATGCTGTCTCGGCCGTCAAAGGTGGCTATTCAGGCACTCTCGCCGCCGCCCCTGCCCGCACCAACACGCACCTCTACGGCGAGGACAACCCGATCAATTCGCCCGGCTTCGAGGCGAAGGCCAAATTGCTGCAGGAGATCGACGCGTGGCTCCGCGCCAAGGACCCGCGCGTGCGCCAGGTGACGGCGTCGCTGGCCTCGTCGTGGCAGCATGTCGAGATCCTGCGTGGCGACGGCCAGACCGTGCGCGACGTCCGCCCCCTCGTGCGCATGAACGTTGCCGTCGTCGTCGGCGACGGCGACCGCCAGGAAAGCGGCTCCTACGGTGCAGGCGGACGCAAGAACTTCGACGAGTTCCTGACCGAGGACAGCTGGAAGGGCGCTGCGGACGAGGCGCTGCGCCAGGCTCTCGTCAATCTCGAGGCCATTCCCGCCCCTGCCGGCACCTTCGACATCGTGCTCTCCTCCGGTTGGCCGGGCGTCATGTTGCACGAGGCGGTGGGCCACGGCCTCGAGGGCGACTTCAACCGCAAGAAGACCTCGGCCTTTGCAGGGCTGCTCGGCCAGCAGGTCGCGGCCAAGGGCGTGACCGTCGTCGACGACGGCACCATCGCCGAACGTCGCGGATCGCTGACGGTCGACGACGAGGGCACCCCCAGCGCCCGCAACGTGCTGATCGAGGAGGGCAAATTGGTCGGCTACATGCAGGACCGCCAGAACGCCCGGCTGATGGGCATGACTGCGACTGGTAACGGCCGCCGCGAATCCTACGCCCACCAGCCGATGCCGCGCATGACCAACACCTATATGACTTCGGGTGACATGACGCCGGAAGAGATCATCGCCTCGGTCAAGAACGGCATCTACGCCGTCTCCTTCGGCGGCGGCCAGGTCGACATCACCTCGGGCAAGTTCGTGTTCGGCTGCACCGAGGCTTACATGATCGAGGATGGAAAGGTTACCCAGCCGATCAAGGGCGCCATGCTCATCGGCAATGGCCCCGACGCGATGCACCGGGTGACGATGGTCGGCAACGACATGAAGCTCGACACCGGCATCGGCATGTGCGGCAAGGGCGGACAGGGCGTGCCGGTCGGCGTCGGGCAACCGCACCTGCGCATGAACCAGATGACGGTCGGCGGTACGCGGGTTTAGTCCCGCGCCCGCCCCTACCCTACGAGCGGCCATGCATCGCCCCTCCTCGATCGTCCTTCTTACCGGCGCCGGCATCTCGGCCGAATCCGGCGTCGACACCTTTCGCGACAAGGACGGGATCTGGTCGAAATACGACTACCGCGACGTGGCGACGCCGGAAGGCTTCGCCCGCGATCCGGAACTCGTGCATCACTTCTACAATGAGCGACGCGGCGGCCTGTCGAGCGTGACGCCAAACGCCGCGCACGTCGCGCTCGCCCGGCTCGAGCGCGAGTTTCGGGGCACGTTCCTGCTGGTCACCCAGAACATCGACGACCTGCACGAGCGCGCCGGTTCCTTGCGGCCGGTCCACATGCACGGCGAGTTGACCAAGGCGCTTTGCGCCAATTGCGGCGCCAGGCATGAATGGCAGGGAGCAATGTCGCGCGCCTCGCGCTGCCCATCATGCGAACAGGTCGGCCATCTGCGGCCCGACGTGGTCTGGTTCGGCGAGATGCCCTACCACATGGACGAGATCGATGAAGCGTTGGCAGGCTGCGACCTGTTCGTCTCCATCGGCACGAGCGGCAACGTCTATCCCGCAGCCGGTTTCGTCGAACAGGCGCGCCATGCCGGCGCCCGAACCATCGAGATCAACCTGGAACCATCGGAAGGCTACGACCTGTTCGAGGAGGCGATCTATGGCCGCGCGACGGACATAGTGCCGGCCTTCGTCGAGCACTTGCTCAAGGGACAATAGGCTTCCAGGGTCGTCACCGCCTCTTCTTGGGTTTCTCCAGCAAGGCTACCGCCTCGACATGGTGCGACCAGAGGAACTGGTCGATGGGGGTCACGCTCTTCAGCGTGTAGCCGCCATCGATGAGGATTCGTAGGTCACGCGCGAGCGTCGCCGGGTTGCACGACACGGCAGCCACATAGGGCACGTCCGAGCGGGCCAACTGCTTGCACTGGTCCTCGGCCCCTGCCCTCGGCGGATCGAAGGCGACGCCGTCGAAGGCATTCAGTTCCTTGAAGGTCAGCGGCCGGCGGTCGAGATCTCGGCGCTCGACGGTCACACGCTTCAGGCCGCTGGCAAAACGGAAACCGCGGTCGAGCGCTGCGAGCGATGCCGCGTCTCCCTCCACGGCGTGAACCTCGGAGTTGGCGGCAAGCCGCAGCGAGAAGGTGCCGCAGCCGGAGTAGAGGTCGGCGACCTTCTTGGCCTTGCGCAGATGGGCGGTGACGAGCGACGCCATCGCCTGCTCAGCATCGGCCACAGCCTGAACGAAACCGCCCGTCGGCGGGGTCACGGTCGCGGCGCCGAACGTCAGCATCGGCTTGGCCGGCTCGACGATGATCTCGCCGTCGATGGACAACCTGGCGATCTTCGACTTGATGACGAAATCGGTGGCGGCGCGGCGGATCGCTTCGGTCGGCTTGCCGCAATCGCTGGCAGCCACGTCGAAACCGGATTCGGTCGCGGTGACCAGGAACCTGAAGGGCTTCGAGGTATTGGCGATGATCCCGGCGAGGTGGCGCAGGGTGCCTGATGCCTCGACGATCGAGGGCAGCAGCACCGGACATTCCTCGATGTCGATCAGCGTGTGCGAAAACGCCTTGTTGTAGCCGAGATGCAGCCCGGTCTCCGTGTTGCGGGCGGTGAACGCAGCGCGCCTGCGGCTGTGCGGCGGACAGGCGACAAGATCGCCAACCGGCGTCTCGATGCCCCTCGCCTTCAGCGCATGGGCAACCAGCCCTCGCTTCCACTCGCGATAGGCACTGTCTTCGAGATGCTGGATCTGGCAGCCGCCGCATTCGGTGAAGTGCCTGCAGGCGGGCTCAACGCGCTCGGGCGAAGCCTCCAGCACGGCGAGCAACTGCGCCCGGTCCTTGTCGCGCGACGCAGTCACCGTCTCGCCGGGCAGCGCGAAGGGAATGAAGACATGGCCGCCATCGACGTCGGCCACGCCGTCACCATGTCCGCCCAGCCGCGCGATCTCGAAACGCACCGTCATCGATCCTTCACTCCGCCGAGCAGAAATTCATGATTGCCGTCGCCGCCCTCGACAGGCGACGCACAGATGCCAAGCGCCCGCCAGCCGGGCACGGTGTCCAGCCAGGCGCGCAGTTCCTCGGCCATGCGCGGGCCGTCGGCCGGATTCCGGAGCAGGCCGCCCTTGCCGATCGCCTCGCGCCCCGCCTCGAACTGCGGCTTGACCAGGAACACGCCCCTCGCACCGGGCGCCGCCAAGTCGAGCGCATTGGGCAAGGCCAGCTTGAGCGAGATGAAGCTCACGTCCGAGACGAGCAAGTCGGGCCGGCGACCGTCGAGATCGGCGAGCACCAGGTTGCGCGCGTTCAGCCCCTCGCGGCAGGTGACGCGCGGATCCGCCTTCAGCTTCTCGTCCATCTGGCCGCGCCCGACATCGATGGCGACGACATGGCTTGCGCCGCGCTCGAGCAGCACCTGCGTGAAGCCGCCGGTGGACGCGCCTATGTCGAGCGCATGCGATCCCACTGGGTCGAAGCCAAAATGGTCGAGCCCGGCGATCAGCTTGAGGGCCGCGCGCGACACATAGGCCTGCGCCGGGTCGTCGACCTCAATCTCTACAGTCGCCGAGACGGTCTGGCCCGGCTTCTTCGCCGGCTGACCGTCGACCGTTACGGCGCCCCGCGCCACCGCATCGCGGGCGCGCGAGCGGCTGGCGAACAGCCCACGGCTGACGAGCAGTTCGTCAAGCCGCAGGCCGGTGCTGGCTGGCTTTGAGTTGTCCATGGCTTTCAATGGCGAATGCGCGACCGCAACGCAAGCGCCTGTCAGGCGCGCGCCGCCTGCGAGGACTTGCCAAGGGCTGCGAACACGGCCCGCACGATGCCCACCGAATCCAATCCGGCGTCGGCATACATCTTGTCGGGATTGGCGTGATCGACGAAGCGATCGGGCAGCGTCATCGGCCGGACCTTGAGCCCGCTGTCGAGCAGGCCGTTGCGGGCGAGGAAATCCAGAACCTGGCTGGTGAAGCCGCCGACCGAGCCCTCCTCGACCAGTACCAAGACCTCGTGCGAGCGCGCCAGGCGGCGGATCAGGTCCTCGTCGAGCGGCTTTGCGAAGCGCGCGTCGGCAACCGTGGTCGAAAGGCCGGCAGCGCCCAGTTCCTCGGCAGCGAGCAGGCAGTCCTTGAGCCGCGTGCCAAATGAAAGCAGCGCCACCTTGCTGCCTTCCCTGACGATGCGGCCCTTGCCGATCTCGAGCACCTGGCCGCGTTCGGGCATGTCGACACCGACGCCATTGCCACGGGGATAGCGGAACGAGATCGGGCCTTCGTCGAACTCGGCGGCAGTGCGAACCATGTGGCGCAGCTCGGCCTCGTCGGCCGCGGCCATCACGACGAAATCGGGCAGCGAGGCGAGATAGGCCGTATCGAAGGCGCCGCAATGTGTCGGGCCGTCGGCGCCGACGAAGCCGGCGCGGTCGATGGGGAAACGCACCGGCAGTTTCTGGATCGCCACGTCGTGGACGACCTGGTCATAGGCGCGCTGCAGGAAGGTCGAATAGATGGCCACGAACGGCTTGTAGCCTTCGGTCGCGAGACCGGCCGCAAACGTCACCGCGTGCTGCTCGGCAATCGCCACGTCAAAGGTGCGCGACGGGAACGCCTCGCCGAACAGGTCGAGGCCAGTCCCCGAGGGCATGGCTGCTGTGACGGCGACGATCTTGTCGTCCTCGCGCGCCTCCTGGATCAGGCTCTGGGCGAAGACCTTGGTATAGGCGGGCGCATTCGCCGGCGCCTTGGCCTGCGCGCCGGTGATGACGTCGAACTTGTTGACGCCGTGGTACTTGTCGGCGGCGGCCTCGGCGGGCGCGTAGCCCTTGCCCTTCTGCGTCACGACGTGGATCAGCACAGGGCCAGTGCCGTTGTCGCGGACGTTCTTCAGCACCGGAACCAGGTGCTCGAGATTGTGGCCGTCGATGGGGCCGATGTGGAAGAAGCCCATCTCCTCGAACAGCGTGCCGCCGGTAACGAAACCGCGCGCATGCTCGACGGCGCGGGTGATCGCCCGGTCGACGCGGCGGCCAAGATAGGAGGTCAGCTTCTTGCCGAGTTCGCGCACGCCGGCATAGGTGCGGCCCGAGGCAAGGCGCGCGAGATAGGCGCTCATCGCGCCCGCCGGCGGGGCGATCGACATGTCGTTGTCGTTGAGGATGACGATCAGCCGCGCATCGAGCGCGCCGGCATTGTTCATCGCCTCATAGGCCATGCCTGCCGACATGGCGCCGTCGCCGATGACTGCGATGACGTTGTTGTTGCCGCCCCGGAGATCGCGCGCCACGGCCATGCCGAGACCGGCCGAGATCGATGTCGAGGAATGCGCCGTGCCGAAGGGGTCGTATTCGCTCTCGCTGCGCTTGGTGAAGCCGGAGAGCCCGCCCTCCTGGCGCAGCGTGCGCATGCGGTCGCGCCGGCCGGTCAGGATCTTGTGCGGATAGGCCTGGTGGCCGACGTCCCAGATGATGCGGTCGTCGGGCGTGTCGAAGACGTAGTGCAGCGCCACCGTCAGCTCGACCACGCCCAGGCCCGCGCCGAGATGGCCGCCCGTCTGCGACACGACGTCGATCAGCTCGGCGCGCAGTTCGCTGGCGAGCTGCGGCAGCTGGGCTTCGTCCAGCGCGCGAAGGTCGGCCGGCAGGCTGACCTTGTCGAGCAGTGGCGTTTGGGGCTTTGCGTTCATCAATCCGCACCAGTTGAACTTGGCAGATACGGCGACGGGCCACGAAAGTAAATGCGTGGTGGCGGCGAGCTCACCCCTCGGGCAGCGGGATGAACTCCTCCTCGTCGCCTGGAACGATGTCGAAGCGGCCCGTCTTCCATTCGTTCTTGGCCTGCTCGATACGCTCCCTGGAAGAAGAGACGAAGTTCCACCAGATATAGCGCTTGCTGCCCAGGGACGCTCCGCCGAACAGCATGAAATGCGCGCCATGCTCCGACGATACCACGATCTCGTCGCCCGGCTTGAACACCAGCAGGCGCTCGATCGGGAAACGGTCGCCCAAAATGTCGATCTCGCCGTCCAGCGTGTAGATGGCGCGCTCCTCGGCGTCCGCCGGGATCTTGATCCTGGCGCCAGGCGCGAGCCGGATGTCGGCGTAGAGCGTGTCGGTTGCCTGGCGCACCGGCGACCTGACGCCCTTGAAATCGCCGATGATCAGCCGCCCCGAGACACCGTCCGCATCGAAGGTCGGAAGGGCTGCCGCTGCCGTGTTCTCGAACAGCGGCGCCATCTCTTCCTTTGCTTCGGGCAGCGCCAGCCAGGTCTGCAGGCCCGACATCGACATAGGCGCGCCGCGCAACTCCTCCGGCGTGCGCTCGGAATGCACGATGCCCCGGCCCGCCGTCATCAGGTTCACGTCGCCGGGCGCGATGACCATTTCGGTGCCGAGCGAATCGCGGTGCCTGATCTTGCCGTCGAACAGGTAGGTGACGGTGGCGAGCCCGATATGCGGGTGCGGGCGCACGTCGAGCGCATGCCCTGCCCTGAGGATCGCCGGCCCCATGCGGTCGAAGAAGATGAACGGCCCGACCAGGCGGCGCTTCGCCGTGGGCAGCGCGCGGCGCACCTGGAAGCCGTCGATGTCCTTGGCGTTGGGCACGACCATCAGCTCGATCTGGTCGCAGGAAAACGCATCGCCCGGTGTCGGGTCTTCGGCCGGGAAAAAACTCATGACTGTGTCCTCAGCTGATTGGCCTGTCTGCCGCCTGGCATGCCCAACTCAGGCAAACCTCAATGCCGAGCGTGCCTTGGCCTTGGCGGCTTCTTCCTCGCGATTGCGGGGATGCTGGTGCGTTTCCATCTGATGCAGCATGTCGTGCGCTGCCTCGGCGATCCTGTCCACCGCGCGGTTGAATGCCTCTTCGTTCTTCTTCGACGGTTTCGTCGATCCGCTCAGCTTGCGGACGAACTGAAGCGCTGCGTCGCGAATCTCGTCATGCGTCGCCGGCGGATCGAAATTGAACAATGTCCTGATGTTGCGGCACATCGCCTGCTCCCTGGCTTCATCAACCATGTGGGTACCCCAAAACTGGGGGCAACGTGCCGCAAGGTCAAGCCGTTCGGCTGCCGGCGCTGCGGCAGCCGGGACGGCACCAGATCATTCCGCGTCGAGCGGTTCGGTGCCCACAGGCTTGCCGTCGCGCGACAAGCGGATCTTCTCGACCTTGTCCTCGGCAGACTTCAGCAGCCGGTCGCAATGCGCCTTGAGCGCTTCGCCACGCTCATAAATCCTGATCGACTGGTCGAGCGGCACGTCGCCACGCTCGAGGTCGTCGACGATCTTCTCGAGAGCGGCCAGCGCCTGCTCGAAGCTCATCGCCTTGATTTCATCATTGGGCTCAACGGCCATGGTTCATCCTTTCATCAGGCGTGTCACGTGGGCGGCAACGGAAAAGGCCAGCCCCTGGAGGTCATAGCCGCCCTCGAGCAGGCTGACGAGGCGGTTCGACGAGTGCCGCGCGGCGCGGTCCATCAGTTGCCCCGTCGCCCAGTCGAAATCGGCTTCGGTCAGGTTGATCTCGGCCAGCGGGTCGCGATGGTGCGCGTCGAAACCAGCCGAGATGATGATGAGGTCGGGCGCGAAATTATCGAGCGCCGGCAGTACGCGCGAGCGCAGCGCCTCGCGGAAATGGTCGCTGCCTGTGTCGGGCGACAGCGGCGCGTTGACGATGTTGCCGACGCCGGTCTCGCTTTTGGCCCCTGTGCCGGGAAACAGCGGCATCTGGTGCGTCGAGCAGTAGAGCACGCTCGGATCGTCCCAGAGGATGTCCTGGGTGCCATTGCCGTGGTGCACGTCCCAGTCGACGATCGCGACACGCTCGGCGCCATGCCGCTTCTGGGCATGGCGGGCTGCGATGGCGGCATTGTTGAAAAGGCAGAAGCCCATCGCAACGGTCTTCTCGGCATGGTGGCCCGGTGGCCGCGAGGCGACGAAGACGTTGTCGACCTTGCCAGAAAAAACGTCGTCCACGGCGGCATTTGCCGCACCGATCGCCGTCAGCGCAGCCTGCCAGCTTTTCGGGCTCAGCACGGTGTCGCCATCGATCCGCTCCATGCCTTCCTCCGGGACCCTGCGGCGGATGCCTTCGACGAAGGGCTCGGGATGGGCGTAGAGAATCGTCTGCTCGTCGCCCTCGGGCGCTTCGACGCGGTCGAGGTACTCGAACGGTTCGTCATCGAGCACGCGCTGGATGGCGCGCAGCCGGTCGGGCCGCTCGGGGTGGCCGGCGGGCGTCAGGTGTTCGAGATAGATCGGATGCGTGTAGAGCCGCGTGGTCATCGCCCCACCTTATCAGCTATGGCCGGTCAGACCACGCAATACCTGTCAAAGGCCTGGGGAAAATCGGCCACGTCTTACCGGTGCCGGCAGATCATGCGTTGAAGATCAGTTGGGGGACTGGCCGTTTGCCAGCAGCCCGTCGATGAGCGCGCGGAAGGCCTTCACCGCCTTCTTCGACGTCGCGCCGGGGTCCTCTGAGGTGGCGATCCACTGCGCTGCATAGAGCGAGGCACCGCTGATCAGGCGCGCCATCGCTTCCGGGTCGATATCGCGTATGACGCCCTCGTCCTTCAGCGCAGCCAGGTTTTTCGTGATCGCCAGGATACAGGCGTTGGCATTGGGCCATTGCGCCGGATCGCCGAGGACCGCCGGACCATCGCGCAGCACGATGCGCTGGATTTCCGGCTCCAGCGCCATTTCGACATAGGCGATATTCTCGTCCACGAAGCCCTGCCAGCGCGTCTTGGCGCTAGCCGAGATGGCATTGAGGCGCACCGACATCTCATGGTCGATCTGGGCCACGACGGCCTCGAACAGCCCCTTCTTGTCGCCAAAGTGATGATAGAGCGCGCCGCGCGTGAGCCCGGCCTCGGCGGTGAAGTCGTCCATCGACGCACTCGCATACCCCACTGAAGCAAATGCCTTGCGCGCGGCCGCGATCAGCTTGGCACGCGTTTCGGCAATCATCTCGCTGCGGGGCTTGTGCGCAGTCTTCATCGGTCTTCCGTCCACTTCACATACGTCACGTATATTTTTTTCACATACGACGCGTATGGTAATTGACATACGCCGCGTATGCAAATACCTCTTTCACATACGCCGCGTATGTAAGTGGCGCATCCTCGAATTCCCAGGAGTGCTCCAATGCACAATCCGTATGGTGAAATCTTCAGTGTCCCCGGGGCCAAGGGCTTCGCAGCGGCTGCCTTCATCGCCCGCCTGCCGATCGCCATGGCCCCTATCGGCATCGTCGCGATGCTGTCGCAGACGCGCGGCGAATACTGGCTGGCCGGCGCGGTCTCGGCCACCTTCGCCCTGACCAATGCCTTCGCCGCCCCGCAGATCTCGCGCCGCATCGACCGCCTCGGCCAGACGGCCGTGGCTCTTCCCACCACGATCGTCTCCGTCATCGCCTTTGCCATCCTGATCGCAGCAAACCGCTATGATTGGCCGGCCTGGACGCTGTTCGCCTCGGCCTTCATCGCTGCTGCCATGCCGAGCGTGCCGGCCATGGTGCGCGCCCGCTGGACCGAAATCTTCCGCGACCGCCCCGAGCTCAACACGGCCTTCGCCTTCGAATCGGTCGCCGACGAAATGGTCTACATCGCCGGCGCCTCGCTTTCCGTCGGCCTGAGCGTCGCCCTCTTCCCCGAAGCCGGCATGCTGGTCAGCACGCTGTTCCTGGCTCTCGGCATGGCAGCGTTCATCCTGCAACGGTCGAGCGAGCCCAAGGTAAGGGCGCCGGAACTTGCGAGCAGCGGCTCTGCGATCATGCTGCGCCCGGTCCAGATCATCACGCTGGCGCTGATCTTCGTCGGCTCTATCTTCGCAACCGCCGAGGTCAGCGCCGTTGCGATCACCAAGGAGCTCGGCCAGCCCACCGCCGCCAGCCTGGTCATCGGCGTCTATGCCGCCGGTTCGCTCGTCGTCGGCCTGATCGTCGGCGCGTTGAACCTCAAGGCACCGAAGCAGCGCCTGCTCGCCATCGCGATCGCCGTCGTCGCCCTGACCACCCTGCCCCTATTGGTCGCGGACACGGTGCCGCTGCTCGCACTCGCCATCTTCGTCAGTGGCGTCGCGATCTCGCCCACCTTCATCATGGCCTTCGGCCTGATCGAGCGGCGGGTGCCCGAGGCCATGCTGACCGAGGGCATCACCTGGGTGATGACCGGCATCGGCATCGGCATGGCTCTGGGCGCGTTCGTGGCCGGCTGGGTCGTCGACAATTTCGGCGCGCAGAACGGCTTCTGGGTCTCGGTGGTCGCTGGCACGATCTCGTTCCTAGTCGTCCTGCTCGGCCAGAAAGCTCTCGCAGGAGAGCCCGAAACAGAATTGCCGCGTGCCGCAGCACAAGCAGCGGAGTAGGTAACATCTCTCCAACAACCGCGCACTGTCAGCATCAACGAGCCGCCGCATCTGGCGGCTCGACTGCCTTTGAAATCTCAGATATCTCCGTCCCCGGTAACTTCCATGCGTAATCCCTATTCAGAAATCTTCAAGGCGCCCGGCGCCAAGGCATTCTCCGCCGCCGGCTTCGTGGCGCGCCTGCCGTTGTCCATGGTCACGCTCGGCATCGTGACGATGCTGTCCGAAACCCATGGCGAATACTGGCTGGCGGGCGCCGTCGCCGCGACCTTCGCGCTGTCGAGCGCGGTCATCGCGCCGCAGGTCGCCAGGCTTATCGACCGCTACGGCCAGGTCCGCATCCTCCTGCCGAGTGCTGCCCTTGCGGTCGCCGCCCTTTCCGGACTGATGCTCGCGACGCGCTATGGCGCGCCCAATTGGGTGCTGTTTGCCTTTGCAGTTCTCGCAGGCGTCACGCCCGTCATGGGCGCCATGGTGCGCGCGCGCTGGACCGAGATCTATCGCGACACTCCTCACCTGCACACGGCCTTCGCCTTCGAGTCGATCGCGGACGAGGTCATCTTCATGACCGGCCCGGTGCTCGCGATCGGCCTCAGCGTCGGCCTCTTCCCCGAGGCGGGCCCACTTGTCGCGACGGTGTTCCTGGCCGTCGGCAGCCTGCTCTTCGCCGCACAGCGTTCGACCGAACCGCCTGTGCATGCCCACGACCGCAGCGGCGGCAAGTCGGTGATCTGGCTCGGCCCGATCCAGATCCTCGTCCTGACCCTGGTCGCCATCGGGGCGATTTTCGGAACCGCTGAGGTCACCGCCGTGGCCTTCGCCGAGGCTCAGGGTAACAAGGCCTCGGCTGGCTTCGCGCTGTCCGCCTACGCTGCCGGCTCGCTCGTCGCCGGTCTCGCCTTCGGAGCCATGAAACTCAGGATGCCGCTCGCCCAGCAACTGCTGGTCGCGATCGGGCTCGCTGCGCTGACGACGCTGCCACTGCTGGCCGTCACCAACGTGACGGTGCTTTCGGCAGTGCTGTTCCTTGCCGGCGTTGCCGTATCGCCGACCATCATCCTGTCGATGGCACTGGTCGAGAAGGTCGTCCCCTCTTCCAAGCTGACGGAGGGAATGACCTGGGCCGTCACCGGCATCAGCATCGGCATGGCCGCCGGCTCGTCGGCTTCTGGCTGGATCATCGACCAGTTCGGCCCGAGCACCGGCTTCCTGGTATCGCTGGTCGCTGGCTTCATCGCGCTGGTCATCACCTTCCTCGGGCAAGGCACGCTGCGGCAGTCGCTGCGCGTCGCTCCGGCAGTGATCCAGCCAGCGGAATGAAGAATACGCGGTCCGCAGGCATCGCCCGCGCGGACCGCCCCCTTTCAGACGTGTCGCGGCGCGCCGTCCCAACGCGAGGCTTCGCCCGACCCGAACGCCTTGCCCTTCAGCTCGCGGAATTTGGACGAGGCCTCGTCGAGCCTACGGTCCCACTCCGGATTGGGAACCTGCCCTTCGATCGCCCTGAAATAGACCTGCATCAGCGACGCCACTGCAAAGGGCTCGATCAGCGCGGCCTTGAAGGCCCAGGCGAAGACGATGGCGAGCACGAAACCCCAGCCCGCGAGTTCGCCCGGCATGGCGTAGAGGATGGCTCCGGCCGGCGCCAACATCAGCAGGAAGATGAGCAGCGACAGCACCCAGACGACGATTGAAAGCCAGACGGCATTCTTGATCATGGTCCTGCCGTTCTGGGCATAGAGCACGACGCCCTGCCGCGCTGTCTGCCACGGCGAATTGCTGCCGATGCGGATGTTGTAGCCGAGGATGATCTCATCGACATAGGTCAGGGACATACGGATCACCGCATTGACGAACCTGACCAGTCCGTCGAGCCCGGGGATCGGCAGGAATGCTGCAAACCCGCCGATCAGGCCGGTGATTGCGCGCACGGCGCCCTTCACCAGTTGATCGAGCACGAACAGCAGGCTCGCCTCGCTGAAGCGCTCGGCAACAACCTCGCGGCCATAGGCGAGTTGGTTCTGACCGCCGGGAATGTCGCGCCCGTCGATCAGATGGACCATCGCGGCGATGTGCCCGGCCTTGACCAGGTACAGGATGTATTCGCGAACCCAGTAGACCGCGAGCGAAACCACGCCGAAGCCGGCAATGCCGCCCCACAGCGCGAACGAAATCGGTGCATCGGCATCTGCCGCCACATGCCCGACCCCATAACCCACGCCGGCGCCGGCGCCGGTTGCCACTATGTATGCAAGCGTGATGCCGAAATAGACGACCATGCGCAGCACGATGAAGGGCCACGTGCGCGCCATGATCGACAGGCTTCTGCCGATGTCGAAATCCCACATCCCCAAGTCCCCCAAGACCAGGGCATGAGAATGCCGTGCCGCGCGTGCAAGTCAACTGCCCCGCACGGCTGGACGTCAGCGGATTTCGGTCTTGGCGATACGGATGCCGAAGCCTTCGAGGCCGACATAGTGGCGCTCGCGCGAGGCGATCAGGTTGATCGACGAGATGCCGAGATCCTTGAGGATCTGCGCGCCAAGGCCGATCTGCCGCCACTCGTCCTCGCGGCGGCGCGCTTCCTCGTGATCCTCGCGCTCGGCAGTCGGCCGGTTGCGGCCGTGGTTGGACACCCCGACCGAGCCCTCGCGCAGATAGACGATGACGCCGCGGTTGCACTCGCCGAAGGTCTTCATGATGTCGGCGAGCCGGTTGCTGGTGCCGAACACGTCGGTGACGACGTCTTCGGTGTGCAGGCGCACCGGAACTTCCTCGCCGTCGCGGATGTCGCCGAAAACGATGGCGAGGTGGTGCATGACGTCCCACGGCAGCGTGTAGGTGATGGCCTTGGCCTTGCCCGCCGGGGTTTCGATATCGAACACGCTGACGCGCTCGATCAGCGTCTCCTGACGCTGGCGATAGGCGATCAGGTCGGCGACCGACACCTGCTTCAGGCCGTTCTTCTCGGCGAAGGCCGCGACCTGCGGGCCGCGCATGACCGTGCCGTCGTCATTGACCAGTTCGGAGATGACACCGACCGGCGGCAGGCCGGCGAGCTTGCACAGGTCGACGGCGGCCTCGGTGTGGCCGGAGCGCATGAGCACGCCGCCCTCGCGGGCGATCAGCGGGAAGATGTGTCCCGGACGGACGAAATCGCCGCCGCCCACATTCGGGTTAGCGAGATTGCGCACGGTCAGCGTGCGGTCGTCGGCCGATATGCCGGTCGTGGTGCCGTGCCTGAAATCGACGCTGACGGTGAAGGCGGTGGTGTGGGCCGAATCGTTGTCGGCCACCATCGGTGCGAGGTTCAGACGCTTGGCGTCCTCCTTGAGCATGGGCGTGCAGACGATGCCCGAGGTGTGGCGCACGATGAAGGCCATCTTCTCGGGCGTGCAATGGACGGCCGCGACGATCAGGTCGCCTTCGTTCTCGCGCCCGTCGTCGTCCATGACGACCACGATCTCACCGCGCTCGAAGGCCCTCAGCGCTTCGACAACTTTCTTCTGGTCGTATGGCATGGCGTTTCTCTCTTTTCGGAGGGGAATGTGGCTGTCGGGGACAGGGATCGCCCTACTGCCTCATTGCCCTAAATCCTTCCCGTCTGTCCTCGATGGCGCAGATAGTGGTCGGCGATGGCGCAGGCAACCATGGCCTCGCCGATCGGCACGGCGCGGATGCCGACGCAGGGGTCGTGCCTGCCCTTGGTCATGACGTCGACTTCCTTGCCGTCCTTGTCGATCGACTTGCGCGGCGTCAGGATCGAGGAAGTCGGCTTCACCGCGAAACGCGCGATCACCGCCTGACCGGTCGAGATACCGCCCAATATACCGCCGGCATGGTTGGACAGGAACACGGGCTGGCCGTCGTTGCCGATGCGCATCTCGTCGGCATTCTCTTCGCCGGTGATGCGCGCGGCCTCAAAGCCGTTGCCGATCTCGACGCCCTTGACCGCATTGATCGACATCAGGTTCGAGGCGATGTCCTGGTCGAGCTTGCCATAGATCGGCGCGCCCAGCCCCGCCGGTACGCCCTCGGCGACGATCTCGATGACGGCACCGACCGACGATCCCGACTTGCGGATGCCATCGAGATATTCGGCGAAGACCGGCACCGAGGCGCGGTCGGGCGTAAAGAACGGGTTCTCGGCGTCGCCGATGAAATTCCAGTCCCAGTTGGCGCGGTCGATCGACTTCGTGCCCATCGAGACAAGCGCCCCGCGCACGATGAGACCGGGCACGACCTTGCGCGCAATCGCGCCGGCCGCAACGCGCGCCGCCGTCTCGCGCGCGGACGAGCGTCCGCCGCCGCGGTGGTCGCGCAAGCCGTATTTGACGTCATAGGTGTAGTCGGCGTGACCGGGCCGATATTGGCGGGCGATCTCGCCATAGTCCTTGGAGCGCTGGTCGACGTTCTCGATCATCATCGAGATGGGCGTGCCGGTGGAGATCAGCGTCTCGCCGTCTTCGTCGGTAACCACGCCCGAAAGCACCCTCACCTCGTCGGGCTCGCGGCGCTGCGTGACGAAGCGCGACTGCCCCGGCTTGCGCTTGTCGAGCTCGTCCTGGATGTCCTTCAGCGTGAAGCGGATCCCGGGCGGGCAGCCGTCGACGACACAGCCGAGCGCCGGCCCATGGCTCTCGCCCCAGGTGGTGACGCGAAACAGGTGGCCGAAGGTGTTGTGCGACATGAACGGGCCCTTTCCGGCTTCCAGCCGGGGTATGGGGCCTTCTATTGGCCTTTTTAGCGGTGGTCAAACTGTGATCGGACCCGATTTAGTTTTGACACATTCGCTTGGTTTCTGCTTCCGTTCACAAGCTATTGATCGTTCGCCTTCCTTGGGAGAGGCGCAGAAGAAAGAGGACGATAATGCGTACCCTTATTGGCGCCGTCGCCGCCATCGTCATGATCTCAGGCGTAGCCTCGGCAGCAGAGGCCGAAGGTCAGGTCAAGTCGGTCGACAAGGACAAGTCGATCATCACCCTCGACAACGGCAAATCCTACAAGCTGCCCGGCGAATTCGACGTCGACAACATCAAGCCCGGCATGGACATCCTGATCGCCTACGACGTGGTGGGCGGCGAGAACCTGATCACCGACATGGAACTGCCGCAGTAGGCGTACCGCGCCCGACGGCTCAGAGCCAGTCGAGGCGGCCGCTTTCGACTTTCAGCACGCGGTCCTGTGGAATCTCCAGGGCCGCGGCTTCGTTTTTGGACATGTCCGCGACGAGCCGGAAGATGGCGCGCAGCACGCCGCCATGGGTCACGCACACCGTCGGCCGGGTCACCTCGTCGAGCCAGGGTCGAACGCGCTCGGTCAGCATCGCGTAGCTTTCGGCCTCGTCACCTGGCGGCACGAAGTCCCACTTGCCGTGAAGCCGGGCTTGAGACGCCCCCGGCGAGTGCTGCTCCAGTTCAGGGAAGGTATAGCCCTGCCAGTCGCCGAAATTGACCTCGACCAGCCGCGCATCCGTCCGGTAGTCGCTGGGGTCCAGCCCCATCGCCGCACGCACCCGCTCCATGGTCTCGCGGGTGCGGCGCATCGGGCTCGATACGAAATCGAACTGTTCGGGTGCGGAAATCAGTTCGGCCAGCCTGCGGCCGTTGCGGTCGGCCTGGCTGCGGCCGAGCGCGTTGATGTCGGTGTCGGCCTGGCCCTGCAGGCGCTGTTCGGCGTTCCAGGCCGTCTGGCCATGGCGCACGAAATAGACCAGTTGCGTCATGGCATGCTGCTTCGGGCCAGCCTCAGTCCTTAACCGTCGAGATGTCGGGCGCGTCCACGGCCTTCATGCCGACGACGTGATAGCCCGAATCGACGTGGTGGACCTCGCCGGTAACGCCACGCGACAAATCCGACAGGAAGTAGAGGCCCGAATCGCCGACTTCATCGATCGAGACGGTGCGGCGCAGCGGGGCGTTGTACTCGTTCCATTTGAGAATGTAGCGGAAGTCGTCGATGCCCGAGGCGGCGAGCGTCTTGATCGGGCCGGCGGAGATCGCGTTGACGCGGATCTTCTTGGGGCCGAGGTCGACGGCGAGGTACTTCACGCTGGCTTCGAGGGCCGCCTTGGCAACGCCCATGACGTTGTAGTTCGGCATCACCTTCTCGGCGCCGTAATAGGTCATGGTCAGGAGCGAGCCGCCGTCGGTCATCAGCTTCTCGGCGCGCTGGGCGACAGCCGTGAAGGAATAGACCGAGATGTCCATGGTCTTGAGGAAGTTGCCATGGCTGGTGTCGACGTAGCGCCCGGTCAGTTCTTCCTTGTCGGAGAAGCCGATGGCGTGGACGACGAAGTCGAGCTTGCCCCACTTCTTTTCCAGCGTCTCGAACACGGCGTCGATGCTCGCCATGTCGGTGACGTCGCAGTGGCCGCAGACGAAGGCGCCGATCTCGGCGGCCAGCGGCTCGACGCGCTTCTTCAGCGCATCGCCCTGATAGGTGAATGCCAGTTCCGCGCCCTGGTCGGCGCAAGCCTTAGCGATGCCCCAGGCGATCGATCGGTTGTTAGCGACGCCGAGAATAAGGCCGCGCTTGCCGGCCATCAGGCCTTGTCCACCCGCCATAACAGCGCTCTCCTGAACTTGAATGGTTTTAAGTGCCTATCGCATAGGCATTTGCCTGCTTCAAGCTTTGATAAGCCGCGCGCCCCGGATGAACCGGGGCGCCCGTCAGTCAGCCGTGTGACTTCCGCATCAACTCCTCGAGCGCGGGATCGCCGCCTTCAGGCAGCATCACGCGCACGTGCACATAGAGGTCGCCGTGCCCGCCAGCCTTTTCCGGCAGGCCGCGGCCCTTGACGCGCAGCACCTTGTCCGAACTCGACCACGCTGGAACCCGGACCGCGATGCGGCCCGTCGGCGTTTCGACGGCGGCCTTGGTGCCCAGCACCGCTTCGTGCAGCGGCACGGGAAGATCGGCGTGCAGGTCCCTGCCCTCGAGCCGATAGCGCGGATGGCGGCGGAAGCGGATCTTGACGAGCGCATCGCCCGCACCGCCGAAACCCTGCTCGCCCAGCCCCTTCAGGCGGATCGTCTGGCCGTCCTCGACATATTCCGGCAGCTTGACCGCGATCTTGCGCCCGTCGGGAAACAGCGCGGTCACCTTGGGCGCCGTCGCGGCCTCCTCGAGGGTCACGTCGAGATTGACGTTGAGGTCGGCGCCGGGCTGGGCACGCTGGCCGCCCATGCCGGCACGTGCGCCTGGGCCTGGTCCGGCCCCTCGCTGCTGGCTGAATGCATCGCCGAAAATCTGGCTGAAGATGTCGCCGGCATCGAAGGATGCGCCACCGGGGCCCTGGGAGCGGAACTCGAAATGGCTCGCGCCCGGACCGCCCTGCTGGCGGCGGAAGCCCGCGAAGGGATCGCCTCCGCCTGCTCCTTCGAAGCCGTGGAATCGCTGCTTGCCCTCGGCGTCGATCTCACCGCGGTCGAAAGCAGCCTTTTTCGTCTCGTCTCCAAGAATTTCATAGGCCTGGTTGGCGGCGGCAAAGCGCTCCTTCGCCTTCGGATCATCCGGGTTCTGGTCCGGATGATGCTTCTTGGCGAGCTTGCGATAGGCCGCCTTGATGTCCTTGGCCGAGGCGCTCTTGGCAACGCCCAGAACCTCATAGGGGTCGCGCATTCAATAAATCCCCGAAAACAAAAGGGTTAGTCCGCCCTTATATGCGCTTCGCTAGGAACAAATTCCAGAGGTGGCGGAGGCTTTTAGACGGGATCGAAGCTCGTCATCTGCCATGTGCCGGCGCCGGCCGAGCATATTTCGCCCTTGAACATGCCCACGCCGTCGAAACTCTCGCGCGTCGCGGAAAACTGTCGGCACAGGACCCCACGGTGGGTATTTTCGTTCAGAGCGGAAATAGCACCGCGCGCACCGGTCTCGGCATTGGCCCAGGGAATCGCCTGGCCTCGCAGTTCCTCGAGATCGGCCGACGACACGGCGTTGCGGATGGTGATCTCGTCGGAGCGCTGGCCAGGATCGGCGTAGGCGCTCGGGGCGGCCGGCACGCTGCCGGTCAGCAAGCTACGATCCACGTCCGCCTTCTCGAGGCTAAAGCCTCCAGCTCCGCAAGCGCTGACCACCGCAAGCGCGGCCAGTGCGGCGGCCCTTAGGGCCAGGAAGCGGATTTGTAGGAGGCAATGCCCCTCGGAGGCTTGCGCGGGGCGCGACAATAGGCATTCTCCCGGTCGGCATTTGCAGGTCGAGTAAGAGCTATGACGGACACAGGGTTAAAAAGCGGTGACTTCACCGAGAGCGCGGAGCCTTTCAGGCTCTTTGCCGCGTGGCTTCAGGACGCAACCGCCAGCGAGCCGAACGACCCCACCGCGGTGGCGCTCGCAACCGTCGATACCGACGGGCTGCCGGACGTCCGCATGGTCCTGCTCAAGGGCTTCGACGAGCAGGGCTTCGTCTTCTACACCAATTTCGAAAGCGCCAAGGGGCGTGAGATCCTGGCCACGATGAAGGCCGCCATGTGCTTCCACTGGAAGTCGCTGCGGCGCCAGGTGCGCGTGCGCGGACCGGTGGAGATCGTCACCGATGCCGAAGCCGACGCCTATTTCGCCTCGCGCCCGCGCGGCAGCCGAATCGGCGCCTGGGCGTCGAAGCAGTCGCGTCCGCTGGAAAGCCGCTTCGCGCTGGAAAAGGCGGTCGCCGAGTACACCGCCCGGCACGCCATCGGCGAAATCCCGAGGCCTTCCTACTGGTCGGGCTTCCGCATCGTGCCCAGCCAGATCGAATTCTGGCACGACCGTCCGTTCCGCCTGCACGACCGCATCGTCTTTACGCGCAATGCTGAAGGCGGCTGGGGTAAGGACAGGCTTTACCCGTGAGTCCCTGCCCTCTCACAAGTGGGAGGGCAATGACGCTCACTTCTTCCGCGTCATGAAGGCGACGAGTGCGGCGCGCGCCTCGTCGGATACGAGCCGCGCGCGGAAATGCTCGCCCTCCTCCTTGATGCGCGCCACCAGGTCCGAGCGGTCGCCGCGCATCAGGTCGCGGGCGATTCTCAGCGCCTCTGGCGGCTTGGCCGCGATGTCGCGGGCCGCCGCGAGCGTCGCCGCTTCGAGTTCGTCTTCGGCAACGACCTTGTAGATCAGACCGGCGGCAAGCGCCCGCTCAGCCGGGAAGCCCTCGCCGAGACCCAGGAGCGCAAAGGCACCCTGCTGGCCAAGAATGCGCGGCGCAAGCAGGCTCGAGCCGGCTTCCGGCACAAGGCCGAGATCGACGAAGGGCGTGCGGAAGACGGTGCGCGGCGTGGCGAAGGTCAGGTCGCAGTGCAGGTTGATCGTCGTACCGATCCCGACCGCGATGCCATCGACGCCGGAGACCACGGGCTTTTCGACCAGCGCGAGTGCCGCGAGAAAGTCCCAGACCTCGGCCCCGCCCTCGCCCCCGCTGGCCACCGCCATGAAGTCGGCGAGGTCGTTGCCGGCAGAGAACGCCCCGGGAACGCCTAGGAACACGTGCACACGCACCGACGGATCGGCGTCGCCCGCCTTCAGCGCCGCGGCCATCTCGGCGTACATGGCGCGCGTGATGGCGTTCTTCTTGTCCGGACGGTTCATCCGGATAATCTGCACGGCATCCTGCCGTTCGATGACAATGTGGTCGCTCACGTCGGCAGTCCCTCGTCCAGAATTCACGAAACCAGCGCCTTGGCAGCGTCAGCGAGACTCGCCGCGCCGCCGGTGACGCGCTCCTTCAGCGCCGTCGTCTCGCCGAGCAGGTTCTCGGCAAAGAACCGGCACAGCGCGATCCGCCCGGCATCGCCATCGGCCAACGCTGCACGCGCCAGAAAGGAGCCACCGGCAGCCAACGCGAAGAGCTTGAGGTAAGGCGTGGCGCCTGCCAGGGCATCGTCCGTTCGGCCGTCCTTGAGTTGCTTCTGCAGGAAGCGCGTAGATTGCTGCAACTCGTCCAGCGCCTGCTCCAGGCAGATGGCGGTGCGACCATAGTCTTCGCTGTTGAGGGTGGCGACAGCGTTGGCCGCGGCATCGAGCTCGCCGATGTAATCGAAGACATGATCGCCATCGCCGAGCGACAGCTTGCGCATGACCAGGTCGATCGCCTGGATGCCGTTGGTACCCTCGTAGATCGGCGCGATGCGTGCATCGCGCAGCAGCCGCGCCGCGCCTGTCTCCTCGATGAAGCCCATGCCGCCATGCACCTGGATGCCGAGCGAGGCCACCTCGACGCCGACGTCGGTCGGGAACGCCTTGGCGAGCGGCGTCAGAAGATTGGCGCGGTCCTGCCAATGGGCCTTCTCGGACCCTTGCGAGACCCGCGCCATGTCGAGCGCATGCGCGCAGGAATAGGCGATGGCGCGTGCCGCCTGGGTCAAGGCCTTCATGGTTAGGAGATTGCGCTGCACGTCGGGGTGATGGACGATCGGCGCCATGCCCTCGCCCGTGTAGCCGGACGCCTTGCCCTGGCGGCGATCGTTGGCGTAGGCGAGCGCCTTCTGGAATGCCGCCTCGGCAACTGCCACCCCCTGCATGCCGACTGACAGCCGGGCGTTGTTCATCATGGTGAACATGCAGGCGAGGCCCTTGTTTTCCTCGCCAATCAGCCATCCCACCGCTCCAGGCTCGCGGTCCCTGGCGAAACCGTCGCCGAAGATCATGGTGCAGGTGGGCGAGGCGTGGATGCCGAGTTTTTCCTCGAGCCCCGAGCAGAACAGGTCGTTGCGCGCGCCCGGCGTGCCGTCGGCCTCAGGCAGGAATTTCGGGACTAGGAACAGCGAGATGCCGCGCGTTCCGGCCGGTGCGTCGGGCAAACGTGCCAGAACCAGATGCACGATGTTGTCGGTGAGGTCGTGCTCGCCGTAGGTGATGAATATCTTCTGGCCGAAGATACGGTAGGTGCCGTCGCCGGCGCGCTCGGCACGCGTACGCAACGCCGCCAGGTCTGACCCCGCCTGCGGCTCGGTGAGGTTCATGGTCCCCATCCACTCGCCGGAGACGAGCTTTGCGAGATAGATGGCCTTTAGTTCCTCGGAGGCGTGCTTCTCCAGCGCCTCGACCGCGCCCACGGTGAGCGTCGGGCCGATGCCGAAAGCCATCGATGCCGAATTCCACATTTCGAGCGCCGCGACGCCCAACATCGTGGGCAGGCCCTGCCCGCCGAACTCCTCGGGACCGTTGAGGCCGTTCCAGCCGCCTTCGGTCCAGTGCCTGTAGAGTTGCTTCCAGCCGGGCGGCATGGTCACGGCCGCGTCCTTGAGCGTCGCCCCCACCTTGTCGCCGATCTCGTAGAGGGGAGCCACCTCGTCGGTCGCGAAACGACCCGCCTCGGCGAGGATCGCGTCGACCAGGTCTTCGCCGAGATCACCGAAGCGACCGGCATCGAGCGCCGCCTTCAGCCCCGCGACATGCTTGAGCGCAAAACTGATCTCTTCAACCGGCGCGCGATACATGACGCTCTCCTTCCAAGCGATGGGCCCAAGCGATGGGTAATATGCGGCCTCGACCGCTGCCCGGCACACTAACCGCCTTCGAACGCCGAGGGGAAGTGACTTTTTACGTAAACGTCAAATTTCTGGCCGTCATTTGAACTAAAGTCTGTCGCTGATAAAAGGAGCCAAGCAAGGAGGCCAAATGCTCGCCAGACCCGACGCCTATAGCTGCATCGAATGCGGACTATCCTTCCGTTCGCCGGGCTTCTGGTATCACGAAGGCATCATGGAGCACGGCCCCGCCTATTGGACGGACCGCGGCATCCTGTGCTCGCCCAAGTGCTCGCTCGCACACTACCGCAAGCGCGAGGCCGAGGGGTCACTGCCGACAGAGCCGGCTCCCGATCCATTTGACGTCGAAACGATCGGGCGCAACGGCTGGCCAAGATAGGCTGCGTTTTCAACCATAAGGCGGTGGAGCTTCATCAGCATTTCCTTAACCATGGCGGTTCAGGATCGGCTACCGGTCACCGAGGATCGCCGTTTGAGGGGATTGGCGTCTAAGCTCAGAGACGTTGCGCTCGCCGCGCTGCTGGCTGCATTGGCCTCGTTCCCGCAGGCCGCGGCCGCCGAATCGGACTTTTCCGAGCCTTGGAAGAAGATCGACCGCGCGCTCGTCATAGACGCCTACGAATACAATTCCATCGACTGGCAGAAGCTCTCCGGCGACAAGCGCATCGTCGGCTTCATCAACAAGGCGTCGGACGGACTGCCTCCACCCTATGCCTGCTCCGGTGACGAAACCGCCGTTCGACTGTGCAAGGCGTTGTGGAAGCGCCATGCTGTGGCCCGCGAATTGTTCCATACACGCAAGGTCGTCGCCAAGGCGCTCGGCCTCGAATGGGGCGCCTACCATCTCGGCCGTCCGGGCAATCCGATCGAGCAGGCGCAGAATTTCCTCGACTTCGCCGAACCCGGTCCCGACGACCTGATGGCGCTGGACATCGAGGAAAACGACCCGACCAAGTGGATGTCGCTCGAAGATGCGGAGGAGTTCGTGCGCTACATCTTCCAGCGCACGGGCCGCTATCCGATCCTCTACACCAACGGCGCGACCTCCAAGCACATAGCCGACAACCGCTATCGCTACCGGCTGCTGTCGCGCCTGCCGCTCTGGTATGCGCGCTACAAGCCCGAGATCGGCATCCATTTCCCGAAAGGCAACTGGCAGGGCTACGCGCTGTGGCAGTTCTCGGCGCAGGCCAATTGCGGCATCAACCGCTGCCCCTACCGCGTCGCCGGAACGCCCAGCGACATCGACGTCAACGTGGCGCCGATGGATGCGGCCGCGCTGCGCAAGGCATGGCCCTTCGGCCACCTCATCGAGGCGGTGGACGATTTCATGCTCAACGTGCCGGTGCCGATCGCACGCGAGAACGGCCTCAAGGGCGAGAGCCGCATCAGATATGCATCGGTCGCCTATCCGGTGCGCCTGGACGGCCTCGCGGCCGCACTGAGGTCGAGCTGGAACCGTGCCCTGCTCGGTGCCTTGCCGGCAGCCGGGACATCCGACATTCGATATGCCGAAGGCATGGCCGAATATGCCGCCTCCCGGCGTGATCGGATCCTGCTCGCGGCAGTCGAGCGCCAGGCCGAGTTCGACGCAGTCTCGACGGCGTCCACCGAACTCGACCCCGCCGGGCGCTAAACCGAACGTTCGCGCTCCACGGCGCGCCAGCCGATGTCGCGGCGGCAGAAACCTTCCGGCCAATTGATGCGTTTAACAGCAGCATAGGCGCTGGCCTGGGCTTCCGTGACGTTGCGTCCCGTGGCCGTGACGTTTAGAACGCGTCCGCCATTGGCGACCAGCTTTCCGTCCTTCAGCGCGGTGCCGGCATGGAATACCTGGGCGCCCGAGGCCTCAGCCTCGCCGATGCCCGATATTTCCGAGCCCTTTTCCGGCGTGCCGGGATAACCCTTGGCGGCCATCACGACCGTCAGCGCCGCGTCGTCGCGCCAGCGCGCCGAGACGTGGGAGAGCTGGCCGTCCGCAGCGGCGTTCAGCAGGACAAGCAGGTCCTCCTTCAGCCGCATCATCAGCACCTGGCATTCGGGATCGCCGAAGCGGGTATTGTATTCGATCAGCCTGGGCCCCTGATCAGTCAGCATCAGGCCGGCAAACAGGACGCCTGAAAACGGCGCGCCCATCTCCGCCATGCCGCGCATGGTTGGCTCGATGATCTCACGCATGGTGCGCTCGATCATTTCGGGCGTCATGACGGGCGCCGGCGAATAGGCGCCCATACCGCCGGTGTTGGGGCCGACGTCGCCGTCGCCAACACGCTTATGATCCTGCGCGGTGCCGAAGGGCAGCGCCGTCTTGCCGTCGCAGAGACAGAAGAAGCTCGCCTCCTCGCCGGTCATGAACTCTTCCACGACCACCGAGGCGCCGGCGCCGCCGAATGCGCCTTCGAAGCAGGCGTCTACGGCTCCGAGCGCTTCGTCCAGCGTCATCGCCACAGTCACGCCCTTGCCGGCGGCGAGCCCGTCGGCCTTGATGACGATCGGCGCGCCCATCTTCTCGACATAGGCGCGGGCCGAGGCCGCATCCTCGAAACGGCCATAGGCGGCAGTCGGAATGTCGTAGCGGGCGCAGAGATCCTTGGTGAAGCCCTTGGAGCCCTCGAGCTGGGCGGCGGCCTTCGATGGGCCGAATACGCGGATACCCTCGGCACGCAGGTCATCGCCGATGCCCGCAACCAGCGGCCCTTCCGGCCCGACGACCACGAGGTCGATCGCAGCCTGCTTGCAGAATGTTGCGACCGCTGAGTGATCGGCGACGTCGAGCGTCACGATCTCGGCCTCCTGCGCGATGCCGGGATTGCCTGGCGCGGCGTAGAGTTTGGTCAGCATCGGCGATGCCGCGAGCTTCCAGGCCAGCGCGTGCTCGCGACCGCCGGAACCGATGAGCAGGACATTCATGCGCTAGACCTCATGCCGATGCGGAACGTGATGCACCCGCTAGTGGCGGAGAGGAGCGAGGTCAAGGAAAGAACGCGTTTCTGGTCGTCATCAACCAGTGAACTTCTATCGGTCGTAGTGATAGCGGCAGGCAGCGATCTCCAGGGACTGGGTATCGCCCTTGCCGGTCACCCGATAGACGAGTCGATGTTCACGCGTGATGCGGCGCGACCAGAAACCGGCATAATTGCCGGAAAGAGGCTCCGGCTTGCCGATGCCGACGAAGGGCGAGCGTCTGGTGTCCTTGATGAGTTCATTGATGCGGTCGCAAACGCCCTTGTCTGTCTGCTGCCAGAACAAATAGTCGGACCAGGATGCTTCCGAAAAGATGATCCGCATCACTCGATAAGATCGCGCTCGACGCCCAAGCCAGCGTTGAGCTCATCGATCGAGCGCTGCAGATGTTCGGCATTGGTGCGAGAGCTCAGCAAGTGCAGGGTCTCGCGAAGTCCTTCGAGTTCGGACAGTGCCATGACCACGACAGGCTCATGATTCTGCCTGGTCACCACCAGTTCGGTGCGGTCTGCCTCGATCCTGTCGAGATGCTTGGCCATGTTGGCGCGCAGTTCGGTAAGCGTTACATAGGTCATCTCGATCTCCTCGATCCGCCTCTGTACATATATACGTACAGATTTGCGCCATCAAGGTGACGCGACTTGACGCCGGATTTGGCGCCTGCCACTCCACGGCTATGGAAACAGTTCAGTCAAAAGCCGGCCAGGGCCGGGTAGCAGACGCGCCATCCGGTCATTGGGTCTATCGTGCCCTGCCGCGCAAGCTGTGGCCCTATGCCCAACTCGCACGATGGGACCGCCCGATCGGCTGGTGGCTGCTGCTGTGGCCTTGCTGGTGGTCCGTGGCGATGGCGGCGAGCGCTTATGCGCGCCCCGAAGACAGCCTTATGTCGCTGCTGCCTTCGCCCTGGTTCCTGGCCCTGTTCATGATCGGGGCGATCGCGATGCGCGGCGCCGGCTGCACCTACAACGACATCGTCGACGAGAACATCGACGCCCAGGTCGAGCGCACCCGCTCCCGCCCCCTGCCCTCCGGCCAGGTCAGCCGCCGCCAGGCATGGATGTTCCTGGTTCTCCAGGCGTTGGCCGGGCTGGTCGTGCTGTTGCAGTTCAACAGCTTCGCCGTCCTGCTCGGCATCTCGTCGTTGGCGATCGTCGCGATCTATCCGTTCATGAAGCGTATCACCAACTGGCCGCAATTCGTGCTTGGCCTGGCTTTTTCCTGGGGTGCACTGATGGGCTGGGCGGCCGAGTTCGGCGACATCGACGGGCCGGCGCTGCTGCTTTATTTCGGCTCGATCATGTGGGTGATCGGCTATGACACGATCTACGCCCACCAGGACAAGGAAGACGACGCGCTCGTCGGCGTGAAGTCGACGGCGCGGTTCTTCGGCGAGAACACGAAATCCTGGCTCATGGGGCTATACGCCGGCGCATTGATCCTGTTCGCCACGGCATTCGCCATGGCTCAGGTGCCGATGCCGGCCCTCGCCGGCTTGGTGGCCGCCGGCGCGCATATGACGCGGCAGATCGCCGTCCTCGACATCGACAACCCCGACCAGTGCCTCAGGCTGTTCAAGTCGAATAGCCAGGTCGGGTGGATCATATTCCTCGGGCTGGTGCTTGGAGGCGCCTGGGTGGCGCTCAAGCCGCTGATCTGACCACAAGCCTCAGGCGCGGGCGATGATCTCCTCGCCCTCGATCACGAGACGCACCCCGAGCGTGCCCGCCTTACGGCGAGCCAGGAAACGGGGGCGGCGCATGCGCGATGGCCGGCCCTTGCGGCGGTCGCGTGGCGGCTGGGTCTTGATGGCAGCGCCGAGCGATTCTTCCAGGGTACGCGCAACGCCGTCCGCCTCGATCAGCAGCATCGGCAGCGCATAGAAATCTGCCCATGCCCGCCAGTCGGCGGCGATGTCGTCGAGATCGTCGGCGACCAGCAGCGGCACCGAGAGCATCGGATCGTTGTGCAGCAGTTCCAGTGTCACCGTGACGTTGCCGCAATCGTCTTCCATTGCCCGCGCCGCCACGCCGCGAAATGCGCGAGCAGGCAGAGCGATGGTCGCTGGGAGTCCGCTGAGTGCCAGAAGCCGCCGGATGACCGCACCGCGATGATCGATGGTGAAGGTGACATCGCCCAGGTCGTCGCGCGTCGAGTAGCTGACCTTTTGCGGCAAGCGGAATGGGTCGAGGCGCATGTTGCGTCCCGCCCAGACTGGCTTCAGTCCGGTGTTCATGTTGTGCCTTCCTGTTTCTCCTGAGAGCCGTTTTCCGGTCTCTCCGGACCAGTTTTCCCGGTCTCGTTTGTAGGAAGGACACTAGCGGAGCCTCCTTACCGCCCCGCTTAAGAAAGTCGGTTAAATTTTGCTGATCTCGGCGATGGTTATCGGAATGCCACCAAGCTGGTTCAAATCACCTTGCCGGGATTCATGATGCCGGCAGGATCGAACGCGGATTTCACCCGCCGCATGAGATCGGTGGCGACCGCCGGCGCGGTGGCGATCAGTTCGTCGCGCTTGAGCTGGCCGATGCCGTGCTCGGCCGAGATCGAGCCGTTGAAGCTGCGCACCACATCGTGGACCGCGTCGTTCATGCGGCGGTAGAGCGCGAGGAATTCCTCGCCATCCATGCCGACCGGCTGGGAAATGTTGTAGTGCAGGTTGCCGTCGCCCATGTGGCCAAAACAGACGACCCGCGCCTCGGGGCACACGCCGGCGACAGCCATGGCCGCCTGTTCGATGAAGGCCGGGATGCTGGCGATCGGCACCGAGATGTCGTGCTTGATCGAGGTGCCTTCCGCCTTCTGGGTTTCCGGCAGCATCTCGCGCAGGCGCCAGAACTCGTTGGCGTGGCCGACGCTCGCCGCAATCGTCCCATCCCCGACCTGGCCGGCTTCGAAGCCCGCCGAAAGGATGTGCTCCATCAGCGTGCGTGCGTCCTCCGCCGAGCGGCCCGAGGAAATCTCCATCAGCACCTGCCATGGCCATTCGCCCTCCAGCGGCGGCCGGGCGTCCGGGATGTGACGCATGGCATATTCCATCGGCCGCTGGCCGATGAGCTCGAAGGCGGTCAGCGCGCCGCCGCCGAGATCCTGGGCCTGGTTGAACAGCGCGAGCGCCGATTCCGCCGAGCCCAGCCCGACCCAGGCGACCTCGCGGCCCTTCGGCTTCGGGAACAGCTTCAGCACCGCCGCCGTGATGACGCCCAGTGTCCCTTCGGCTCCGACGAAGAGGTTCTTGAGGTCGTAGCCGGTGTTGTCCTTCTTCAGCTTGCGCAGATCGTCCAGCACCTCGCCGGTCGGCAACACAACTTCGACGCCGAGGCACAGTTCGCGGGCATTGCCATAGGCAAGCACGGCCGTGCCGCCGGCATTGGACGACAGGTTGCCGCCGATCTGGCATGAGCCCTGCGAGGCAAGCGACAGCGGATAGAGCCTGTCCACCTCTTCGGCCGCCTTGTGAAGCGCATCGAGCACCACGCCCGCCTCGGCCACCACCGTGTTCGAGACCGGATCGATCTCTCGGATGCGATTGAGCCGCGAGAGCGACAGCACCACCTGACCGCCGGACCGGTCGGGCACCTGCCCTCCAACGAGGCCGGTATTGCCGCCCTGCGGCACGATGGGCGTGTGGGTTTCGGTGGCGAGCTTCATGATCGCGCTCACCTCGTCCACGCTGCCGGGCCGCAGCACGAGCGAACTCGCGCCCGTGAACAGGCCGCGCGGCTCGTGCACATAGGGATCGATGTCGGATCCTTGCCGGACCGCGTAGCGCTCGCCGACGATCGCGGAAAAGCGCTCGGCAAGCGCGGGGTCGAGGCCTTGGGATTTCTGGGTCATGATGGGAAGCTAAATTCAGACGCTCGGAATGTCACGAGGGGCCGCGGCGCGCGCCAGCCGATCGTTGATCGCTTCGCCCAATCCTTCGGCCGGGACCGGCTCGACGGCGATCAGGCCGGCACCGCTGCGGTCGAGCGCCTGGAGATGCGCGAACAGATTGGTTGCAGCTTCCCGCAGGTCGCCGCTTTCGGACAGGTTCAGGAAAGCGCGCGCCGCTTGCCAGCCGCTGGCCCGCTGCGGGCCGAAACCGAGAAGCGCCTCGCCGGGCTCTATCCGCTCAGCATTGAGGCGCATGGCGGCTCCTGGCGCATAGTGAGAGGCAAGCATGCCCGGCGCCTCGATGCCGGCGGTGACGCCCCGTAGCAGCTGCGTCCCCACCACCTTCTCGATCTCTCCCGCCGCAATGCCGCCGGGACGCAGCAGCCGCGCGCGGTCGCCCTCGACCTTGACGATGGTCGACTCGAGCCCCACTGACGTCGACCCGCCATCGACGACGAGCGGTATGCGGCCGCCGAGATCGTGGGCGACCGCCTCGCCGCTGGTCGAACTGATCTTGCCCGAAGTGTTGGCGCTGGGTGCCGCGAGCGGCCGGCCGAGCCGGGCGATCAGCTTGCCGCCGAAGCCCATCGGCATGCGCAGGGCGATGGTGTCCAGGCCTGCCGTGACCAGCGGATGAATGCCGAATTCGGGCCGCAGCGGAACGACCAGCGTCAGCGGCCCCGGCCAGAACTGTTCGGCGAGCTTGCGCGACAGGGGATCGAACACGCCGATGCGCTCGGCCATCTCCATGTCCGCGACATGGGCGATCAAGGGGTTGAAGCGCGGACGGCCCTTGGCTTCGAAGATGCGGGCGACCGCGGCACCGTTGGTCGCATCGCCGGCGAGCCCGTAGACGGTCTCGGTCGGAATGGCCACCACCTCGCCCGCGCCCAGCAGCGCCAGCGCCCGGTCCATCGCCTCTTCAGCCGCGATCAACTCCGTCACGTTCAAGCTCCGTTTCGTGCAAGGTCCCTAGCGCGCGCGACTTCCCGCCACAAGGGTGCGGCGGCGGCAATCCGGGCGATGGCTAAAATGCGCGGCATATCTGCAAGCCGAACGCAACCGGCAGCAGATTATTGGGGGCCGATGGATCGTTTCAAATCCGGGGGCCAAATGCGTCTTCTCGTTGCGTTTCTCGTTGCCGGCATGGCGGCCGGCACCGCCCATGCATCCTCGATCGTCTATCTGCAGGACAGCAAGTCGAGCCCATCGTCAACGCAAGTGGGCGCGCCGAAAACGGCCATATCGCTCGTTGAACTGGGTACTCCCGCCGTGGATCCGGGCAAGGTCGCGGCGGTCAAAGCCGAACCCGGCCGCCTCGGGGCGCAACTGATGGTCATTCGCGGCGGCGAGGTCGGCGGCGCGAGCGCGCCACCCCAACCCGCCAGGCAAGTTGCCTCGACGTCAGGCGACGCACGCCCTTCGGCGCAGCCGCTGCCTCAGGCAACCGAGGACTCCGCCGCCGAACCGGCAGTGAGGCCCAAGGCCGAATAGCGGCCTCAGCCAGCGATCTTCGAGAAGTCGGCCACCTGCCCCGTCGCTTCGCGGATGCGGGCGAGCAGCGCCAGGCGGTTGGCCCGCACGGACTGGTCCTCGTCATTGACGAGCACCTTGTCGAAGAACGTGTCGACCGGCTCGCGCAACGCGCTCAGTGCGCGCATCGCGGCGGAGAAATCCTCCTTGCGAATGGCGTCGCCGGCCTCGCTCACAGCCAGGTTCACCGGCTCGAACAGCGCGTTTTCGGCAGGATCGCGGAACAATGCCGGCTCGACGGCGTCGGCTACCACGGTCCCCTTCTTCTCCTCGGCGGCCAGGATGTTGGCTGCACGCTTGGTGCCGGCTAGCAGGTTCTTGCCGTCCTCGGTGTCGAGGAAATGTCCAAGCGCCTCGACGCGGCGGGTGATGGTCAGCAGGTCGTCGGCATCGGGGGTGATCACGGCATCGATCAGGTCGTAGCGGGCGCCGAGTTCGCGCAGGTAGACCTTGAGGCGGTCGTGGAAGAAGGCCAGCAGGTCGGCCTTGAGCGGGGCCGCGCGTTCGATCGTCTCGCGGCGAAGCTCGGCTTCATAGGCCGCCAGCGCATTGTCGACGTCCTGTTCGCCGTCGACGTCGCCGGTATCCAGCTTCGCCTGGGCCGCCTCGAACTCGTCGAGCCGGCGTTCGAGCGCTGCCTCGGCAAGCTGCGTCAGCGCCGCGTCGAACAGTTTCATGAGCGGGAGCTTGCCCCGTGCGGCGAGGAGGATGCGGATCACGCCAAGCGCCGCGCGACGCAGCGCGAAGGGATCCTTCGAGCCCGTGGGCTTTTCGTCGATGGTCCAGAAGCCGACCAGCGTGTCGAGCTTGTCTGCAAGCGCCACCGTCACCGAAACAGGGTCTGCCGGAACGCGATCGGACGGGCCCTGCGGCTTGTAGTGCTCCTCGAGCGCTGCCGCCACCGACGGGCTCTCGCCCTGCAGCAACGCATATTTGCGACCCATGGCGCCCTGAAGTTCAGGGAATTCCCCGACCACTTCGGTCTGGAGGTCGGCCTTTGCCAACACTGCGGCACGTTCGGCGAGCTTGGGATCGGCTCCGACCAGGGGCGCGATCTCGCGGGCGAGCGCCCGGATGCGTTGGACGCGCGCGCCTTGGGTGCCGAGCTTGGCGTGGAAGGTGACCCCGAGATGGTCAAGACGCGCCATGCGTTGGTCGAGCGGCTTGGCGAGGTTGAGCCCGAAGACCGCGGCAGATTCCTTGAGCGTGTCGAGATCGGGCAAGTCGCCCTGGTCGGTCTTCCAGAAATAGAGCGCGTCGGAGAGACGGGCGCGAACGACCTTGCCGTTACCGTGCACGATCTCCTTGCCGCCGTCCTTCGCCTCGATGTTCGAGGTCAGCACGAAGTGATGCGACAGCGCATCCTCCTTGCCCTCGGGACGGGTGACGAAGCACTTCTGGTTGGCGCGAATGGTGAGGCGGATCACCTCGGCCGGGATCTCGAGATAGGCGTCTTCGAACTGGCCCATGAGCACTACTGGCCATTCGACAAGGCCGCAAACCTCTTCGAGTAGCCCTTCGTCCTCGACCAGTTCGAGGCCGCTCGCGAAAGCAAGGTTGCGTGCGTCGGCGAGGATCATCTCCTTGCGCCTGTCGGCATCGATGACGACCTTCGCCGCCTCGAGCTTCGCCGCATAATCGTCAAAGCGGCGCACGGTGATCGCCTCGGGCGCGTGGAAACGGTGGCCGTAGGTGACATTGCCGGAGCGGATGCCGTCGACCTCGAAGTCGATCACCACGGGCTCCTCGGTCTCGGGACCGAAGGTGCAGACGATCGACTGCAGCGGGCGCACCCAGCGCAGGCTGCCGGGCTTGGCCGAGGCCGGGCCCCAGCGCATCGACTTGGGCCAGGGAAACGACTTGATGATCGTAGGCATCAACTCAGCGACGATCTCTTCCGCGGCGCGACCGGGCTTGGAGATGTGGGCGACGTAGAAATCGCCCTTCTTCGGATCGCTGTGGACATGCGCTTCGGAAATCGAGCTTAACCCAGCGCTACGCAGGAAGCCCTGGATCGCGGCCTCGGGCGCCTTGGTGCTTGGCCCCTTGCGCTCCTCATGAACGTCCTTGGAGCGGGGCGTCAGGCCGCGAATGTCGAGCGTCAGGCGACGCGGCGTCCAGTACTCGCGCGCGGCCTCGTATGTGAGACCAGCCTCGACCAGGCCGTCGGTCAGCATCTTCTTCAGATCGCCGGCCGCCTTGCGCTGCATGCGGGCAGGGATTTCTTCGGAACGCAACTCAAGAAGCAGATCGGGCATCGGGCGGCTCACACGGGGCAAATGGTCCGGGCGGAATAGCAACTCAGCCGCCCGCTGTCACCTCTCGCGAAGACGGGAATTCTCGGCCCTGTCGGCGCGTCCGCTGTGAGATCGTCCTCGAAACAGAAGATCCCATGAACCGAACAGCCCGCTGAAGCGACCAACGCTCAGGCAGACAACTATTGGCTCGACGACGATGAAAACCGCTTCCGCACTGCTTCAGGTCATCGCACTCGCTGCGCTGTTCACGATGCACGTGTCGGCGCCCGCCGAGCTCAGGATGCCGGGCGTGCGGAAGGCGCTTCAGACGATGCAGGTCTTCACCCTCCCCGCGACGGGAAGGGTATTTCCCTGAACCTGCGGAATGTCAGACCGAAAACCCGCCGGCCTTGGTGAGCAGGAAAGCTTCGCCGCAAGCCTTCGCCAAATTGCGGACGCGCAGGATGTAGCTTTGGCGCTCGGTGACCGAGATCACGCCGCGCGCGTCGAGCAGGTTGAGCAGATGGCTTGCCTTGATGGCCTGGTCGTAGGCCGGGAACACCATCTTGTGCTGGGCAGGATTCCCGCTCTCTGCCGGCGCACCGGCCGCCAGCAGCGCCTTGCACTCGGCTTCGGCGTCCTCGAAATGCCTGAACAGCATGGCCGTGTTGGCATGCTCGAAATTGTGACGCGAATATTCCTGCTCGGCCTGGAGGAAGACCTCGCCATAGGTGACCTTTTCGTCACCCTCGAGACCGTTGAAATTGAGGTCGTAGACGTTGTCGACGCCCTGCACATACATCGCCAGGCGCTCTAGGCCATAGGTCAGTTCACCGGCCACGGGCGCGCATTCGATGCCGCAGACCTGTTGGAAATAGGTGAACTGCGACACTTCCATCCCGTCGCACCAGCACTCCCAGCCAAGGCCCGCCGAGCCGGTCGTCGGGTTCTCCCAGTCGTCCTCGACGAAGCGGATGTCATGCACCAGCGGGTCGATGCCGATCGCCGCCAGCGAGCCGAGGTAGAGCTCCTGCAGATTGGCGGGGCTCGGCTTCAGGATCACCTGGTACTGATAGTAGTGCTGCAGCCTGTTCGGATTTTCGCCGTAGCGGCCGTCCTTGGGGCGGCGCGAGGGCTGCACATAGGCCGCATTCCAGCGTATCGGCCCGAGCGCGCGCAAGGTCGTTGCCGGATGAAGCGTGCCCGCGCCCACTTCCATGTCGTAGGGCTGCAGGATGATGCAACCGCGCTCGGCCCAATAATGGTGCAGCGTCAGGATCAGCCCCTGGAACGAGCGGCTGGGATGCATGTGGGCGGGCATTTTGTCGGTCACGGGCGAAGCTCGATCATTGGAGGCCCAAGCAAAACGGGGCCAGAGAGGCCCCGTCCTATTCCGAGCGAAGATGAGGGTCAAGCAGCGTCAGCCGACCCGTCGCCCAGCACTTCGTTGGCGGTCAACCAAAGCGACTGCCCGCGCTGCGCCTAGTAGGCAGCCGGGATCACTTGGGCAGCGGGCTCGACCGCCGGCGTCTGCGCATCACTCTTCTTCTGACCGTCGGTTGCCGGAGCGACCGGCTTGACCTCGATCGCTGGCTGCTTTGCGGGGTTCTCCTGCGCGGTGGGCTTCTCGGGCAGCGGCGGCAGCCCCGAGGCTAGCTTCTTCTCCACCTCGGCGAGCACGTTCGGCTCGGGCTTCATATCGCGCGCATGGCTCCACTGGAAGGTCGCCTCGAGCTTGCGCCCGACACGCCAGTAGGCGTCTCCGAGGTGATCGTTCAGCACCGGATCGTCAGGCTTCAGCGAGACGGCCCGCTCGAGCTCCCGCACGGCGTCGTCATAGCGGCCCAGCCGGTAGTAGGCCCAGCCCAGCGAATCGACGATGTAGCCGTCGCTCGGCCTGAGGTCGACGGCCTGCTTGATCATGGCAAGGCCTTCCTCGAGATTGATGTTCATGTCGACCCACGAATAGCCGAGATAGTTCAGCACTTGCGGCTGGTTCGGGAACATCTTGAGTGCCTGGCGGAAATTCGGCTCCGCCTTCGCCCATTCCTTCAGGCGCTCATAGGCGATGCCGCGCTGGTAGAACACGTTCCAATTGGCATTGGTCGGCGTCTTCAGCTTCTCGACCGCCTTGTCATAGACCTCGGCAGCGGCGCGGAAATTGTCGGTGGAGGCGTAGACCCCGCCGAGCGCCAGATAGCCACGCATGTCGTCGGGATTGGCCTCGACGAGCGCCTTGAGGTGCTGGATCGCCTCTTCGTGACGCTTGAGATCGGCCAGGTTGAGGCCAAGCTGCAGTTCCGACAGACGCTTGAGCGGCGAAGTCGCCGGCACGCGGCGGTAGAGCTCGATCGCCTCTTCGCCATTCTGCTTTTGCTCGGCCACCGCCGCGAGCTGCACCAGCAGCTCGTCGCTCTGCGGCTTCAGCGCCAGCGCATATTGCAGGTAGAGCTGCACGAAGGGCTCGCCGCCGCCGCGGTTGAGCGCGGTGGACAGGTTGAGCAGGATCTCGGCGGCGCCGTCGCTGGGTCCAGCGACGAGCAGCGGGATCTTCTCGCCCTTGTTGATCTTCTCGCGCAGCGCGGCGATCGGCAGCCTGCCGGCAGCGAAATCGTCGGCCCGGTCGAGGACGGCCAAAGCCTCCTTCTTCTTGCCGCCGCGCGCCAGGAAGCCCGCATAGGATTCCGCCGCGCGCATCCATGTCTCCGGCGCAGCACTTCCGGCGCCGAGATTGTCCAGGGCAGAACGGTAGATCTCGTCGGCCCTGCTCTTCTGGCCGGACACTTCGGCTATCATGGCGCGGTGGTAGGACTTGAACAGTTCGTACCACTCGGGGCCTTCGAGCTTGTCGAGGAACTGCAGCGCTTCCTTGGGACGGCCCTCGCCCTGCTTCGCCCAGGCCGTCATCACGCCGGTGATCAGGCGTTCGAGGTCGGATTCCAGCGCCAGCTTCAGCCAGTTCTCGGCTGCCGCGTAATCCTTCTTGCGGATAGTGTCGACGCCAAGCGCGAGGCGCGAGAAGCGCTCCGACTCCGGAACCTCCTTGAGCATCTGGGCATAGGGCAGCGATTCGTCGAAATGCCCCTGCGCGATCAGCGCGAGCATGACGCTCTGCTGCAGGGATGCGTCCTCGGGATCGAAGGCGAGCGCGCGCTTGTAGTACGCGATCGCGCTGTCGAGGTCGTCATCCGCCTCGGCGATTCGCGCCGCCAGATACGCGCCGGAGAACGAACTGATCTCGACCGGATCGGTGGGCTGCTTGGCATAGCCGGGCTGCACCGGGGCCATGATGCCCGCAAGAGCCGCCAGCCCCAACAGCCAGTTTGCGCGTCGCTGCATGAAAGTCCTTCCTAGTCAGGTCGCACGGTCATCACGGCGCCTGCCTGTGGCGCCAGGTCGCAACCGCTTTTCGCGGGCAAGCATGGCCTTTTTGCGGTCGCGCATCAATCCGCTGCGGTTTCTGATTCGACAACCGGCTCACGGTTTTTGGATGCGCGCCCCCAGGACGCCGTCCGGCTCGTCAGACGACGCGGCTGATGCAGAAGTCGATGACGTCGATGAGAGCGGCCTTTTGCGGCGTGTTCTCGAGCGGCGCCAGGGCGTCGCGCGCGATCTCGCCGAAGTGGCTTGCGCGTCCGATCGTGTCGGAGATGGCGCCATGGCGTGCCATCAATCCGATCGCCCGCTCGAGTGCCGCATCGTCGGTCGCCCCGTCCTCGATCGCGCTCTTCCAGAAGGCCCGCTCGGCAGCGGTGCCGCGGCGATAGCTCAGGATGACCGGGAGCGTGACCTTGCCCTCGCGGAAATCGTCGCCGACGTTCTTGCCGAGGTCCTTGCTCGAGCCGCCATAGTCCAACGCATCGTCGATGAGCTGGAAGGCAAGGCCGAGATTCATGCCGTACGAGCGCAGCGCCGCCTTGTCGCTCTTGGACGCCCCGGCGATCACCGGACCGACCTCGGCCGCTGCCGAGAAGAGGGCCGCGGTCTTGGCCTTGATGACGGCGAAGTGCTCGTCCTCGGTCGTGTCGAGGTTCTTGGCAGCGGCAAGCTGCATCACCTCGCCCTCGGCGATGATGGATGCGGCCGTCGACAGGATGTCGAGAGCTTCGAGCGATCCGACGTCGACCATCATGCGGAAGGCCTGGCCGAGCAGGAAGTCGCCGACAAGCACGCTCGCCTGGTTGCCCCAGATGGTCCGCGCGGTCTTCTTGCCGCGGCGCAAGTCGCTCTCGTCCACGACGTCGTCGTGCAGCAGCGTCGCCGTGTGCATGAACTCGACGCTGGTCGCGAGCTTGACGTGGTTCTCGCCCGAATAGCCGAACATCTGTGCTGCGGCGAGCGTCAGCATCGGCCGAAGCCGCTTGCCGCCCGAGGAGATCAGGTGATTGGCCACCTCCGGGATCATCTCGACGTCCGAACCGGCCTTGGAGAGGATCAGCTCGTTGACCCTGGCCATGTCGGCCGCGGTCAGGTCGATCAGGTCCTTGATGGACGCGGCGCCCCGCTTCCCCTTCTCGATATTGAGAACGACACCCAACTCCAAAACTCCTATCGCACAGGCGCATCGTCGCGCGCGCAGCTTTTAGGCGATTCTAGGGCGGCATGCACTGCACTCGCAAGTGGCGAATTGGCGCGGCGTGCGATGCGGCGTTTACTTCGCATCGCCGAACTGCAAATTTCGCATCATGATCGAACTCATCCGCACCAACGATGCCGTCATCATCTCGTTCGTCCAATCGCTGCTGCGCGACGCCGGAATCGGCTTTTTCGTCGCCGACCAGAACATGAGCGTGCTCGACGGGTCGATCGGCATCCTGCCGCGGCGCATCCTGATCGACGAGGATGACGCCGACGAAGCGCGCGAACTGCTTGCCGACGCCGGCATCGAGCACGAAATCCGCCGCACGTGACCGGCAAACTGAGCGACCTTTCCGAACCCACCCTGCCGCCGCATACCGTGGATGCCTTCCATCGCGGCGACTTCTGGCTGGTGCAGCCGAAGAAGGGCGGCCACCGGGCAGGCATGGACGCAATGATGCTCGCCGCCGCGGTCCCGTCGAGCTTTGCGGGACGATTGGCCGATTTCGGCGCCGGCGCGGGTGCTGCCGGTCTGGCGGTTGCCTCGCGCTGCGAAGGCGCGCATGTCGACCTCGTGGAACTCACGCCTGAGATGGCAGCTTTCGCCGAGGCCACGCTGGCTCACCGCGACAACGCCCGCCTCCGCAGCCGCGCCGCGGTGCTGATCGCCGACGTGTCGCTGTCCGGCAAGGCTCGTGCCAAGGCCGGCCTAGCCGACGGCTCGCTCGATTTCGTGATCATGAACCCGCCTTTCAATCCGGCCCACCATCGCCCGACGCCCGATGCCCTGAAGCGGCAGGCGCATGTGATGGATGACGGGCTCTTCGAGAGCTGGATCCGGAGCGCCGCCGCGGTCGTCAAGCCGCGCGGCGGTTTCGCCATCATCGCGCGGCCGGAGTCGCTCGCGCCGATCCTTACAGCCATGGCCGGACGCTTCGGCAAGGCGGAGGTCGTGCCCGTCCATCCGCGCACCGACGCGCCTGCGATCCGGGTGATCGTCCGCGCGGTACGGGCATCCCGCGCTGCCATGGCGCTTTGCCCTCCCCTTATCCTGCATGAGGAAGGCGACAGGTTCTCGCAACGTGCCGACGACATAAACAACGGGCGGTCGTCGCTTTTCGGTGATTGACCTCCATCGAGGATTGCGGATGGCTGAAGAATGCATACATCCCGCGTGACGAATACCGGAGAACCAAAGCCGTGAAGAACCCATTGCGCCGCCTGCTGCCCAAGTCGATGCGCCCGGGCGAGGTGACGATCCCGGTGATCCGCCTGCAGGGAGCCATCATGGCCGGCGGCGGCCAGTTCCGGCCCACCCTGTCGCTCGCCACCACGGCGGGCCTGCTCGAGAAGGCCTTCGCCTTTCCGAGAGCCCCGGTCGTCGCTATCGCGATCAACTCGCCGGGCGGCTCACCGGTGCAGGCGCGGCTGATCTACAAGCGCATCCGCGATCTGGCGGCGGAGAAGCAGAAGAAGGTGCTGGTCTTCGTCGAGGACCTCGCTGCCTCGGGCGGCTACATGATCGCGGTCGCCGGCGACGAGATCATCGCCGATCCCTCCTCCATCGTCGGCTCGATCGGCGTGGTTTCCTCTTCCTTCGGCTTCCCCGAGCTTCTCAAGAAGATCGGCGTCGAGCGGCGCGTCTACACCGCCGGCAAGAACAAGGCGACGCTCGATCCGTTCCAGCCGGAGAAGGAAGAGGACGTCGAGAGGCTCAAGAAGCTCCAGGTCGAAGTGCACGAGACCTTCATCGACCTCGTCAAGGAGCGCCGCGGATCCAGGCTGAAGGATGACCCCGACCTGTTCACCGGCCTGTTCTGGTCCGGCAAGCGTAGCCTGGAACTCGGCCTGGTCGACTCGCTCGGCGACATGCGTACCGTCCTGAAAGACCGTTACGGGCCCAAGACCGAGCTTCGGCTGATCACCCCGCCGCGCGGGCTGTTCGGGCGCAGGCTCGGCATGTTCGGCTCATCGGCGCCGGCACTGACGCCCGATGTAGCTGCGACCATCGCCTCTGGACTGCTGGATGCGGCGGAAGAACGCGCCCTTTGGGGCCGCTTCGGACTTTGAAATTGGGCGGGCGGGGGACTATCATTTGCCCTGCCCTGATCGGCCGGCGGAACCATCGTCCGGCAAGGGAGGAAAACGGCAATGCCTCAGCTGATCTTCTTCGCGCTCGTCGTCATCGTGGCCTATGTCGGCTACCGCTCGTTCATCAGGGAGGCGGACCGCGTTACGGCCAAGGTGCGCCGCCACGAGAAGCAGCGCCAGACAGGCGCCGATGGCACGCTGGTCAAGGATCCGAAGACCGGCGAGTATCGGCTCGAGAAGGACTGACGGCCAGCTTGTGACATTGAACGCCGTTCCGCTCGCCGAGCTTGCCCCGGCCAAGATCAATCTCGCGCTTCATGTCACTGGCAGGCGCGAGGACGGCTATCACCTGCTCGAAAGCCTGGTCGTGTTCGCCGAACTCGGCGACCAAATTGCTGTGGCGCCATCCGATGAGGACGTCTTCCTCGTCGAGGGGCCGTTCGCGACGGACGTTCCGCGCGACGCGACCAATCTCGTCCTGCGCGCTCGCAATGTGCTGCGCGAGGCTTTTCCGGACCACGCCAGCCGGCCGGTCACGATATCGCTCCAGAAGAACCTGCCGGTAGCTTCCGGCATCGGCGGTGGCTCGAGCGACGCTGCGGCCACGCTGCGGGCGCTTGCCCGGCTCTGGCGCATCCCCGCGGACGAAGCCAAACTCGCCGGGCTGGCGCTGCCGCTCGGCGCCGACCTGCCCATGTGCCTCGCAGGGCGGCCGCTGCTTGCGCGCGGCATCGGCGAACGCCTCGAGCACCTCAATCGCTTCCCTTCGATGCCGATGGTGCTGGTCAATCCCGGAGTGGCCGTGGAGACGCCGCATGTATTCCGGGCGCTTGCTTCGTGCGACAACGCCCCGCTGTTGCCTCTCGGCCAAGCATCAGACTTTCTCGGCTGGCTCTCTGCCACGCGCAACGATCTCGAGCCCGCAGCCCTGTCCATAGTGCCAGTCATCGCCGATGCGCTGGACGCACTGCGCCGCACCGGCGCGTCCTTCGCACGCATGTCCGGTTCCGGCGCCACCTGCTTCGGCATCTTCGAGAGCCATGATGCCGCCTCGCGGGCCGCAGCCGCGATCGCGGGCGACCGCCCCCGCTGGTTCACAGCAGCCACCGCAACGCGCGGCGAGGAGACCGAATGACTGCCGAGCCACGAGCCTTCATTCCGGTCAGCATAGCCGTGCTCACGGTCTCCGACACGCGGACGCTTGCCGACGACAGGTCGGGCCAGACGCTGGCCGACCGGATACAGGAGGCAGGACACGTCCTCACCGCGCGCAGTATCGTGACCGATGACAAGGACAAAATCCGGGACTGTGTCCTCGAGTGGTCGCGCAATCCCGAGATCGACGTCATCATCACCACGGGCGGTACAGGCTTCACCGGGCGCGACGTGACACCCGAGGCGCTGGAACCAGTCTTCGAGAAGCGCATGGACGGCTTCTCCGAGGTCTTCCACCGCATCTCCTACGACAAGATCGGCACCTCGACGATCCAGTCGCGCGCCACCGGCGGCGTCGTCAACGCGACCTTCGTCTTCGTGCTGCCGGGCTCACCCGGGGCCTGCCGCGATGCATGGGACGGCATCCTCAAGCCGCAGCTCGACTACCGGCACATGCCCTGCAATTTCGTGGAGATCATGCCGAGGCTCGACGAGCACTTGCGGCGCGGCGGGGCGAAATCGGCCTGACGTCAGGCGCCGCGCGCCGGCGCCACCACGATCTCAGCTTCGAGCGTCTTCATCGCCAGGCCGCGTGCGATACCTTCCGCATCGGCTCCTGCGCGTCCGAGGACTGCTGCCTGACGCTTGGTGATGACCAAACCCTGCTCCAGCGCCCGTGGCCTTGAAGCGAGCCTAGCCCAGAACGGTCGGGCGCTGGACTTTGAGCGCTTGAAGCGTGCAGCCATCGTCGCGCGCGCGATGTGCCGCATGACGCCGTCCGTCCAGCCATCGACCAATCGCGCGCCGGGTTCCAGAAGCAGCAGCCACTCGCCCTTCGCCTGCGCAATGCCCTCTCCAACCGTCCCCTCGACAAAGGTGCAGCCCGCATGCTCCGCCACATAGTGGGTATGGTCGCTGGAACCCCGATCGCAGACGATCACCTCCCGGACCACACCCTCCACCGCCCCGCCAATCAGCGTGGCGAGGGTCCGTGCCAGCCCCTCCTCGTCGTTCTTCGTTTCGATCACAACGCTCAGCATCCTAGCGGCATATCCGAAACCCTCGTGCTGCGCCAGCATCGGCCCGGCGAGAAAGTTCTTGCTTTGTTCTTCTTCAAGAAATAGGAATAGTTTCATGTTGGACGAATCGAAGTCCGGCAGCCCCCAACCGGGAGACGACGACCATGGAACCCATCGCGCGAGCCGACGTCGCGGCTTTTGGAGCCGGCAGGTCACCTGTGGCCAACGCCATGATCGAAGACAGCGGCATCCGGGTTCATCAGGAGCGCCGGCGCGGACGCGGCGCAGGCGTCAATCCTTCGGGTCGCTACGAGCCGGTAAGCCGGCATGTCTTCGACGACGGCTGGAGCACGATCGAGGAACTGCCACCCTTCAAGACCGAGGTTCAGGTCGAGAAGCCGCGCACGATCATCACGCGCAACGATTCGCCTGACATTTCCTTCGACCGCTCGATCAATCCGTACCGGGGCTGCGAGCACGGCTGCGTCTATTGCTTCGCCAGGCCGTCGCATAGCTACATGGGCCTGTCGGCGGGACTGGACTTCGAATCCAGGCTGTTCGCCAAGCCCGACGCCGCGAAGTTGCTCGACCGCGAGCTTTCCAAGGACGGCTATCAGCCCCGTACGATAGCCATCGGGACCAACACCGATCCCTATCAGCCGATCGAGAAGACCTGGCGCATCATGCGCGAGGTGCTGGAGGTGCTGGAAGCGCGCAATCACCCTGTCGGCATCGTCACGAAATCGGCCCTGGTCACGCGCGACATCGACATCCTCTCGCGCATGGCCGAGAAGGGGTTGGCCAAGGTCGCGCTTTCCGTGACCACGCTGGACAGGCTGCTCGCCCGCACGATGGAGCCGCGCGCGGCGACACCCACGCGGCGGCTGGAAGCCATCCGACAGTTGTCGGAGGCCGGCATCCCGGTGTCAGTGATGGTCGCGCCGATCATTCCCGGCCTGACCGACCAGGAGATCGAACGTATCCTCGATTCCGCCACGGCCGCTGGTGCGACCAGCGCCGGTTACGTCATCCTGCGCCTGCCGCTCGAGGTCAGCCCCATCTTCAAGGACTGGCTGCTGCGTCATTATCCAGACAGCTACCGGCACGTGCTCTCGCTCATCCGTTCGATGCGTGACGGCAAGGACTACGACTCCGAATGGGGCAAGCGCATGAAGGGCAAGGGTCCCTATGCGTGGCAGATCGGCCGCCGCTTCGAGATTGCGGCCAAGCGCCTGGGCCTCAACTCCGAGCGGACGCCGCTGCGGACCGACCTTTTCAAGGCCGCGCCCAAGGAGCACGAGCAGTTGATGCTGCTTTGACAAGGTGCGGACTCACGTCCGCGCCCTCGAGATCCCGTCCGGCCTCCCCCCGTGGCCTGTCGACGGTGCCTTCGCCGCCACCGCCCCGTGGCCGGGAAGGTCTTGCGGAGAATCGGAGCCGGTGCGAGCATCGCCGCATCATGGCTCGCCCGCGTTCCGATTCTCCGCTTCTCTTCGAAATCGTCGAGAAACCCGACTTCTCGTTCGAACGGAAGGCGATCGCAGCCGGCGAGTGGCCCTGCGCGGGGATGGATGAAGCCGGTCGCGGGCCATTGGCCGGTCCCGTGGTCGCTGCGGCCGTCGTGCTCGACCCCGACAACATTCCCGAGGGACTTGACGACTCCAAGCGCCTGAGCGCCCAGCAGCGAGATGCCCTCTTCGACGAGGTACTCAGGAAGGCGCTCGGCGTCGCCGTCGCCTCCGCCTGCGCCGACACCATCGACCGCACTGACATCCGCAAGGCCAGCCTCGAAGCCATGCGGCGCGCGCTTGCCGGCCTGCCGGTGATCGCCCGCTCGGCTTTGGCAGATGGCAGGGACGTGCCACCGGGACTGGCATGCACCTGCCGCGCATTGGTAAAGGGCGACCAACGCTCACAGTCGATCGCGGCAGCCTCGATCGTCGCCAAGGTCACACGCGACAGGATGATGGGAGCCTGCGGCTCGAACGACAACCGCTATGGTTTCGAGGTCCATATGGGCTACGCGACGGCCCGCCACCGGGCAGCCATCGTGGAACACGGCGCGGCAATTCGCATCCACCGCGTCTCCTTTGCCCCCTTCAAGGATTGACGGCATCCGCCAACCCGCGTCGCCGAGGGAATACGTGCGTCCTTCGAGGCTCGCCCGCTACGACTGCCGCGGCTCCCCAGTATTCAGTCCCGGACAACAAAAAAGCCGCCGGAAATTCCAGCGGCTTTCTCATCTGATGCGTGGGCTCAAATCAGTTGAGCTTGCCCTTCACTTCCTGAACCGAGCTCTTGAAGAGATCGGCGCCGGTCTTGGCGTCGACCTTGCCGGCAAGCAGCTGGCGAGCAGCCTCGACTGCGAGGTCCACGGCATTCGAGCGAACCTCGTTGATGGCGTCGCGTTCCGCCTGGCCGATCTTGAGTTCTGCCAGAGCCGTGCGGCGGGCCACATATTCCTCGGTCTTGGCATGCGCCTCTTCGGCGAGGAGGCCAGCTTCGCGCTTGGCGATCTCGACGATCTCGGCGGCTTCCTTTTCCGCGTCCTTGCGCTTGCGCTGGTACTCGGCGAGGAGCTGCTGCGCCTCTTCGCGGAGCTTGCGGGCATCCTCGAGCTCGCCGCGGATACGCTCCGCCCGCTCGTCGAGGGACTTCGAGATCATGCCCGGAACCTTCAGGTAGAGCACGATTGCGAAGAAGATGAAGAAGGCGACTGTGGCCCAGAATGTGGCGTCCATGTCCCTCTCCTTACTTGCCCGCGGCCTTGACGGCAGCGGCGATGTCGGCCTTTTCGATCTTGCCGGCGCCGAGCGCCTGCACGATGGCCGCCGTGGTTTCCTCGGCGATCGACCCGACTTCCTTCATGGCGTTGGCCTTGATGGTGGCGATGCGCGCCTCGGCCGCCGTGAGCTTCTGCTCGAGACCAGCCTCGATTTCCTTGCGCTTCGCCTCGGCTTCGGCCTTGGCGGAGTCGCGGGCTTCCTGACCGATGGTACCTGCTTTGGACTTGGCCGTGGCGAGTTCCTGCTGGTAGGCGGCCACTGCCGCATCCGCTTCAGACTTCATGCGAGCGGCCTGGTCGAGATCACCCGCGATGCGATCGCGGCGAACCTCGAGCGTTCCACCGACGCGCGGCAGCACGACTTTGCTCAAGAAGAGATAGAACAGGCCGAACGTGATCGCGAGCCACAGAATCTGCGACGGATAGGTCGTCGAATCGAAAGGCGGAAATACGCCTCCACCACCGTGCTCGGTGGCAGTTTCCGTGTGCGCTTCTGCACCGGCTTGGGTTTGAGCTTCTCCCGCCGCAGGCGCTACTTCCTGGGCGTAACCCGGTGTCACAAACATCTCTATCCCCTGTCCAACTCGTCCGGCCGCCAGCGGCGGCCGGTACAATCGTCAGCCTGGCTCTTATGCGAAGAGCAGCAGGAGGGCGATGAGCAGCGAGAAGATGCCCAGAGCTTCCGTCACGGCGAAGCCGAACACCAGTCGGCCGAACTGGCCGTCAGCAGCCGACGGGTTGCGCAGGGCGCCCGAGAGGTAGCTGCCGAAGATGTTGCCGAGGCCGAGGGCCGTGCCGGCCATGCCGAACGTTGCCAGACCGGCGCCGAGATACTTTGCTGCTTCTGCTTCCATTTTCAAACTCCTTGGTGGAACTGTTTCGATTTCGTTGCCCGGCGGAACACCGCCGATTCTGGTCAGTGTCCGGGATGGACAGCGTCGTTGAGGTACATGCAGGTCAGGACCGCAAAGACATAGGCCTGCAGGAAGGCGACAAGCACTTCCAGCGCGGTGATCGCGACCGTCATGAACAGCGGCAGGATCGAGCCCGCGATGCCGACGGCGCCGAGCGCGCTGAGCGAGGTCACGAAGCCGGCAAACACCTTGAGGGTGATGTGACCAGCCAGCATGTTGGCGAAGAGACGGACCGAGAGGCTGACCGGACGCGAGAGGAACGAAATGATCTCGATCGCGACGACCAGCGGCACCAGAAGACCCGGGATGCCGCTCGGCACGAACAGCTTGAGGAAGCCGAAGCCGTGCTTGGCGAAGCCGTACACAATCACGGTGCCGATCACCAGCATCGCCAGCGCGAAGGTGACGATGATGTGGCTGGTGACGGTGAAGAAGTAGGGGAACAGGCCGAGCAGGTTGGCGACGAGCACGAACATGAACAGCGAGAAGACGAACGGGAAGAACCGCATCCCCTGCGTGCCCGCGGCATCTCTGAGCATCGACGCTATGAATTCGTAGGACATTTCCGCGATCGACTGCGAACGGGTCGGCACCAGGCCGCGGCTCGAGGTCGTCAGGAACAGGAAGGCGCCCGCGGCGACGACGGTCGCAACCATGAAGGCGGACGAGTTGGTGAAGGAGAAATCGAGCCCACCGACCTCGATCGGAATCAATTTCGAGATCTGAAACTGATGGATAGGATCTGTGGCCACGCTGGCCCCCCTTCGCCTAATACGCGCCTGTTGGCGCCATCTACTTCTTTTCCGCTCCGCCCGACCGCCCTTCGGGCGTCCTGACGGCTGCATCTGCAATCATGCCCGCGGAACGCAGGACATTGAGAACACCTGCTCCGAACCCGAGCAGCAGGAACACGATCAGCCCCCAGGGCGACGTGCCCGCGAACCGATCAACCAGCCAACCCAGACCGACACCAACCGCGATCCCGGCGATGAACTCGCTGGACAGCTTGATTGCCTGACCGTAGCCGGCCGTGCCCTTCGGGCCTGCGTCGCTATCGCCCTCGCGGCCTGCCGGACGTCTTGATGCGAGCGATGCTTCAAGTTCGCGCCGGCGGCGCTCGAGTTCGTCGTCGTGACGCACGGATTCCTCTCCAGTCTCAGGCCGAGAATTTCCGGTCTCGCCTGGCTGTTCAGGCTTGGCCATTATAAACTCCTGCCCGGTACGAGCGTGTCCGTTCGTCCGCTTCAAAGTCGCCGGCAACATAGTTAGAGCCCCCCTGCCCGTCAAGGTAGGCAAAGGCCCATCATACGAAGTATTTTATACTGATAAATCAATGGTTTGATTGCATGCGACATCCTGCCTGCGACTCTGTCGCGCGATCTGCAGCCGAATCCGCGCGCATTTGGCCTACAAAAGACGCAATCTGGTCGGCTGCGGATCCGGTCAGCTCCAACCGCCGCCGAAGGTGCGATAGAAGATGTGCAGACCGATCTTGGTCATCTTCTTCATCGACCGCGCCCAGTCAGGATTGACGTAGTTGGCATAGTAGTGGGTCGACGACCCGACCTCGGGGATGAAGATCTTGCCGGCGGTGACGGCCATCGCAACCTGTTCGGCCATGCGGTAGCTCTGCCGATTGGTGACCCTGTCCTTGATGCCGTCGCAGGCGAAGGAGAACTGGCAGCGGTTGCGCAGTTCCTGGTTCTGGTAGACCACCTTGCAGATCGTCTCCGGATAGGCCGGGTTGCGGACCCGGTTGAGCACGACCTGGGCTACGGCCGCCTGCCCCTTGGCGTTCTCGCCGCGCGCCTCGAAATAGACGGCGTTCGCCAGGCATGTCTGCTCGGCTTTCGAGAACACGCTGGGCGGAAGCGGATTCTTCATCCAGGAATGGTCGCCCTTGCCCATCGGCGGGATGAAGCGGCCGCTCAGTTCCTCGTCGCCACCCAGCAGCGCCTCGAACGGCGAGGTCGTGGCGTAGTCGGGTTCGGGGGGAGCATAGGCCGTCGCCAGGATGTCCGGCTTGTCGTTGTTGACCAGTTCCGCGAGCATCGGCGGCAGACCGGCAGCAGCCGGCTTCCTGGTTTCCTTCGGGTGGAAGGCAGCCGCGATCTGGATTTCCTTGCCCTTGATGCCTGGCTTGGCGAAGGTGAGCTTCATGCCGCCGTCGAGTTCAGGGCGTGTCAGCGAACTGGTACGCTCGAACACCGAGCCTGCGGTGAAGTTCCTCGGCGGCGCCACCGGCGAGATCTGGACGATGCGTCCCTTCTTGTCGACACGAACGACGCGATCCTCGTCTGGCACATCCGATGCAGCAGCGCCCTTGCCGCGGAACGCGACGGCGCCGACGCCGGCTATCTTGACGCCAGAGCCCGAGATCGGGCCGGTGACGATGCCGTCGACGAAAGGCATTTCGGCGGCATGCACGGCGCCTGCGACCGATTTCTCGACGTAGGATCCCCAGCGCGCCTTCTGGCCCTCGAGCCCCGAAACCAGGCTCGTCATGTCCTGGTAGGCAACCATCGTGGGAAATCCCAGCCACATGCCGAGACCGATAACGGCGGGCGCCAGGAGCGAACGCTTTCTCTCGCGGTCGGCAAACCGCCGCGACACAACTCGTCGATGCACGGGAAACTCTCCAGGACGCTACACAGCCACTGGAGAGAAAAAATGAAGCATTAACCTTGATGGAGCGTTAACGGCGCAGGCTTCGGGCCATGTGAAAAGGGCCCGCCTAAGCGAGCCCCTGGTTCATTTCTTCTTCTTGGCCCGTCCGGCGAACGGGTTGTCGGAGGCACGCAGCGCCATGCGGATCGGCACGCCAGGCATGTCGAAGGCCTCGCGCAGGCTGTTGGTCAGGTAGCGCACATAGGACTGCGGCATCGCGTCCGGGCGCGAACAGGACACGACGAAGCCCGGTGGGCGCGTCTTGGCCTGGGTGATGTACTTGACCTTGAGCCGGCGGCCGGCCACCGCCGGAGGCGGATGGTGGGCGATGATGCCCTCGAGCCAGCGGTTGAGACGGCCCGTCGAGACGCGGCTGTTCCAGACGCGATGGGTGCGGATGACCGCGTCCATCAGCTTGTCGAGGCCACGGCCGGTCTCGGCCGAAACCGGCACGGCCTGCAGTCCGCGCACCTGCGGCAGGAGCCGCTCGGTCTTCTCGCGCAGATCGGCCAGCGCTTCCTGCGGGTTGTCGATAAGGTCCCACTTGTTGAAGGCAATGACCGGCGCCCTACCCTCGCGGATAATGAGGTCGGCGATCTGCAGGTCCTGCTTCTCGAACGGGATCGTCGCGTCGAGCACTATGATGACGATCTCGGCGAAGCGGATCGCGCGCAGGCCGTCCTGCACCGAGAGCTTTTCGAGCTTCTCCTGGACCTTGGCCTTGCGGCGCATGCCGGCGGTGTCGAACAGCTTGATGCCACGGCCGCGCCAGTCCCAGTCGACCGAGATCGAATCGCGGGTGATGCCGGCCTCCGGTCCGGTGAGCAGGCGCTCCTCGCCGATCAGCGCATTGATGAGCGTCGACTTGCCGGCGTTCGGGCGGCCAACCACGGCGATCCGCAGCGGCTTGGTCTCGTCGTAGGCGGCGACATCCTCAGCGTCGGGGTCGGCAATGTCCTCGCCGATCAGCACGTCGCTTTCGGCGACGAGTTCGGCCTCGTCGTCCTCGTCATCCTCGAAGACGCGCTCGTGGCCGAGCGCCTCGACAACCGCGTCGCGCAGGTCGGGCATGCCGATGCCATGCTCGGCCGAAATCTGCACGGGCTCGCCCATGCCGAGTTCCCAGGCCTCGAGCGCGCCGCCCTGGGCGCCGCGGGCCTCGGACTTGTTGGCGACCAGAACGGTCGGCTTGCCGGAGCGGCGAACGATCTCGACGAAGGTTCGGTCGTCGGGAGTGAGCCCCGCCTTGGCGTCGACCATGAAGAAGATCAGGTCGGCTTCCTTGATGGCGATTTCGGTCTGCTGGCGCATGCGGCCCTGCAGCGTGGCGGCGCCCGCATCCTCGAAGCCTGCGGTGTCGATGACGTCGAAGGTGAGATCGTACAGCTTGGCGGCATGCACCCGGCGGTCGCGGGTAACGCCCGGCGTGTCGTCGACGAGCGCGATCTTCTTGCCGACGAGCCGGTTGAAAAGCGTGGATTTGCCGACGTTGGGTCGGCCGATTATGGCGATCTTGAAAGCCATCTGGCCCGCGTCACGAAGCGTTGCCCGAACCGCGGATCAGTTCGGTCAGGAGGTCGGCGCGCTGGCGCGCGTTGCGGGGAGCCGCCTGATCGGCGGAAATCTGCTCGAACAGCTTGAGCGCATCGGCGAACTTGCCGTCCTTCCAGGCGGCCAGTCCGAGCGCCTCGCGGGCCGAGTGGCGCAGCGGGTTGGTGTCGGCGGTGAGCGCTTCGACGCGCGTCGAGACTTCGGCATAGGTGCCATGATCGACAAGCAGCATGGCCGCGCGCAGGCGGGCCGTGTCGCGGATCACAGCAGGAATCGAGCTGTCGGCCGCAACCTCGTCGAAGCCTGCGACAGCCGCCTTGAAGTCACCCTTATCGGCCTGAACGGTTGCAGCGCGCATGCGGGCGAGCAGCGGATAGGCGCCGTAGCCATCCTTCTCCAGCGCTTCGAATGCAGCCAGCGACTCGTCGGCCTTGCCGGAGTTGGCGAGGGTAAGCGCTTGCGAGAACCGGTCGCCCGAGCTGTTGGCCTTGGTCTCGACCCAATACTCCCAGGCCACGAACAGGCCGGTGCCGACGACGACCAGCACGGCGATGAGGATCGCAGCGGGGCCATAGCGGTCCCAAAGGGCCTTCGCCTGCTCCTGGCGGATCTCCTCGTTTACTTCGCGGATAAAGCTGTCGTCCGACATTCCATTCAACCGTTTGCGGCCCTCGGGCCTTTCGTGAGCCTGCGTTTTAGCGGAATTTCGCCGCCATGGAAGGGGGCGGGCCGGAAATTCGGCTGATGCCGCCTTCTGCCACACCGGTCGACTACGGGCGAAAGGCGTGGACAAGCTTCCGGATGTCGCCTGCATTGGCGCGCGAACGCATCCGTGCCACATTTGACACCTATCGGCCGCAGCCAAATCAATTTGCGTAAGAGATCATGTTGAAAGCTCTTTGCGTCGGCGCCCTTTCCGCGTCGCTGACAACCGTTCCGGCCATGGCCGGCCCTGCCCCCAAGGTAGACGACGTAAAGCCGAGCCAGATCGTGTTGATCTCCTTCGACGGAGCACACGACGTGGCGCAATGGCAGCGCAGCCGCAACCTCGCGGCCCGCACCGGGGCGAACTTCACCTATTTCCTGTCCTGCGTCTTCCTGCTGTCCCGCGAAACGAAGGGCGAATACCATGCGCCCGGGAAATCGGCCGGCAGGTCGAATGTCGGCTTCGCGCAGTCGAGGCAGGAGGTCGTCGACCGATTGGAGCAGATCAACCTGGCGGCGTCGGAAGGCCACGAGATCGCGAGCCATGCCTGCGGCCATTTCGATGGCGGCAAGTGGACAAAGGCGGAATGGACGAAGGAGTTCGACGCGTTTTCGCGGATCATGCGCGATACCTACCGCATCAACGGCATCGCACCGGAGCCGGCTGGCTGGGCGGGCATCGCAGCCTCAGTGAAGGGGTTCCGAGCTCCCTACCTCTCCCAGAGCAAGGCCCTGAACAGCGCCCTTGAGGAAAAGGGCTTCGCCTACAATGCGAGCGCGGTTTCGCGCGGACCGGATGAACCGAAACCGGTGCAGGGCGTGACGGATTTCGCCCTGCCCCTGATCCCCGAAGGCCCGGCCGGCAAACGGGTGATCGCGATGGACTACAATCTCTATGTCCGCCACTCGGGCGGCGTCGAGAAGCCAGAAGCTGCGGCCACGTTCGAACAGCGCACCTATGACGCGTTCCGCGGCGCCTTCGACAAGCAGCTCGAAGGCAGCCGCATCCCGCTCCAGATCGGCTACCATTTTTCGCTTATGAATGGCGGTGCCTATTGGCGCGCGCTCGAGCGCTTCGCCGAGGACGTCTGCGTCAGGAGCGACGTCGAATGCATCAGCTATGCCGACTACGTGAAGCGGCACAACGGGACTGAGCCGGTCCAGGTCGACGGCTGAGCGTACGCTCCGTCCGCGAAACGCCGCCCCTTCACCGAACGCCACGAGCGACCTCCACCATGGAGGCCGCCCGTCGCGACGCTGGTCACATCACCGGCTCGTCCTCGGGCTGAACGCCTGCCTTCTGCCTTTCGAGATAACGCTGGTCGATGTCGGGAAGCACCCCGCCGGTCAGTGTCGCCTCGAACGCGCGCAGGCGCTTGTAGACCGACAGCAGCTCGACGATGGTCGACCAGGAATTGACCAGGAACTGGAACGAGCTCGTGACCTGCGAGAAGGCGTAGCTGATCTGGTTCATCAGGCCGAGCGTCAGCTTGCCGGCGACGATCGACGGCACCATCACCACCAGCGAGAACATGTTGTTCGCCTGCAGGTAGGTGTAGCGAACGACGTTGAAATAGACGTAGTGGAAATAGAGCCTGAAGTAGTTGCGACGGACGTTGTCGAAGAGCTCGGCCACGGTGACCGGCTGGGCGCGGTCCGCGTGATCCTCGCCGTAGACGAGTTCCTTGCGGTAGGCCGCCTCGACGCGCTGGTTGCGGAACTGCAGGCCCGGCAGCTTGTAGCCGGCCACGGCCAGGCTGACCGTTCCCAGCACCGACCAGGCGATCGCGGCGACGACCAGCGGCTGGGCAATCTCGCCGACGATGGGCAGCGCCGTGATGTGCGTCGACAGTTGGATAAGCACCGGCGTAAACGCAATCAGCGTCATGATCGAATCAATGAAATTGACGCCCAGGCCCTCCATGATCTGGGCGAAGCGCATCGTATCTTCCTGGACACGCTGCGAGGCGCCCTCGATGTGGCGCAGGCGGCCCCAGTGTTCCATGTAGTAGCCGTTCATCGCCATGCGCCAGCGGAAGATCCAGTGGCTGACGAAGAATGCGTTGACGACGGCCACGTTCATGCCGACGAGTGCAAGGCCTGCGAAGCTGCCGATCTCACGATAAAGCTGCCCTTCGGTGGCGGTGGTCTGCTTGGACAGCACGTTCTGGATGAGATCGTAGAAGGGGCCGTACCAGTTGTTGACGGCGACGCTGACCTGAACCTGGAAATAGACGACGAAAAGGATCAGCGCGGAGCCAAGGATCGACCAGCGCTGCCAGGGATGCGGCGAATACCAGCGCCAGAAGGCATAGAACAGCGCCACGCCAATCGCGAAATAGATGTAGAACCACAGGAACGGCGGCGACCAGAACACCGAGATGCCGATGATGGGCGGCGCACCCTCGGCGGGCAGCGGAAAGCCCAAGGTCGCGCCAAGCTGCTCCCCGCCGAAGAACCAGAGCAGTACGAGAACAAGGCTCCAGGCGACAGCCGACGTGAAGAAGAGCTTCGGCTGCGGGAAGAAGGATACGAACACGTTACCGGATTCCTTTGGGAAGCGGCGCTATTGCCGGCTGGCCGCATGAAGTCACACTTCGCGGCACAAGGGAATCCCGGCCGCGCTCACTTCTTGCTTAGCACCCGAGATCGTGGCGAATTTCGGCTCTTCCAGATTACACTTGGGTAATGTGGGACCGCCGGCCTTTGTCCGGCCTGGATATCCTGATCCTTCTGCGGCTGACGACTGCGTCGGTGAGGCGCCGGGATGACGGCCAGCCTATGCGCGGCATTCGCCCGGCACCGGTAAGGCTGGCCGGAAGCCGCGACCGAGCGGCAAGTCGGCAAGCGCGCGCTCGTCCATGCGGTCGATATCGGGATGGGAAAGGGGATCGCGCAGCCAGGTGAGGAAAAGTTCGCTGTCGACGCCGGCGTCGGCGTTCTGGCCCTGCAGCAGGCTCGCCAGGCTTGAGAAAATCTTCATCTGACTGCTCCAGATATCGTTGAATCTCTCAGAGAAAATCCGCTACAAACACTATTCCTTCAATCAAGAACTTGGCCGACGGAGTTTAGAAAATCTCAAGTCAGGCACTCAATCGCGTGCATCTCAACGGGCTTCGCGCGGTGGAGAGCGTCGCGCGCTGCGGCTCGCTGGTCAAGGCAGCAGAGGAGCTGGGCGTCTCGGCCAGCGCGGTCAGTCAGCAGATCGGTCGCACCGAGGCGCAACTGGGCCGCGCCATTTTCCAGCGCACCGGCACGGGGCTGGCGCTGACCGCATTCGGGGTGGATTTCTGCGCGAGGCTGACCAGCGGCTTCCAGGAACTCGGCCGCGCGGTGGCGTTGGCGGACGCAGCGAGTTCGAACGCGCTGGTGGTATCGGTGGCGCCGGCCTTCGCCTCGCGCTTCCTGGTGCCCCGCCTCAACCGCTTCAACCAACGCTTTCCCGAGATCAAGCTCAGGATCGACGCCTCGACCGGGCTCGTCGACCTCGACCGGTCCGACGTGGATCTCGCGATCCGCATGGGCGACGGCAAGTGGCCCGGCGTGCGGGCCGAACTGCTCTTGGCGCAGGAGGTGTTCCCGGTCTGCGCACCGGCGCTGGCTGCGAAGCTGAAAGAGCCGGCCGACCTGGCACATCTGCCTGTCATTGCCGACGAGAGCACGATGATCAGTTGGGAGCGCTGGTTCGAGGCGGCGGGTCTCGCAAAGCCGTTTCCGGTGCAGCCGGCAGGGCCGTCCTTCACCGACCCGATTCTCGGCATCGATGCGGCAATCGCCGGTCAGGGCGTGGCGCTGGCCTGGCAGCTCTTGTCGGCCGACGCACTGGCCGACGGGCGGCTGGTCGCGCCGTTCGGCATCACGGTCGCCAGCGGGCTCGGCTACTACCTCGTCAGTTCCAGGCTGGAACGGCCGGGCCGCAAGGTGCGCGACTTCACAAGCTGGCTGCGCGAGGAAGTGGCTGCGACGATGGCGCGGTTCGGCACGCGGAAGAGTTGACCGAGGGCTTCTCAGCCCGGAAAGGCCACCTCATAAGCCTCCGGCTTGAAGCCGACGATGCGGCGGCTGCCGAGATCGAGCATCGGGCGCTTGATCATCGAGGGCTGGGCGAGCATCAGGGCGATCGCCTTCTCGGCGTCCAGGCCATCTTTTTCGGCGTCCGGTAGCTTCTTGAAGGTGGTGCCCGCGCGATTGAGCACCGTCTCCCAGCCGAACTCCTTCACCCATACCTCGAGGCTTTTGCGGTCGATTCCCGAAGCCTTGTAATCGTGGAAGTCGTATGTCACGCCATGGCCCTCGAGCCAGGTGCGGGCCTTCTTGATCGTGTCGCAGTTCTTGATGCCGTACATGGTGATGGACAAGGCCGAGCCTCCGCAAGCATGCGGCCGGCCGGCTGCACCGACTCGACCTATCTGGGTTGCCGCTAGGTTCTACACCGAAGCCGGTTTGGCAAGCGCCACGCCGGCACTTGCGGAAGCGCCATCGATCAATTACATAGGTACCTAATAATATCCTCCCTAATTAATGGTGGGCACCATGGACCCGGATGCGTTGAAGAGCGCGTTTTTCGACGAACTGCTCAAGGTCAACCGCAAGCTCAGGACGATGTTCGACGCGCAGGTGAAGGCCCAGGGGCTGACCCTCGCCCGCGCCCGGCTGATGATGCAGATCGCCGAGCGTGAGGGCGACACGCAGGCCGAACTCGCCCAGTGCATGCAGATCGAGCAGCCCTCGCTGGTCGGGCTCATCGACGGGCTCGAGAAGCAAGGTCTGGTCGAGCGCCGCACCACCGAGGAAGACCGCCGGGCAAAGCGCATCTACCTGACGGCGGCGGCACGTCGCGAGACCGCCAACATGACCGCATTCGTCGCGCAGCTGCGCGACCAGGTGCTCGCCGGCGTCGACCATGCCGACATCGCCGGAGCAACGCGCGTCCTGAAGGTCCTTGCCAAGAATATCGGCGAGGCGACGGAGCTTTGACGATGGCCGAGTCCTCGGAACAATCGGACGACGCGCAAGATCGGGCCATGCCAGCCAAGGCTCCGACCAGCGACACTGCAGCCCCTTCCGGACCGGCACCGGCCAAGCCCGCAACACCGCCCGCGCCTCCGGCATTCGTGCCCAAGCCGCCGCACATCGCGGCTGCCTATGTCTGCGCATCCGTCATGCTGGCGCTGACGCAGGGGCTCGGCATGAACCTGATCGCAGCCAACCTGCCCCAGATTCAGGGTTCGATCGGCGCGACGCTCACCGAGACGACCTGGCTGCTCGCCGCCTACATGGCGCCGAACGTCTCGCTGTCGCTCGCCCTCATCAAGATCAGGACGCAGTACGGCCTGCGCAATTTCGCCGAACTCGGCATCTTAGGCTTCGTCGTCGCCTGCGTAATGAACCTGTTCGTCAGCGACCTGCAATCGGCGATCGTGGTTCGGTTCATGAGCGGCGTCGTCGCGGCCCCGCTGTCGTCGCTCGCCTTCCTCTACATGCTCGAATCATTCGCGCCGGAGAGGAAGCTCAATGTCGGCCTGCCGCTGGCGCTGACCTCGATCGCGCTTGCCCCGCCAGTGGCGCGGCTCATCTCGCCGCCCCTGTTCGACCTCGGCGGCTGGCACGCGCTGACTCTCTTCGAGTTGGGCATGGCGTTGATCGCATTCGCGCTGGTCTATGCGCTCCCGCTCGCACCGCAGCCCCGCGCCAAGGTGATCGAGAAGTTCGACGTCGTCAGCTACCTGCTGATCGCGGTGGGCTTCGGCGCGACGGCCGTGGTGCTGGTGCTCGGTCGGATCTACTGGTGGCTGGAGGCGCCCTGGATAGGCATGTTGCTGGCGCTCGCCGTCGTCTGCGTCACAATCGCCGCAGTCATCGAGCTCAACCGCAAGAACCCGTTGCTCGACATACGCTGGCTGGCGAGCCCGCCCATCCTTCACTTCACCGGCGTGTTGCTGATGTTCCGGCTGGTGCTTTCGGAACAGGCCCTCGGCGCGTCCAACCTGTTCCTCGCACTCGGGCTGACCAACGACCAGACACGGACGGTCTACTGGGTGATCCTCGTCGCTTCCATCGCCGGCGGCCTCACCTGCGCCGCCCTGATGAAGCATGGCAAGGAGGAGCGCATCCATGTGGCCGCCCTGGCGCTCATCGCCATCGGCGCCTACATGGACAGCCGCGCGACCAGCATCACCCGCCCCGAACAGGTTTTCTACAGCCAGGCGCTGATCGCCTTCGCCGGCGCGCTGATCCTGCCGCCGGCGATGAAGAGCGGCCTGATGTCGGCACTGAAGAAGGGCCCGAACTACATCCTCAGCTTCGTCATCGTATTCCTGACGACCCAGAGCCTGGGCGGCCTGCTCGGTTCGGCTGTATTCACCACCGTCGTGACGGCGCGCGAGCAGTTCCACCACAATGTGCTCGTCGAGCACATTGCCCTGACCGATCCGATGGTGGCGCAGCGGGTCGCCCAGCTCGGCGGCGCCTATTCGCGCGTCATAACCGACAAGGCCCTCGTGAATGCAGAAGGGCTGGCTCTGCTGTCGCAGCAGGCGACCTGCGAGGCCTTCGTGCTCGCCTATAACGACGCCTTCCTGCTGATCGCCGTCATCGCGGTGGTCGCGCTTGCCCTGCTGCTCGTCCACATCGCCATCGTGGCCGTCCGGGACCGGACGACCTCCCCTGCCATTCCAGCCAATGCGTGAAACACAATGTTGTCCAAGCTCTTCGACGTCCTTCGCTCCACCAGCACCGTGCTTGCCATAGCCCTCGGCGCCGCCGGCGTGGCAACGATCCTCTATGTCTGGGAACTGCCGCCCTTCCGCAACGCCGTCCAGGTTACCGAGAACGCCTATGTCCGCGGACAGGTGACGATCCTGGCGCCACAACTCGCCGGCTATGTTTCGGAGGTCGCGGTGCAGGACTTCCAGGACGTCAAGGCCGGGCAATTGCTGGTGAAGATCGACGACCGGACCTTCCAGCAGAAGCTGGAGCAGGCCAGGGCGACGCTCGCAGCGCAGCAGGCCGCGCTCGCCAATTCAGAGCAGCAGCGCAACGCGGCTGAGGCGCGAGTCATGTCGGCGGAGGCGCAGGTGGATTCAGCCAAGGTCGCCTTCGACAACGCCCAGGCCAGTTGGCGGCGCATCGAACCGCTGCTCCAGCGTGGCGTGTCGACCCTTAGCGAGGCGGACAAGGTTCGAACGGCTGCCGAACAGGCGCGTGCCTCGGCCAGCCAGGCCGAAGCCGCACTCGAGGTGGCGCGGCAGGACCTGCAGTCGACGATCGTCGGCCGCCAGTCGCTCGAAGCCGCAGTCTCAGGCGCGGAAGCCGCCGTTCACCTTGCCGAGATCGACCTCAAGAACACCCGGATCGTCGCACCTGCGGACGGCAGGCTCGGCGAGGTCGGGGCACGGCTCGGCCAGTATGTGGCGCCGGGAACGCAACTGATGGCACTGGTTCCCGACCACATCTGGGTTGTCGCCAACTTCAAGGAAACCCAGCTTGCCCGCATGAAGATCGGCCAGCCCGTGAACTTCACCGTCGATGCGCTCGGCCATGCGCAACTGACCGGTCACGTCGAACGCTTCGCGCCGGCGACGGGGTCCGAATTCAGCGTCCTGCGACCCGACAACGCCACAGGCAACTTCACCAAGATCGCCCAACGCCTACCCGTGCGCATCAGCATCGACCCCGGCCAGACGACCGCCGAACAGCTGTCGCCGGGCATGTCGGTGGTGGTGAGCATCGATACGAGTTCCGATCCGCAGGCCACGGTGGCAGTTCGGTAAACGAGAAGAACGCACGGCGGTCGCCCTTCTCATGCGAGGCACGAGGACGCAGTGCGGTTAGTCGGATGTCTCGACCGCAACGATCTCCCTGCCAGTGGATTTTCCGAACACGCGCAGCGGGTTGAGCAAATACCGCCGGTTTCTTGGATCAACAAATTGTCTACAATCAATGTAGACAAATTTGTTGACTTGGAAGCGCGTTGGGATTGAATAGGTTGCGTATGTTGCGGCCCACTGGGAGGAGGGTTGGATGGACGCTGACGCCCGCAAACGGCATGCCACCGATCAGGAAATCTACGAGAAGATCTGGAATGCGATCGCCGAGCGGCAGATCGGCCCCGGAACGCGGCTCAAGGAAGAGCAGCTTTCCGACATTTTCTCCGTCAGCCGGGCGCGCATTCGCCAGGCGCTGCAAAGCCTTGCGCGCGACGGCCTGATCACGCTGGTTCCCAACCGTGGGGCGTTCGTCTCAAAACCTTCCGTCGAGGAAGCGCGCGATGTCTTCTTCGCCCGTCGCACCATCGAGGAGCGGCTGGTCGAGCGGCTCTGCACGATGATCGACGCCGCCGGCATCGAGCGGCTGCGCGAGCATGTCGAAGAAGAGCGCAAGGCCCACCACGGCGGCGACGTCGCCACTGCCATCCGGCTCTCGGGCGCCTTCCACCTGCTGATTGCGGAACTGGCGCGGTCGCAGATCCTGGCGAGCTTGCTGCGCGACCTCGTCTCGCGGACGTCGCTGATCATGGCGATGTATCAGCAGAAGGACGTGCTCAACTGCGGCCCCGACGAGCACGCCGCGATCGTCGACAGCATCACCCGGCGGGACGCGAAGAAGGCATTGGCCGTGATGCATCACCATCTCGCCCACATCGAGAACCAGCTCGACCTCGAGAGCGAGCGCGTCGCCGCTCGCGACCTGGAAGACATCCTCGGCCTGTAGGGGCCCAACGATCGGAAAGTGAAACAGCATGGCGCAGCCGGATATCCTCGTGCGCAACGTGACCGCCGTGACGGTCGACCCCGATCGGCGCGTCCTGGAGCGCGCCTGGATTGCAGTCACCGGCGACCGCATCAGTGCCATAGGCACCGAACTAGACCCGGAGCCGGCAGGCGCGAAAGAGGTCATCGACGGCACTGGCATGGTCGCCATCCCCGGGCTAATCGACAACCATTCGCACGCCGGCCACGGGCTGGTGCGCAATGCGGGTGCTGGCGTCGACACCTGGTTCGAGGCCTGCGAAGAAATCTATGCGCGCGGCTCGACCCCGGACTTCTGGCGCGCCGAGGCCCGCATGGTGCAGCTCGAAAGGCTGCGCGGCGGCGTGACAACGGCGATGACCCTGCTCGGCGGAGGCGCGGATATCTACCGCACTGACGACCCTGCCTATGGCGACGCCCACTGCGAGGCAACGGTGGCGTCGGGCCTGCGCACCTTCCTCGCCGTCGGCCCGGGCCGACCGCCCTTCCCCCGCCGCTATCGCACACTCGAGAGCGACGGCACGTGGCGCGACGCGGACGTGTCGTTCGAAAGGCAGCTCGAGGTCAGCGAGACACTGATCGACCGGTGGAACGACGTGCTCGGCCGCGGGACTGGCATCTGCCTGGTGATGCCCGTCTATTACGCCCACCATGTCGCGACGCCGGACGAGCGGCGCCAGGTCGCGGCGATGGGCGAAGCCGTCATGGACATGCGACGGCGCAAGGGCGTCCTGTTCACGCAGGACGGCCACCGCGATGGTTCGATCGCGTTGGCGCGCGACCTCGGCGTACTCGGCGACTTCGCCCTCCTCGGCCATAGCGTCGACCTCACCGAAGAAGACTTCGCTGCACTCAAGGAGACCGGAGCCTCGATCATCCACAATCCGTCCGCGATCATGTCGGTCTACGGCCGCTGCCCGGTGCCCGAACTGATCGAGGCCGGCATCAATGTCTGCCTCGGCTCGGATGCGGCCGCGCCCGACCGCGGCTACGACATGTTCCGCCACATGGCGCAATGCATGCACTACCACCGCCGGCACTTCCGCGACCCGGCCTACCTGCCGCCCGGCAAGACGCTGGAGATGACGACGATCGATGCGGCAAAGGCGCTGGGTCTGGAGAAGGAACTGGGCTCGCTCGAAGTCGGCAAAAAGGCCGACATCGTGCTGGTCGACATGCGCAAGCCGCATCTCTATCCGCCGGTGATGCCGGTGACGCGCATCGCCCATTTCGCCAATGCCGCGGATGTCGACACCGTCATCGTCAACGGCCGGGTGCTGATGCGCGGGCGCTTGACCGACCATCTCGACGCGGAGTCGATCCTCGCCGACGCTGCGGAACAGGCAGCACTTGCCTTCGAGCGGACCGGGTTGACCAGCCTTCTGGAGGAGCCGCAAGAGTTCTGGCGTCTGGCGCGGCAGCCCCTTCCGGCGAGTTGAGGGGACGCCTCGCCGGTGGGAATCGGCCCCTGATTCCCGGAAAAAAAGGCCTGCCGGATCCCTTCGACAGGCCTCCAAGACAACGTGGCTTTGCAAATCCACGCCGCCCGATCGCATGGGCAGGGCCAAAACCCGCCTGCACCGCATTGGTTCCGGGCCTCGTATAGATCAAAAGAGCTACTACCCGACATTTGCGACTGTGGCAGATTAGCCGCGGCAGGCCCCTCAAAGCTTGCCCGGCCGACGCCTCACCGGCCTCGCGCTCGACGCGAGTGGCGTCGGCCCTTCCACGCAAGACGCGGGCCGCCAGTGACCCCTTGTCGAGATTTCCCGGTTAACCGTCTGTTTACCCTGTTTATTTACCAGTTGCGCGTAGCGACACGGGGCATTGAACGGTTCCTTCAACGGCCAGGTTAACACGCCCGCGTAACTGGAAGGCGAAGGCGTGAGAAAACTGACCAGGATGGGCTCTGTGATAGCCCTCGCTTCCCTGAGCATCGGCTGCGCGGCCGGCTCGATCCGGCAGGCACAGGATCCGGCGCCCTGCTCCATCGTTGCGGCGGACGGTACCGCCGGCTCGCCCCAATGCACCGACCGGTCCGACGCCGCCTATGGCTTCAGCGCGCTCGCGAACGCTCCCGAGATTCGCGCCGCCGAAGCGCGTGGTAGCGCGGCCGAGGAAGAGATCGCAAAGGCCATGGCTGCGCGATTGCCGAATGCCGGTTTTGTCGCATCCGCCGGAGGCGCGACCGAACGCTTCGGCGACCTGTCCGGATCGCGGAGCGGCGGCATCTATTCCTATGCACTCGGCGTAGACGTTCCCCTCTACCAGGGCGGACGTGCCGTGGCGGCGATCGACGCGGCGCGCGCCGACTTCAAGGCCGCCAACCAAGCCACGCGCGACCGCCGCGTCGCCACCGCCTACGAACTCGCCTTGGCCCTCGCCCGCATCGACCAGCAGCGCGAGGCCATAGCTGTGCTCGACCGCCAGGAGCGTTCGCTGCGTCGCCTGGCAGGCGAAGTGCGGGCGGAACTCCGTGGCGGCGGGACCAGTCGCGTCGACGTCGACGACGTCGAGCGGCAGCTCGCGCGCATCGCAGTGGTTCGCGAAGAGGCGCAGCTCGCCGTGTCCGAAGCCGAGTTCACGACGCGCCGCCTTGGGATTTCGCCCGATACGCGATTGCCGGACGCTTCGGCCCTCCAGTTGCCCGACAGCGAGCAGGAACTCGTCGCGCTCGCCATGCGCGACAATCCCCGCGTCAACGAGCGCGCCGCCCGCGTCGAGGGTGCCGAGGCCCGCGTCGCACAGGCGAAGGGCGAACTGCTGCCGACGGTCTCCGCCAATATGCGGATGGGCGGCGAGAGGTTGCAGGATACGGACGATTCCCAACTCGGCGTTGCCGAACTTCGCTTTTCGATGCCGATCTACTCTGGTGGCCTGCGACCGGCGACGATCCGCCAGCGGAAGGACGAGCGGCTGTCGGCGCAGCTCGAGCGCGATGCTGCGGTCGATGGCGTCATTGCAGCAGTCGGATCGGCCATCGACCGGCGCACCAAGGCCAGGCGCATGTTCATGCTCGCCGAGGTGGAAAAGCGCAGCGCAGCAGTCATGCTCGAGGGCCTGCGCGCGGAGCGAAAAGTCGGCGAACGTTCGACCTTCGACGAGATCCGCGCCATCGAAAACCTGGCCAACGCCGACCTGAACCTGCTTTCGGCGCGCTACCAGCTGCAGGCAGCCGAATTCACGCTCGCTGCCGAAACCGGCCTGATCGACCGGTTGATCGACGTGGCAGGCTCGCCCGCGGGCACCGCGGGCTGAGCAGGCTCTATTCCGCGGCCAGCCTCGGCCGCTCCGTCACGTCGGAAAGCGCTGTGGCGAGGCGCGGACGCATGCGCTCGGACAGTACGCGGACGAATGGCTCCAGCACCATGCTGTCGTGGTCGCCCCCGACCTCCTGCACCTCAAATTGGTCCGCATACGGCGTCCAGCCATTGTCATCGAGGACGACGTTACGCCCCTCCTGGAGCCGTCGCCCGCCGCTCAAGGTGTAGAGGACGTTGGGCCTGGGCCTGAGCAGCAGTACCTTGCCGGGATAGGGCTTGAGGTCGTAGCGGAGCAGTGCTGCACGGAACGCCGCTTCGATCCTGGCATTCTGGAACTGCTTGCCCGCGCTTTCCGCCTCGGCGGCCGCTAGCTTGTCGCGCAGCTCTGCTTGCCAGCGCCTGCGGTCGCGAATCCAGCCTGCTACGAAGGACAGCTTGTGGCGGCGCAGGTCCTGCAGCTTCATCTGCAGCCTGTCGAGGACCGAAAGCGGCGGCTGGGTTGGCAGCGGCGTGTCGAGCATCACCACGATCGCCACCTCCTCGCCCGCAGCGCAGAGTTGCTGTGCCATCTCGTAGGCGGCCAGCCCGCCGCCCGAAAAGCCGGCCAGCAGGTAGGGACCGCGCGGCTGCACCTTGCGGACTTCGGCGAGGTAGTCCCGCGCCATCTCCTCGAAGGTCTCGTGCGGTTCCTGGTCGCCGTAGAGACCACGGGCCTGGAGGCCATAGACCGGCCTGTCGGTCCCGAGCCGCATGGCAAGCTGGCGCAGGTTGAGCACGTTGCCGAACATGCCGGCGCAGACAAAGATCGGCGTCGCCGAGCTCGCGGGCCCCGCACTCATCGCCACGAGATGCAAGTGCTTCTCGGTTGGCGCCGATTGCGGCGTTGCGGAGCTGCCCTCTTCGCCATCCGGCAGGTGGCTCCCGATCAGGGCTGCGCAGCCCGCGATGGTCGGCGCCTCGAACAGCACCGATATCGGCAGGTCGACGGCGTACTGCTTCTTGATCATACGGAACAGGCGCACGGCGATCAGCGAATGGCCGCCGATGTCGAAGAAGCTGTCGTCGACGCCTATGCGATCGACGCCCAGAAGCTCGCTCCAGAAACCGGCCAGCGTGCGCTCGATGTCGTTGCGCGGGGCGACATAGTCGCTGTCGAGTTCCGGCCGCTCAAACTGCTCGCCCTTGGGCACGACGTCGACCGGCGCGGCGGCGCGCCTGCGCAGGGCGTCGAGGTCCATGGAGCTTACCACCGGCTGCGGCTGGCCCGTCGCCAGCGCGCGCTGCAGCGCCTCGAAGCCCTCGCCGGGGAGAATGCCCTGGCTCACCTGCGCCGCGAGCTGCAGTGCGGCGGGCGACTGGCGATCGTCCGCGTTCGCGCCAGCGGCGTCCCTCACCGCGCGCGGCGCCACCAGGCCGAGGTCGCTGTCGAGCCGCTTCATCACGAAGCGCTCGATCTCGACCAGAACCTGCCCGGACGGATCTGCGATGGAGACGTCGAAGGCTACATAGCCCTTGCCGTAATCGAAGTCGCGACACAGCCGCACCCAGCTCGAGATGCGATCCGGCAGCGGCGCATGGACGGCGATCCGGCCATAGGACATCGGCGCCCAGAGAACCGAACCGTCATATCCGGGGTCGAGCCGCATGGCGAAACCGGTGGCGATGTCGAGCAGCGCCGGATGGATCAGCGTGCCGTCGCCGCGATAGGCTTCCGGCAAAGCGAGTTCGGCAACGGCCTCGGAGTTGCCGAAAGCTGCGGAGCGGAGCACCTGCCAGCGCGGACCGAAGCGTACATGCGGGGCCTGCACCGAAGGCAAGGCATTCGCTCCTTCGGCGTGCTCGGCGACGCCGCAGCGTTCGGCGGCCTCGGCCATTTCGGCACCCGCAAGAGCGGAGCTCCCCAGCCTGCGCACGAACGCCTCGGCAAAGGTCTCGAAGGAGGCTTCCCCCGAATGCTGGGCCTCGATCACGACGCGATGGCCGTCAGCCTCCGGGGCGAGGCGGACGCGGATGGTTGCCATGTCGCCGTCCCTTACGACCAGGGGCCGCAGGAACACGAGGTCCTCGATCGAAGCGCGCGCATCCAACCCGTATTCGCCGAGCGCCTGGGCGATGAGCTCGATGTAGCCGGTCCCGGGCAGGACCGGTTCGCCGGAGACCATGCGGTGCTCGTCGAGCATCCAGTGCGTAGCGGGGCCGATCTCGGCCTGCAGCCAGGGCGTGCCCTCGGCATCCTCGACCCAGTACTGGAAGAACGGCCCACGCGCCGCTTCGACGCTCAACTCGTCATTCGACACGAGGCCAGGGCGCCCAACCGCACGCGCGGCCAGCCCGACCTCGTTCCAGATGCCCCAGTGGATCGCGACCGTCCTGCGGCCGGCATCGCCAGCCCGGCTCTCGGCATAGGCGTTGAGATAGGCGTTGGCGGCAACATAGTCGACCTGACCGGCTGGTGCCGTGTCGGTGCTGGTGGAGGAGAAAAGCACGAACAGGTCGAGCGGAACGTCGCGGAAGACGCGGTCGAGCACCGCCGTTCCGTGCAGCTTTGGCGCGAGCACGGCCTCCATTTTCTCCACCGACTTGAGCTGCAGCAGGTCGTCGTCGACAACGCCGGCGGTGTGGATGACGCCGTTGATCTGGCCGAACTCGGCTCGGGTCGCGGCGACCACTGCCGCCATCTGCTCGGGATTGCCGACATCTGCCGCCGCGTAGGCGACCTTGTGGCCGGCAGTCTCCAGCGCGACGATGCGTTCTACTGCGCGCCGCAGCCGATCGGAGCGCGCGCGGGCGCGCATCAGCAGCGGCCATTGCTCCCGCGGCGGGAGCGGGCTGCGGCCGACCAGCATGACGCGGGCGTCGAACTGCTCGGCAAGGCCCTGCGCCATCACCAGCGCCAGGTCGCCGAGGCCGCCGGTGACGACATAGACGCCCTGGCGGCGGAAGCCTTGCTGGCCCTCGCCCGCCGGTGCGAGCGGAAGTTTGCCGTAGCCGCGCGTCCAGCGCCGGCCGTCGCGATAGGCGACGACCTCCGATGCTGGTGCCGCAAACAGGTCGTCGCGTAGCTGGGCATGGAGCCCGGCCATCGCCGACGGCACGTGTCCCGCGGCGCGCCGGAATGCACCGAATCCGCGCCGAACCTCCGCACCAGGAAGACGCAAGTCGATGAGGCGCACGCTTGTGCCTGGCATCTCCTTGGGGATGACGAGCCCCGGCCCCAGCACCGTTGCCTTTTCCGGATAGGGCAGAGCCTCGTCGCCGACGCGCTGCATGCCGTTGGTGACGACGGTCAGATGGAGGTCACTCGCGCCGGCATCGCCGAGCGCCTGGGCGAGATGGACGAGGCTGTAGAACCCCTGTTCCTGGTTGCGGTTGAAGAAGCTCGAACCGGGCCGGTGGCTTTCATCGCCGGTGACGAGCCAGAGATGCAGGATGCGCTGTGGCAAGGCGCCTTCGGCGGCGATTGCGGCGAGCAGCGCGTCGTAACCGGCGCGGCCTTCCTCCGGGCAGATCGCGTAGGCCTCGCCTGACTTCCGGGCGAAGATGTCGCCGACCTCGACGGTGAGCACCCGGTGCCCGTCGGAGCGCAGGCTTTCGACCAGCGGCCGGCCGAAACCGGCGTCGTCGAGGAAGACGATGAAGGAGGTGGGCGCTGCGCCCGCGTCGACTTCCACGTCCGCGACCGACTGGCGCCATGTCGGCCGGTAGCCCCAGTCGGCCATGTCGGGCAACTTGCGCAACACCTCCTCGGCCGGCTCGGTCGAGGCGGCGGCGCTGCGCTCGATGAAGTAGCGCTGGTGCTGGAAGGGATAGGTGGGCAGCGAAACACGACGGGCGCCGCTGCCCTGCCACAGACGCTCAAGCGGCACATCCAGCCCCACCGCCCATGCGCGACCAAGTGCTGCGAGCAGGTGGACCCGATCGTCGGCATCGTCGTCGGCATGCGGTAGGCTGTTGATCACCTGGTTGGCGCTGACCGCGGGCTGCAGCTTGACCAGCGACGACAGTGCACGGCCCGGTCCGACCTCGACGAAGACGCGGCCCGGTTCGGCCGAAAGAACGCCGACGCCCTTGCCGAACTGTACTGCGGACCGCAGGTGGCGCACCCAATAGAGCGGGTCGCGGGCTTCGACTTCGGTCAGCCAGGTGCCGGTGAGGTTCGAGACGATGGGGATCGACGGCGCATTCAGCCGAATGCCGCGCAGGAAGGCTTCGAAGCTGCCGAGGATCGGCTCGAGCATGCGCGAATGTGCGGCGATGTCGATGGCGATGCGCGAGGCGTCGATGCCCCGCTCGTGCAGCATGGCCCGGAACCTGTCGAGGTCCTCGTTGCGGCCCGAGACGACGCAGAGTTCCGGCGCGTTGACCGAGGCGAGGTCCAGTTCCGGCGGCATGAGCTCGGCGAGCGCTGCAGCCGACAGCGGCACGCTCAGCATGCCGCCGGGCTCGACCGTGTCGAACAGTTCGCCGCGCAGGCGGACGAGGTTGACCGCGTCGCGGAAGCTCATCACGCCGGCGATACAGGCGGCCGCGTTCTCACCCATGGAATGGCCGATGAGCGCCGACGGCTTGACGCCGCGATCCATCCACCAGCGGGCCACGGCCACCTCGGCGATGAGAATGGCCGGGAGTTGCACCGAAGGCCGCAGGAAGGCGGCCTCCGCCTCGGCACGTCCGGTATCGCGGTCGAGCCAGACGCGGCGGATCTCTGCCGCGGCCGCCGGATCGAGATAGGAGATACCCTCGTCGACGGTCGCCCGGAACCGCTGGTCGCCCTCGTGGAGCGCCCGCGCCATTCCGACATGCTGGGCGCCGCCGCCCGGGAACAGGAAGACAGGACCGGTGGCATTCTCGATCGCCGAATGCGTGAAAGCCCGCCGGCTCTCGGGATCGGCGAGGACCGCAACCGCGTCGGCGCGGTTGCGCACGGCGACCACGCGGCGATGCTCGAAATGCTTGCGGCCGGCAAACAGCGTGTAGGCGGCGTCGCCCAGCTTAAGGTCGGGCCGTAGCGCCAGTTCCGCGCCAAGCCGAGCTGTCGCTTGGTCGAGCGCCTTGCGGCTCCTGGCGGCGAAGACGAGAAGCTGTGGCTGGTCGTCGGTGGTCAAAGCGGAACGGGCCGCGACCAGATCCGGCGCCTGTTCGATGATGGCGTGCGCATTGGTGCCGCCGACGCCGAGCGAGTTGACGGCGGCGCGGCGCGGGCCGTGGCCATCCGGCCAGTGGGTGAGGCGGTCGTTGACAATAAACGGGCTGCGCTCAAACGGGATGGCCGGATTGGGCTTCTCGAAGCCGAGCGTCGGCGGGATTTCGCCATGCTTCACCGCGAGCGAGGCCTTGATCAGGCTGACGACGCCGGCGGCGGTGTCGAGATGGCCGATGTTCGACTTGACCGAGCCGACGCGGCAGAAGCCGATGCGGTCGGTGCCCTGCCGGAACGCCTGTGTCAGCGCCTCGATCTCGATCGGGTCGCCGAGATAGGTGCCGGTGCCGTGGCACTCGACATACTGGATCGAGTCCGCCTCGACGCCGGCAAGGCCCTGCGCCTCGATGATCGCCTCGGCCTGCCCGGTCACGCTGGGCGCGAGATAGCCGGCCTTGCTGGCGCCATCGTTGTTGACGGCCGTGCCCTTGATCACCGCGTGAACGATGTCGCCGTCGGCGATCGCGTCGGAGAGGCGGCGCAGAACCACCACGCCCACGCCGCTTCCAAACAAAGTGCCGGCGGCGCGGTGGTCGAAGGCGCGGCAGCGGCCGTCCGGCGAAAGGATCTCGCCTTCCTGGTACATGTAGCCGCGACGGTGCGGCAGATCGATCGTCACGCCGCCGGCCAGCGCCATCTCGCACTCGCCCGCGAGCAGGCTCTGGCAGGCCGAGTGCACGGCGACCAACGAAGTGGAACAGGCGGTCTGGATATTGACGCTCGGCCCGCGCAGGTCGAAGGCGAATGACGCGCGGGTGGCGAGGAAATCCTTGTCGTTGCCGGTGTGCCTGAGCAGAAACATGCCAACCTGGTCGACGAGCTGACGGTTCGAGCAGACGTTGAAGTAGAAGTAACTGCCCATGCCGCAGCCGGCGAAGACGCCGACCGGCCCAGCGCTGGAATCGGGCGTGCGGCCGGCATCCTCCATCGCCTCCCAGGCGCATTCGAGGAACTGGCGGTGCTGGGGGTCCATGATCGCCGCCTCTTTCGGGCTCAGCCCGAAGAACTCGGCGTCGAACATCTCCATGGCCGGGAGTTCGGCGGTGCGGCGCACATAGTTGGGGTGATGGATGCGGCTCGGCGACTCGCCTGCCGCCAGCAACTCCTCCTCCGTGAGGTCACGGATGGATTCCACTCCATTGCGCAGATTGGCCCAGAACTGGCCGACGTTGGACGCGCCCGGAACGCGCAAGGACATGCCGACTATGGCGATGTCGTTCGGAGATACCTGATCGGAATCGTCGACCATTGCCTGCCCTTGCCCGTCTTTCCTCTACCTCTGCACGGGATTTTGCCTGGGCCGCGAGGTTCCCGCAGCCAATCAAACCGGCAAGGCGCTCATGTTTTCCCTATGCCGGTGAAAATTGAATACGCCGTTAAGGAACTACGAGAATCACGGCTCGCGCTGGTTGCAAGGATTATGTTTGGACAGGAAAGAAACCGGACTTAACCAGCTGTTACGATGCTCCTGATAATTCAGCGCGACATCATAACGATCATTTACTTTAGGCAGTATAGAAGCCTGGCGCACTCGGGACTAACACAGGGCGGTACACGATATGGTTAACGGTAACTTCGACTGCGTGTTGATCGGCGACGAGTCGCTGCTGGTCCAGTGTGCGGAGTTGCTTCGAGGCCGCGGGCACCGCGTCGCCGCCATCGTGACCGAAAGCGCAGGCATCCGCAGCTACGCCGAGCGGAACGGCATCAGCGCCACCGGCTGGGGCGATGACCTCGCGCGCCAGCTCGACGGCATCGACTACGACTGGCTGTTCAGCGCCGCCAACCTCAGGCTGATCCCGGAAGCCGTCTGGCGCAAGGCACGGAAGGGTGCCGCCAACTTCCACGACGGCCCCCTGCCCCGCTACGCCGGGTTGAACGCGCCGGCCTGGGCGATCCTCGCGGGCGAGACGACACACGGCGTCACCTGGCACGCTCTCGCCTCGGGCGTGGACGAGGGCGGGGTCTACGTTCAACGGACATTCGATATCGCACCGGACGAAACCGCGCTGATACTCAACACGAAATGCTTCGAAGCCGGCATGGACAGTTTCTCGGAACTGCTCGACGGGATCGAGGCGGGCAGCCTTGCCGCAAAGCCACAGGACCTCGGACAACGCAGCTACTTCGGCAGGAGGATGCGCCCGGCGGCGGCGGCAACGCTGCGTTTCGATCAGCCGGCACGCGACCTCGAGCGCCTGGTCCGAGCCCTCGCCTTCGGCCAGGGCTACGCCAATCCGCTCGTGACACCGAAGGTCCTGACCGAAGACGGCGTCTTTGCGGTGACCCGATTGGCCCTCACCGGCGAGCGGGCGACCGCGACGCCGGGCACCGTGGTTGCCGTCTCCGCAAGCGGGGTCGTGATTGCCGCGTCCGACGAACTGGTGAGCGTCGAGGGGCAGCGTCTGGAAGACGGTGAGGCCCTGACCGCATCGCTGCGCGCAGGGCTGGTGCTGCCGCGGCTGGGCGAGAGCGAGGCGGACAGGCTCACGGATGCCGTCGCGGATGTGGTCGGCCATGAAGGCGAAGTCCGAGCGCTGATCGGCGCCGCGGGCGACGTCGACCTTTTCGACGTCAAGCCATGGGCCAAAGACCACAAGGCCGATGTCGGCCGGTTCCCGATCGGGCTGCCGAACTCGCTCGACCGTGACGGACGGATCGCAGCTGCTACGGCCTTCGCCCTTCGCCTCAGCGGCCAGCATACGGCGTCGATCGCCTATTCGAGCAAGGAAGCCCGCACCCGCGCCCAGGCCTTCCCCGGTTACTTCGTTGCCACTGTTCCCTTGCATGCCGAAATCGCGGAAGACCTGACGACAGGCGAATTCTCGAAGCGCATGGCAACTCGCGTGGCCGCGGCCCGTGTCAAGGGCAGCTATCTCTCCGATCTCACGAAGCGCTATCCCGGTCTTTCCGAGCCCAGGCTGAGCGTCGGAATCGTCGAAGGGCACGGAACCGAGGACGCGATGCTGCCCGCCGGCTGCGCCATGGCCTTCGTATTCGGCGACGATGGCGACTGGCTCGCCTATGACCGCACCCGCATCGACGAGACAAAGGCACAGGACTTCGCTGCCCGTCTGGAAGTGCTCGCGGCGGCATTCGCCGCCGGGACCGGCCTGATCGTCGACCTGCCCCTCATGCCGACGGAAGAGCAGGAGCGCGTGCTCGTCAGGTGGAACGACACTGCCCGCGACTATGATCGAAGCGCCGTGATGCACCGGCTGGTCGAGCAGCAGGTCGACCGCACGCCGGATCTGGTTGCCGTGGTCGCCGGCGATGCTTCCCTGACCTACCGCGAACTCGACCAGCGGGCAAACGCCCTCGCCCATGCGCTCATCGCCCTCGGGGTGGGTCCCGACACGATGGTCGGGCTGCATGTGTCGCGCTCGGTCGACCTCGTCGCCGGAGCCCTCGCCATCCAGAAGGCCGGCGGGGCTTATGTCCCGCTCGATCCGATGTTCCCGGCCGACCGGCTGGCGCTGATGGTCGAGGACAGTACGGCGCCAATCGTGTTGTCCGAACGTGCGCTCAAGGGCGCGCTGCCAGTGTCGGGTGCCAAGATCGTCTGCATCGAGGATCTGCTCGAAGCCGGCGGCCGCACGGACCGGCCGGAAAGCAAGGCCACATCGGACAACCTTGCCTACGTCATCTACACTTCAGGCTCGACCGGCCGCCCCAAGGGCGTGATGCTCGAGCACCGCAACGTCGCCAATTTCTTCGCCGGCATGGACGATCGCGTCGCCGTGCCGGAAGGCGGCCAGCCGGTGTGGCTGGCAGTGACCAGCCTGTCCTTCGACATCTCGGTCCTCGAACTGTTCTGGACGCTCGCGCGCGGGTTCAAGGTCGTCATCCATTCGAGCGAGGTGAAGGCGCACCAGCCGGCTCGCCGGGCGGCCGGCGCGCACAAGCAGGTCGATTTCGGCCTGTTCTACTGGGGCAACGACGACGGCGCCGGGCCTGCCAAATACCGGCTGCTGCTCGAGGGGGCCAAGTTCGCCGATGCGCACGGCTTCCAGTCGATCTGGACGCCGGAACGGCACTTCCACGCCTTCGGCGGCCCGTATCCGAACCCTTCGGTGACAGGCGCCGCGGTCGCGGCCGTGACCAAGAACCTGTCGATCCGTGCAGGCAGTTGCGTGTTGCCGCTGCATCATCCGGCCCGCGTCGCCGAGGAATGGGCCGTGCTCGACAACATCAGCAACGGGCGCGTGGGGCTCGCTTTCGCCTCCGGATGGATGCCCGAGGACTTCGTGCTCAGGCCGGAAAACGCGCCGCCGCACAACAAGGCCGCGATGCTGCGCGACATCGAGACGGTGCGGAAGCTGTGGCGGGGCGAAAAGGTCGAGTTCGACTTCGGCACCGGCAAGGTCGGTGTCGTCAGCCAGCCCCGCCCGGTGCAGAAGGAACTTCCGGTCTGGGTCACCAGCGCCGGCAATCCCGAGACCTATCGTGACGCCGCGCGGCTCGGCGCGAACGTGCTCACGCACCTGCTCGGCCAATCCATCGACGAACTGGCGGAGAAGATCCGCATCTATCGCGAGACGCTTGTGGAGGTCGGACGCAATCCGGCCGACTACAAGGTGACGCTGATGCTGCACACGCTGCTCGGCGCCGACCGCGAGGAGGTACGCAGGCAGGCGCGGGAGCCCATGAAGGACTATTTGCGCAGCGCCGCCGCGCTGATCAAGCAATATGCCTGGGCCTTCCCCGCCTTCAAGAAGCCGCAGGGCGTGGCGCAGCCGATGGACATCGACCTGCAGTCGCTTGCGGCAGACGAACTCGACGCGATCCTGGAATTCGCATTCCTGCGCTATTTCGAGGACAGCGGCCTGTTCGGAACCGTCGAGGACGCGCTTCGCCGCGTCGACCAGATCGCCGCCATCGGCGTCGACGAGGTCGCCTGCCTCATCGACTTCGGCGTGCCGAGCGATCTCGTGCTCGAGCGCCTGGCGCCGCTGGCCGAAGTGGTGGCAGCGTCGCGGACCGCTCCCGAGTCGGTCGTGCAGGACGCCGGCCTCGCCGCAGAGATCGTGCGGCACGGCGTGACGCACATGCAGTGCACCCCGTCGATGACCCGCATGTTCCTCATCAATGAGGACGACCGGCGTGCCTTCGGGTCGATACGCCACCTGTATGTCGGCGGCGAGGCGCTGCCGGCCTCCCTGCTCGCAGAACTGCATCAGGCCACCGCAGCAACAGTCGACAACATGTACGGCCCGACCGAAACGACGATCTGGTCGTCGACGCTGAGGGTTGCCGATTCCGCGGACGGCGTGGTGCCGCTTGGCCGGCCCATCGCCAACACGCAGCTCTACGCCCTGGACCAGTGGCGGCGGCCGGTTCCGCCGGGCATGCCGGGCGAGTTGTACATCGGTGGCGACGGCGTGGCGCGCGGCTATCACGAACGTCCGGACCTCACCTCGGAGCGCTTCCTGCCCAATCCATATGCCAAAGGCCGGTTCTACCGCACCGGCGACCTCGTGCGCTTCACCGCCGATGGGACGTTGCAGTTCCTGGGGCGTGCCGACCACCAGGTGAAGGTGCGCGGCTACCGCATCGAACTCGGCGAGATCGAAGCGCGCATCGCCGAATTCCCGGGCATCGCCGAGGTCGTCGTGATGGCGCGTGAGGATCGCGCCGACGACGTCCGGCTCGTGGCCTATCTGCGTCTTTCCGGCCAACGAATCGATGAGGGCGCACTGCGGCTCAGCCTCGAAAAGTCGCTGCCGGACTACATGGTACCGGCGCACTTCGTGACGCTTGCCGCCTTCCCGCTGACGCCAAACGCGAAGGTAGACCGAAAGGCCCTGCCAAAGCCCGACACCGTCCCGGTCCAGGCAGCTACCGTCTACGTGGAGCCGACCGACACTATCGAGCGCTCCATCGCGGACACCTTCCGCCGCATCCTCGGCGTCGAGAAGGTCGGGCTCTCCGACAGCTTCTTTGCGCTGGGAGGCCACTCGCTGCTGGCGGTTCAGGCACATCGCGAATTTAAGGCCAGTATCGCGCCCGACATGCTGATCACCGACCTGTTCCGGTTCCCGACGGTGAAGGGGCTTGCAGAGCATCTTTCCGAGCGCGGCAAGTCCGACGACCGCCTGAGCAAGGTCGCGGATCGGGCCGCGATGCGGCGAGCTGCCCTTGGCGACCGGCGGGCGGCCCTGTCGAGGGCGCGCGGGACCTGATGGATATCCGACTCGACCAGATCTTCGGCCGAGACGTACGCTTTGCGCAGGGCGATCCGCGCCTGGACTGGCGCGGGCTGCTGCCCGGCGAGGAGGCCTCCGTAGCGAAGGCCACGGAAAAGCGCAGGCGCGAATTCTCCGCGGGACGTATCCTGGGACGCCGGGCGATGAGCGAACTCGGCTTCGGCGCGGCGCCTATTCTCGCCGGAGCCGACCGGGCCCCCGTCTGGCCTGCGGGCGTGGCGGGCAGCATCAGCCATTGCGAGGACTGGTGCATCGCCGCCGTGGCGCGCCTCGCAGACGGCTTTCTGTCGATAGGTGTCGACATCGAGCCTGCACTGTCCCTGGACGACGACCTCGTGGGGGATATCTGCGGCGAAGGCGAACGCGACTGGCTGGCCATGCAGCCTGCCCCGAACCGCGGCGTCCTCGCGCGCGCAATCTTCAGTGCCAAGGAATGCGCCTACAAGTGCCAGTATCCGCTGTCCCGCACCCTGCTGGACTATCACGCCATGTCGGTCAGCATCGACCTGGCGGCCTCGACGTTCACTGCACGCTTCGAGGTCGATGCCGGGCCGTTCAGGGCGGGCGACCGGCTGGAGGGCCGCATCTCGCTGGACCGTGACCACATCGTCACCGGGATGACGCTCAAGAAAGGTATGCTTCAGTAATGCCGGCCATATACCTGCCCTCGGCGCATGCCGGCGCCGCCTCGGGACGCCGCTTCGACGAGCAGAAACTCTATGCCGAGCGTGCCAGCCTTATCGCAAGCCATGCCTGAAGGTCGGATCGCGCGTCCCGTTGCCACGGTCGCCCTGCTGGCGACGCTCGCACTCAGCGCGAGCGGCGAGGCCCACGCGCCCTCGTTTTCACCGCCCGCACCGATCGTGTCGGATGCCGATCGACTTTTCATCTCGGGGCACAGTCTCACCGACCGTCCATTGCCGGACATGCTGGAGGCCATGGCGAACGGCGCGGGCCGAGAGCTGTCCTGGCAACGGCAGCACATCGGCGGCTCGTCGATCCGACAGCGAAGCGCGGGGATCGGCGAGCAAACGCTGGGCTCGGGCTTCGCCGCGGGAACCGACCGCGACGGAAATCCGATCGACGTGCTGGCGGAATTCGACGCCACGGCTGCGACCGGGCCGTATGACGTATTGATCATCACCGAATGGCACCGGGTGCTGGATGCCATGTGGCGCGAAGGCACGGCGGCCCATCTACGCGCCTTCCAGGACCGCTTCATCGCCTCGAATCCCTCAGGCCTGACCTATTTCTTCGCACCTTGGGCTGACTTGTCGGACCCCGCCGATCCGGGCGGCTGGATTGGCTACGAACGTCGCGCCAGCCCCATCTGGCAATGCATGGTCGACAACGTGAACCGTGGCCTCGCCGCCGACGTGCGCGACGACCGCATTGGTTTCATTCCCGCCTCCCTCGCGCTCGCCGAATTGGTGGCGCGACTCACCTCCGGCGAGGCGGTCGCCGGCTTCGAAAACTTCGACAGCGGCGAGATAATCGCGCAGCTCTTCACCGATCGCGTTCATCTGACCGAACTCGGTACGTATTTCGTCGCCGCCGTCACCTATGCGACCGTGTTTGGGGATGATGCGGCGGCCTCTCCCCTGCCTGCGTCGCTGGACGCGAGGCAGGCCGAAAGCCTGCGCTTGCTTGCGACGAGCTTCGTGGATCAATGGCGCGAGCAGCAGCGGCTCGCCACAAACGCCGATTGTGAGGGAGTGCCGCTGGACTTCATCGTCGCTTATACAGGCTACATGGAGAAGACCTACGCCCGCCCGGAGGTCGGCTATGTTCGGGCTCGGGCCAGGCGGGTTCGCGACATCGGCCGCTTCGTCTGGACATTGTGGAGTGCGTCGCCAACCGCCGCTCCGGCAATCGTCGACTGAGCCTCAATCCGGACGCCCGCGGTCGGTGCGAACCCAGGCGCCGACCCGCGACCCGAGCGCCAGCCGCGGATAGAGCAGCATCTTCCTCAAGATATAGGGGACCACTCGCAACACGGATCGAGGTGGCAGCGCGTCGCGGCCGTAGGCGACCCAGGCGGCAAGAGCCGCGACGAGGAACAGGCCGACGGTCACCGTGGAGACGACCAGAGCAAACTGACCGAGCGACAGTGCCCAGGTGGCGATTGCGGTGATCGTAAAGCTTGCAGCGACGAGCATGAGCAGCAGCGTGAGCGGCGGGACCAGCACGTCCAGCACCAGCGCCACGCAGCCCGGACTGCCCGACCTGATCGCCGCGGGCAGACGGCCAAGCGCCGAGGCGATCATGCCGATATGACCCTCCTCCCATCTGCGCCGCTGGGATGCGGCGCCGGCCTCGGAGAACGGGAAGTGGCTGTCAATGCGGGCGTCCTCGCAGAACTGCGCCGGCGTGCCGGCCAGAGCGAGGTCGATCCCGAGCCGCATGTCTTCGACCAGGCTGTCGTGGGCAAGGTCCGCGTCGCGAATGACCGCCCAGGGAAACGCCATGCCGGAGCCGGTGAGATGACAGGGAAGACCGAGACGGTGCAATCCCGCCGGGCGGGCCCGGTTCTTGACCAGGAAGGCGAGTTCCGCAACCTGCATGTTGAGCCCGCCACCCGGCGGAGCAGACATCAGGTAGAGACCTTGGGCAGGCCTGCCGCTGGTGCTTGCCTGGGCGACGAGGCGATCCAGGGAACCTGCCCCCAGTTGGCAGTCGGCATCGACGATCACCACCACCTCTGGCTGCGATTTTTCCAGGTGGCGGATGCCGAAGTCGAGGGCAAAGCCCTTGCCCCTGCGCAGCGGATCATGTCGCTCGATGACTTCGGCGCCCGCCTCACGTGCCAGCGTCGCGGTTGCGTCGGAGCAGTTGTCCGCGACCACCAGGAGCCTGTCGTGCGGCCCGAGTTGAGCGCTCAGCGCAAGCACGGTCTCGGCCACGCCCTGTTCCTCGTCATGCGCCGGGACCAGCACCGCGGCCGCCGGGCGGCTTGCAGGTAACGGCAGAGGATGCCGGCGACGTCGGCCGACAGCTGCAAATATCTCGACAGCGAAAATCGCCACCGGCAGCAACAACGCCAGATTGGCCAAAGACAGCGCGACAAGGATCAATTCGTTCATATTTGTCATCACAACGCAGCGATGCCCCACACCTAGACCAAGGAATTTAACGATCTTCTGTGGTTAGCCAGAATTGGCGGAGCTACCAGCCTTGACGTTAGCAGATCGCCAATGTTGTTAGACGCTCAGGTTGGGGCGGAAGGGGACGGAGAACGCCGGCAAGGCGCCTCTCGGGGATTGATTTGGCTACTTTGGACGGCACTAGCATCGAGAAGGGCCACGCCCCGGCTATCCAGCGCCAGCAGTTCCTTGGCACCCCCTTCGATATCATCGACTTCGACAAGGTCATTAATCTCATTCGCGAGACGAAGGACGCGGACGGTTTCCGCTACATCGTCACGCCGAATGTCGACCATGTCGTCCGGCTCTCAGCGCATGGTGAGCTGAAACCCTACTACGACGACGCATGGCTGACCCTGTGCGACAGCAAGCCGGTCGCCTTGCTCGCACGCGCCATGCCGTTGAGGCTGCCGCGCGTTACCGGGGCCGACCTCACGGCCAACGTGTTCGGCAGGGTGATCGAGGACGGCGACCACATCGTCCTGATCGCACCGAACGAGACGGTGGCGTCGAAGATGAGGGCGCAATATCCGCGCCTTCATATCCGTGCCCATGTGCCGCCCTTCGGCGTCGGCAACAATCCCGCCGAGATCGCCAAATGCGTCGACTTCGTGGTGCGCGAGAAGGCGACCTTCATCTTCATCGCAGTGGGCGCGCCGCAATCGGAGAAGATTGCCCATGCGATCCTGCAGGACGCGCGCGCCACGGGCATCGCCCTGTGCATCGGCGCCTCGCTGGAGTTCCTCACCGGCATGAAGCGCCGGGCGCCGCGCTGGATGAGCCGGGCCGGAATCGAGTGGGTGCACCGTCTGGCGACGGACCCCAGGCGTCTCTGGCGGCGCTATGTCTTCTCGGTCCTGCCACTGCTGCGGCTGACGGTAACCGAGTTCAGCAAGCGCAAGTCGGCGCGAGGTTGATCCCCGTGGTTTCAACTCACTGTACGTTGAGGTAGAGCGCCAGCGCCGCCATCGTACCTATTGTCTGCTGCACGGTGTATTCCTGCTGCATCACCAGCGCCGGGTGTTCGACCAGATACTCGTAGTAGGGCAGCGAGAAGCGCGGTGGCTCGATCCGGCGTTCGGCCGGCCCGACTTCCGCAAGCGGCGACCACCACGGTCCGAAGATCCAGCCATGCGCGGTCTGAGCCTGGGACGCCCAACCATAGATGGTTATGCCTACAGGTGCCGCAACGCCCATGGCGATGCTGTCCTCGTGCAGCGGATTGGTCGCTTGCCGGATACCGGCGCCGGTCATGAGCGACAGTCCCAGTTGATTGGCGCCGAGCAGCGCGTGGTGGGCGCGCTCCATCGCTGCGAGGATGGTCGCGTTTCCTCCTAGCTGATGCGCGCGCATCAGCGTCTGCATCTGGCTGTAGTCAGGCGCTCCGCCCTGCCCCCACCCCGCCGGAGCCGCCGGGTGCTTCAGGCCCGGATAGGCAAGACGCTGCTGGGCTGCGACCACCATCGCCGCCTCGCGCAGGAAAGCATCGCGGATCTTTGCCTTCAGGTCTGAGGCCGCATACGCGGTATTCAGATAGTCCCAGGCTGCATCGCCCTTGTGGGCATAGAGGTCCTGACCACGACCCCACTGCTCCTCGAACGGCGCTGCGTAGGCCGGCTCGCCAGTCAGCCGTAAGAGGGCAGCGCCGGCGGCAGCGCGATACTCGCCTGCCAGTTCCTGGAGTACCCGCTTGCGCTCTTGCCATGGAGCTCCGGAAAATGCCCCCGATCCCTCCGCGGCCTCAATGGCCTCCGCGTAGACGCCGTCCGGATCTGCAAAGCCGCGTTCCGCGGCGCTCCAGGCCGCGATCGCACTGTCCTGGTAGACAGAAGCAAGCGGGAGACTGCCCAGGTCGCCCAGGATACGCGCCAGCTTTGCTGCCACGGCGGCGTATTTGTAGGTTGACACGGGGTCGGGCGCATAGGCGAAGACCTGGCGGTGCTCGAGGAAACTCGGCTCGCCCTTCAGCGGATGGGCGGCGCTCTCGATGCCGCCGCGGACGCTGCCGTCGGGCATCTGCAGGCGGCGGAAGAAATCCATCCCCCAGATCGCCTCGTGGATGAGGTCAGGCAGGCCGTCCGTTCCGGCATATATTGCATCATCCAGCACCTCGCTGGATCTCGGCACGCCGAGGTCGACGTTCCGGCGTGCGAGCGGCGTGTTCTCGAAGACCTCGAGAAGCAGTGCGGCCAACTCTACGTGCTGGATGCGGCGATCCCAATCGCCGGCATCCATGTAGCCGCCCCAATAGCTCTCCGGGGCAACCCTGTCGGTGATCCATGCGGGCCTGGCCCCCTCCTCGAAGGGCACGAAGCCACCGAACTCCGACGACCAGGACAATGGCAGCCGGCTTTCGCGTATCGTCAGCGCCGCGCCCGGTCTGAAGGCGGCCGGCCTCTCGAAGCCGAAGCGTCCGTCTAGAGCGATGCCGCTGCGATGGTGATAGAGCCCTGCGATGGAAAGGCGCGCCGACTTCAACCAGACACCCTCGTCCATGACGATCGGATCCGAGACGCCCAGGCCGGGAACCTGCAGGCGATAGATGCCATCCTTTGCAGGTATCCAGGCCGAATAGTCGAGTTCGAAGACATAGGTGCCGGCGCGGTTGGCGCTGTGGGCCGGCGTGACGGTTGCTCCCCGCGCGAGGCCAGTTGGTAACTCGCTACCGATATCCGTGACGTCGAACGTCGTTTCGGTGACGCTTGAAACGGTGGCGAAGATGGCGGAAGCGTCCTCGTCGCCGCGGAGCCTCTGGAGGGCGATGCGCTCGCCCTGGCGAAGGCCGTGGGGGCGGGACGTCGCGAAGGAAAGGCCATCCATATCGACAAGCGGGACGGGCAATGCCGCCGCCTCGGCATAGTCCAGCAGGTCGCCCGGCAACCCATTGCCCGGCTCAGGCTCCACGGGACCGGCCCTCAACCCAATCGGCGCGGAGAAGACCTCCCTGCCTTTGTCGTCCAGCACCTTGAAACGATTGATGCCGTAGCGCCGGAAGTCCACGGCGCCCTGGTCGGGTCCGCCCGGCAACCAGAGCGACAGATACGCGACCTTGGCAACATCGGTGCGCCGATGGCCCATCTGGGTGGCGCGGATGGCAACGGCGCGGGTGAGCCGGTCGTCGAATGCAATGCGCGCACCGTCGACCGGGCGCGGCCCTTCTATAGCGTGACTGCCCGGCGGCAGCGGTCCATCGAGCTTGAGATAGAGAGAGTGCTTGAAGCTCGCGCCCGCCTGTGTGTCGCCACCTTCGCCGCGGAACAGACCCGAATCGTAAGGCATGGACTTGCGGTACACGGCAACCACATTGCGCCCGCCAATCGGCGCATAGGCAGCCGCATCGTCCACCCGTGCACGATCGAGGAAAACGCTCGGCGGGGTGTCCTGAAGGCGCAGCCGATCGCGGTTCGGGCCGATGACCAGCCCCCATTCGCCATCCTGCTTGACCCAGGTCCCGACCTCTTCGGACCGGGGCTGGCCCATCGCCACGATCTTGCCGCGAGCGAAGGGCGGATCACGAAGTTCGACGAAGACGATATCGGGCGCGGCCATGGCAACTTCCGATACGGTCACTTCCTGAGCGAGCGCCAGAACAGGCGATGCCAGGAAGAAATACAACAAAACCCAGATTCTGCTTTCAAGACGAGCGAGCATTTCGCCTCATTAACCTTAAGACCGGATCGTGGCCGCCGTTAACCGGCACAGCTATCCCGTCATGATATGACCGGGATATTAACGGCCCGGGGCAAATTTCTTGAAATTCGTCGCTCTGCTCATAGCGCTGGCGAGCGCCTATCCGCTCAGTCTGATGATGCGAGCCAATCCGCGATTTGCCCGCCTGTGCTGGGTGATGGTGGGATTGCTGCCGTTCCTTGCGGCCGCACTGCCGCTCTTCGACATCGGCATCATATCCTGGGCGGGCGACTGGATCGGCTTCGTCTACAGCCTTGAAATCACGATGGTCGACATTCTCGCGCTTGCCGCGCTGCTTGCCATCCCGGGAGGCCCGTTGCCCTGGGCATACAAGGCGCCACTGCTCGTCTATATCGCAGCAGCCGCGCTTTCGGTCTTCCAGGCAACCGAGCCTGTCGCGACGACATTCGGCGTTTGGCAATTCGCGCGCATGTTCCTGGTCATGGCAGTGGTCGCACGCGCCAGCCGCCATGACCCGCGGGTTGCCGTGGACATCCTGCGCGGCATGGCCATCGGCATGGGCATGAACCTGGTCGCTGTCGTCTATCAGCGCTTCGGCATGGACCTGACCCAGACAAGGGGGCTCTTCGTCCACCAGAACACGCTCGGCATGACGACCCATTTCGTGCTGTTTCCGCATCTGGCGATGCTGCTCTACGGCTACGGCCGCATGCGCTACGTTCTACCCACGATACTGGGGACAGTGCTCATTGTGATCTTCACCGCCTCGCGCGCGACGGTCGGCCTTGCGGCACTCGGAATGATGACCACCTACGCGGTCCTTGCGCTGGCCGGGCTCACCCAGCGCAAGGTCATGCTCGCCCTGGCGGCGGCCGTCGCGCTGGCAGCGGTCGCCCCCGTAGCCCTCGCGACCTTCCAGAACCGTTTCGACGCAGCCCCCCTCACCGAGGACCAATACGACGAGCGCGCCGCCTTCAACCTGGCGGCATCCTACATCGTCGACGACCATCCGGCCGGCGTGGGCCTCAATCACTACGTCCACATCGCCAAGAACTTCGGTTATTCGGAACGGGCCGGCGTGTCGCCCAGCGAGGGGAACCGCAACAACATCGTTCACAATGCCTATTGGCTGGCCGCAGTCGAGACCGGATATCTCGGCGCCGTCGCCTTCTCCCTGATGCTTGTCGTGCCGCTCATTACCGCGCTGAAGTGGGGCTGGCGGGAGCGCTTGACCACCGAAGGCAACCTGCTCCTGGGCTTCGGGGTCACGATGCTCATCGCCTATCTGCATTCGTTCTACGAGTGGGTGATCTTCGCAAGGGAGGTGCAGTATCTCCTGTTTGCGACCATGGGCATGACCTTCGGGCTGTCGCTGCGCGCCGCCGCCAAATGGCGGACCATGGCCGCACGATACCAGGCGGCGAGGCTGGCATTCGCCGCTCCCGCACCAAGATCAGCAAGTCATCATCCCAATGCCGGATGACCATCTCATCACAAATCCTTGACTTTCGTGACACTGCATCGGCGTTCCTCCATGGGGATTCAGTCGATATTAGCGCTTGCGGCCTAGAGAGACCGCAATGCGGAGTACATACGACATGACTGCCATGAACATCCCTGCGGCAAAGCTTGGTCTCCGCCTGATGATGCTTGCCACAGCCGCCGGCTTGCCAGGTCTTGCACTCGCCGAGGAATACCGGCTCGGCGTGCAGGACAGGGTGCGGGTTCATGTCTCCGAATGGCCGGCGATCAACGGGGAGGTCACCGTCGGCGCCGGCGGCCAGGTCTCCCTTCCGGTGATCGGCGAAGTCGCGGCAAAGGGCCTGACGACGGCCGGTCTCGCGGCGGCGATCGCCGAGGCGCTGAAGGAGAAGGCCAACCTGCCGCAGGCGGCGGACACCGCTGTCGACATCGTCGCCTATCGCCCATTCTACATCCTCGGAAACGTGACCGCGCCGGGCGAGTATTCCTACCGGCCGGGGATGATCGTGCTGAACGCCGTCAGCCTCGCGGGCGGTGTCTACCGCAGCGAACGCGGGTCGCAGTGGGAGATAGAGCGCACGTCGATCGCGAGCCGCGGAGAACTGGCGGTGCTCGACGGGCGGAGCGAGGACCTGCGCGCCTCGAAGATCCGCTTCGAGGCGGAACTGTCCGGTGCGGCCGAGTTTCCGCCGATCGCAGGTGGAGCCTCTCCGCAGGCCGCACGGGCGTGGGAAGAACAACGTGCCATCTTCGAAGCGGCAATGCGCCAGCAACTTGCGCAGAAATCCGCGATACAAACGTCGATGGCAATGCGCGAGAAGGAAGTCGCCGCGCTCGACCAGCAGAGCATCGACCTGGAGCGAAAGCTGGCGGCGACCCAGGCCGAGGTGGAGCAGGTGCGGGAACTGGCCAAGCGGGACCTTGCCGTGAACAAGCTGTTTCCGCTGGAGCGGACGCTCGCCGACGTCCAGCGCGAACAGCAGGATCTGGAAATCAGCAAGCTGCGCACCAGGCAGGAAATCAATCTCCTCGCTCGCTCCGCGGCCGACATGGAGGCGCTGCGGCGCAACGAAGCCCTTACCGGAGTTCAGCGCGTCAACGCGCAATTGCGCGAGGTGGAAGAGCAGCGCAGCGCTCTCCTGCGCCTGCTCGACGGTGCGGCCTACTACTCCGCAACCCTGGCTGACGGGAGCGCAGCCGATGCGGAACCCCGCCTCTGCTACACGATCGTCAGGGGCAGCGACTACGGAAACATCTCCGAGATCGCAGCCAGGGAGTCGAGCAAGGTGGAACCCGGAGACATCGTCAAGGTCAGCCGCATCTCGGCCAGTGCCGGTCCGGATGCCGACTGCCCGGACGAGGCGACGTGAGGAAGCCGCCGATGCTCGAGGCAACTGCCCTGCAAAACGATCTGGCCGCCACGGACGCCGCTTCGCGCCCGGTCCTCTACGACTGGCGATGGATGCTGCGTGCTCTTTGGCGCCGTCCGCTCCCGATCCTGATCGCGCCCGCGGTCCTCGCCCTGTTCGCGGTCATCTACGTGCTCGCAAGGGCGGACAACTATACCGCCGTCGCCGTCGTCAACGTCACCGATCTGCGTCTCTCGGCAGGCGGGCAGGACACCTATTTTTCCGAATCCGAATTCGACCCGACCTTCCTTGCAACCCAGATCGGGATCGCCGCTTCTGAGCCGATCGCGCGCGCCGTGGTCGACAGGCTTGAATTGGCGCAGCTGGCTGGAGGCGATGCGGAGCGCGCGCTGCGGTCGTTCCGCGCGCGCCTTTCGGTTCAGCGACTCGGGCAGAGCAGCCTCGTCGCCATCGCCTTCACGGCGGGAGACCCGCAACAAGCCGCCACAGCCGCCAACGAGGTAAGCAAGGCCTATATCGCCAAGCTGCAGGCCGACCGAGAGGAAGCCGTCAAGGCCGCCAGCAGTTGGTTGCGGGATCGGCTGCGGGAATCCGGGCCGAAGGCACAGATGGTGGCAGCGGCCACGCCGCCGCTCGACAAGAGCAACATGCGCGGCATCCTCATCGTCGCCATGGCGGGAGTGGCAGGCGCGGCGGTCGGAATGACGGCTTCGCTTCTGCTTGCCTTCCTCGACCGGAGCATAAGAGACCCCGAACAGGCATACGCCGCGAGCGGGGCGCCATGCCTGGGCGCGATCCCCAAACTCGACGCCTCGCCCCGCAGCGGATCGGAGCCCTCCCTAGCGCGACGGTTCAACTATGCCCGCGCCGCCGCCCTGCTGTCGGAAGTAGAGCGCCAGCCTTTCTCCCAGATGTGGCAAGCGCTTAGGCATGCCGGCGTCGCCGCTCGCTGGTCCGGCTCGTCGCGCCCTGGCACGATCGGCGTTACCTCGGCGCTTCCGGGCGAAGGCAAATCGACCGTGGCAGCGAACCTGGCGTTGATCGCGGCCGGCAGCGGCAAGCGCGTGCTGCTCGTCGACGCCCAGCCCTACGACCCCGCCCTGTCCCGGGAGTTCGCCCCCTCCGCGGCCGACGGCCTCTGCGGCCTGCTTGCCGGCACGAGCGACCTCCCGTCGCTCACGCTTGCGGAAGCGCGGTCGAGAATTGATTTCCTGCCCTACGGCAAGCCGGCCGAGCGGGCAGCAGCGGCGAACCGGCTCTGGTCGCAGGCGATGCAGAACCTGTTCGCGCAGGCCGGCGACTACGACCTCATCGTCTTCGACATGCCCCCGCTGCTCGCGACGGGCGAGGTACGAGCAGCCGCCGACCTGCTCGACGGCTTCCTGCTCGTCGTCGAATGGGGCAAGACGACTTCAAGCGAGATCGAAGCGGCGCTGGCGCTCGCAGGTCCGGTCCGCAACCGGCTGATCGGCACCCTGCTCAACAAGGCCGGCCCGACGGACAACCGGATGCTGTCGCCGGAAGCCGCGATCCTTGCCCGGCAGTCGCAGTTGGCCAGCCTCCAGGCTGGCGCATGATCGAACCGGTGTCGAAATGAAGATAGCCTACCTTCTGAACACTTATCCTGCACCCAGCGGCACCTTCATCCGCGGCGAGATCGAGGCACTGGAGCAGCTCGGCGCGAATGTCACGCGCATGGCGGTGCGTCGATTCGACGGCCCGCTTGTCGACCCGGCCGACCTGCGCGAAGCCGCCGCGACCCGATACCTGCTCGACGGCAACGTGAAGGGGCTGTTCGCGGCCGCCCTCGTCGAGTTGGCGACCAACCCGGCGGGCCTGGCGAGGGCCCTGCCCGTCTGGCTCCGCCTGCTGCGCAACGCCCGCGGCGGGTTGGTTCGGCACGTTGCCTATCTGATGCAGGCCGCAGCGCTGCGGCAGGCGGCGAAACGGCAAGGCATCGGCCACGTTCACTCCCACTTCAGCAACAATGCCGCCGCGGTGGCCATGTTGTCGTCCGTCCTGGGCGGCCCGAGCTACAGTTTCACCGCACACGGCCCGGACGAGTTCATCAATCCGCACCTGCTCAGCTACGCCGACAAGATCGAAAGGGCTGCCTTCGTGGCGGCGATCTCGAACTACGGGCGCGCACTGCTTTCGAAGCTGGCGCGGCCCCAGGATGCGGCCAAGATAAAGGTCGTACGCTGCGGCATCGATCTGGCCCAGTTCGAACCTGCTGGACCGGTTTCTGCCGACAACCACACCTTCGTGTGCGTCGGGCGCCTTTGCGCCGCCAAGGGGCAGATCCACATCCCCGCGGCCGTAGCGAAATTGCGCCGGGAGTTCCCGGCCATCAGGGTGGTGCTGGTCGGCGACGGCGACAAGCGCGGCGAGATCGAGGCCGAGATCGCACGCCTTGGCGTCGGGCGCGAGGTGGTGCTGCACGGCTGGGCCAACAACAGCGAAGTGCGGCGCATGATCGGCATGGGAAGGGCGCTGCTTCTGCCCAGCTATGCCGAGGGGCTGCCCATCGTGATCATGGAAGCGTTCGCGCTCGGGCGGCCGGTCCTGTCCACGACAGTGGCCGGCATTCCCGAACTCGTCGACGCCGAGTGCGGCTGGCTTGTCACGCCCGGCGACCACCGCCAGCTCGTCAAGGCGATGCGCGCGGCGCTCGCCGCCAGCCCGGCCGAAACGCAGCGCATGGGGCGCGTCGGACGCAGCCGGGTCGAACAGCACCACGACCGGCGGCGGCTCGCGCGACAGATGCTCGAACTGTTCGGCACCCGCGGCACAGGTCGCCCCGCCGACAAGCGGGCGACCGAACCCGCAACCTGACTATTTGTATTCGATGATGCGGGTCCGCCGCTTCAACAGGCGGCCCCAATGGTACCGCAGCGCGCCTTGCGCCTCGGGAAACTTGGATAGCGTCATGAAGAATGCGTAGATCCAGTTGGATGGCTTCGCCGGGCCCTCCCGCAAAGCAATCCTGGCCACCTGCAAGGGGTAGAGCAGCAGCAAGGCCAACGAGACAGGGTGCACGAAAGCCCCCGCGAGGGCCACGCCCGGCACCGCGAGCCCCCATATCAGCGCCCTGCGGGTGTTGTTCTGCCAGATGGCGAAGGGCGATCCCGCGTGCCGTGAGGACACTTCGGCGAAGGCATGTCCGGCGCGAACGCCGCGCCGCCACCACTGCCCCAGGCGCAGGATGTTCGCGTCGTGCATGGTCATTTCGGCGTCGAGGCGCCAGATGCGCCAGCCGTGGCTGCGCAGCCGCACGCACATTTCCGGTTCCTCGCCGGCAATGAGGTCGTCGGAATAGCCGCCAACTTGCCGGAACGCGCCCGCACGGACGAGGCAATCACCTCCGGTTTCCAAGGCTTCGCCTATCGGGCTGTTCCACTCGCGGTCGCAGAGGGCGTTGTAGACGGATTTCTCCGGCGATCGCTCGCGACGTCGCCCGGCAACGACCGCGACATCCTCGTGAGACGCAAGGAATTCCCGCGCCATGGCCAGCCAGCCGGACGCCAGCGTACAGTCGCCGTCGACGAACTGCACGAACTCGATTTCCGGCCGGACCGCCTCCAGCAGGGCGAAGCCCGCATTGCGGGCACGAGCCGCCGTGAACGGAATGCCCATATCGAGTTCGACGACCTGAGCGCCGAGACGCCTGGCAGCATCCGCACTGCCGTCGGTCGATCCAGAATCGACATAGACCGTGTTGGCCGCGAAGTCGCCAAGCGACTGGAGACAGGCCACGAGCCGTGCCCCCTCGTTCCGGCCGATGACCACGACACCGATCTCTGCCCGCCCTGCTGTCATCTCAGCCCGCCGCCCCATCGAAGGCCGTCCCGAGCCCCAACTGCAGGCGCAGCACCGTCAGGGCCGCGAGAAGCCCGAGCATGACGACGCTGAAGATGACGTCCTGCGCAAAGAACGACACGCGCTCGCGATACTGGCCGAAAAGGATGATGAAATACCGGGCAAGGTCGCTGAGCGCTATCACGACAATGGCGCCGAGCAGACCATGGAAATGCAGCCCCAACGGGATGCCGACCGCCAGCGACACAAGCTTCGCCATATTGGCGGCCGCGCCGTAGATCGGCTTGCCGGCCCCGAGCAGTGCGTATTCATTGATGCTGCAGAGGATCGCGCCCCAGACGCCAACCAGGAGGATGGGCAGCATCCAGGTCGCTTCGTGGTAGCGCGAATCGTAGATGATGCGGACGGCGTAGTCCGCAACCGCGATGCCGAAGGCCATGCACACCGCGCAGGCAAAGAGTAGCTTCAGGCGCATCGGCAAAAGGTGCGCGCGCAATTCGGCGCGCGGCCGGTCCTTTTCCCGCGACACCAGCGGGAAGACCACCGAATATCCCAATCGAGCGCTGAGTATGGCCGGCAGGTCGGCGATGTTGCGGGCGATGCCGTAGATGCCGAGCATCGCCAGCGGGATGCTCTGGCCGAGAAAGAGCTTGTCGAAGCTGGCGCTGAGGAAGGCCAGCAGCGACGCGAGATAGATCCATTTGCCGAAGTGGAGAATCTGGCTGGCATATTGTGGCTGCCAGGCAAACCAGTTGCGCCCATGCGGAAGCAGGTAGGTTGCGCACGTCCTGATCGCCGCTCCAATCACCCCGGCCAGGATCAGCGACCAGAAGGTGGGGCTGTAGAGGGCGAGCCCCACGACCAGCACTGCGCCCACGAAGTCCATAGAAAGGTCGAAGAGGTTGAGGCGGACCAGTTGCATGCGCCGCTGCAGGACATAGATCGAAACCGATGCCGCCCCCACGATCGCAGGGGTGATCGAGGCGAACTGGATGGCGCTGGCAGGCAGGGAATAAAGCTGGCCGAGCGGTGCTGCAGCCAGGAACATGATGACGAAGAGCAGGACGCCGCGCAGCATCTGGATGGTCCAGGCCGTGTCGCGGAAGGCCTTCTCCTCGCCGTTCCGGTTGTGAATGATGTTTTGCCCGATGCCGACATCGGAGAGCAGTTCGATACCGCTACGCAGGGTGTTGATCACCAGCATGATGCCGAAGACCTCGGGCATCACCAGCCGCGACAGGATGACGTTGGAGACGAAGCGCAGGCCGACCGAAACACCGTAGGCGCCGATCGTCCAGACCGCGCCTCGCATCACCAGCTTTTCGGAGAGTTGCATCAGTCTTTACACGCAGGCATTCGTCGACGGCGGGAGAGCTGCCCCTCAGGCACAGCGGCGAAGTGCGCGCATAAAACCATGAAGAGATTAGCGGATTCTTGCCTGGCACCTCGTTCGGCCAGTCGAAGGACGAAGCGTCGGCATGCCCAGGGATGAACAGCTGGTCGAGCCCGCTCTCGACTGTGCTCCTGCCGATGTTTGCTTGGTGCCTCCGGCAACTGCGAGGCCACGCCGTGGCAAGGCACGTGCATAATCCGGCAGCGCGCCGGTACCACCACGACGAGGCGCCTCCGCCGTTTCGTCCGAGGCGCCTGGCGGACGCTGGCGCAATTCCGGGAAAAGCGGGGGACGGTTTCCGTCCGGAATTGCGTCAAATCGAAGAGTTGGAGCGTTTCCGCTGTTCGAAAGGCGTGGCGCTCTAGTGGACGATCCTGTGCTGTTCCTGTGGGGCAGCCTCGCGCACGGTCACGACCGGCTCGCCTTCCGCCGAGGGCGCAAGCCCTGTGGCGACCACGGAAACCTTGAACTGGCCCTCGAGTGCCTGGTCGAAGATCGCGCCGACGATGATGTCGGCGTCGTCGCCGACCTCCTCGCGAATGCGGGTCGCAGCCTCGTCGACTTCGAACAGCGTCATGTCCATGCCGCCCGAGATCGACACCAGCACACCCCTCGCCCCCTTCATCGAGCGCTCGTCGAGCAGCGGATTGGCGATGGAGGCTTCGGCCGCCTTCACGGCACGGTTCGCGCCGGAGCCGACGCCGGTGCCCATCATGGCGCGTCCCATGTCGCGCATGACGGTCTTCACGTCGGCGAAGTCCAGGTTGATCAGGCCTTCCTTGACGATCAGGTCGGTGATGCAACTGACGCCCGAAAGCAGCACCTGGTCCGCTATCGAGAAGGCCTTCTCGAAGGTGGTGCTGGCGTTAGCCACCCTGAACAGGTTCTGGTTCGGGATGACGATCACCGTGTCGGCGGCCTGGCGCAGAAGTTCGATGCCGCGCTCGGCCATTTCCATGCGCCGCTTGCCCTCGAAGGCGAACGGCTTGGTCACGACCGCCACAGTCAGGATGCCGGCATCGCGCGCCGCCCGTGCGATGACGGGAGCAGCACCGGTACCGGTACCGCCACCCATCCCTGCCGTCACGAAGCACATGTGGGTGTCGGCGAGATGGTCCATGACCTCGTCGATCGACTCCTCGGCTGCCGCCTGGCCGATCTCGGGCAGCGACCCCGCGCCCAGGCCCTCGGTGACGAGCGCGCCGAGCTGGATCAGCCTCGAGGCCTTCGACATGGTCAGCGCCTGGGCATCGGTGTTGGCGACGATGAAGTCGGTGCCTTCCAGCCCTTCGGCGATCATGTTGTTGACGGCATTGCCGCCACCGCCACCGACGCCGATCACTGTCAGCTTCGGCCTCATCTCTGAAATTTCTGGCTTCTTGGAAGAGCTCATAGTCCAGTCCCTACGTAGCGCCCCCGCCCGAATCGGATCATCTCTAGGGAATCAGATACGGCGCGCTGCTGCAAGGCGAACCGACCTCCCTCAACCGTATTTCTCGCCCAACGCCGCCCACAATTCCGGTGCCGTCGCGGCAAGAATCGATCACAGTGCCGGGCAGCCCCAACGAACGCCCGGAATGCCGCCGTTCGCCACATCCGCAGCTCGAAGATTTGCCAACCGAGGTCCGATGCCTATTCATGAACTTGCCGCGCTTGGGGCCGCTGCCTGCTGGGCGATGACGGGCATGATCTCGGCCGGCCCTGCCGGCCATCTCGGCGCTCCTGCCTTCAATCGCGTGCGGCAGCTATTCGTGACTGCCCTTTTGGCGCTCTATGTGCTGTTCACCGGCGCGTGGCGCGAACTCGACGCCACCAACGCGGGCCCGCTGCTGCTTTCGGGCCTGATCGGCATATTCATCGGCGACACGCTGCTGTTTGCCGCGCTCAACCGGCTCGGGCCGCGGCGCTCCGGTATCCTCTTCGCTCTCAACGCACCGATCGCCGCCCTGCTCGGCTGGGTGGCGCTGGGCGAGGAACTCTCGGCCAGCGCGGCCGGCGGCATAGCGCTCACCGTCGCCGGCGTGCTGCTCGCCATCCTGTTCGGCAAGCGCAAGGCGCAGCTTCATCAATGGGAGACGATCAAGGGGCCGCTCTGGGTCGGCGTCGCGCTGGGGCTGGGTGCGGCGACCGGTCAGGCGATCGGGTCGATCATCGCGCGGCCGGTCATGGCGACCGGCATCGACCCGTTCCTGGCGTCCATGCTGCGGGTGGGCATCGCCGCCCTCTGCCTCAGCGTCCTCATCCAGCTTCCGATTCCCGCCGTGAAGCCCAAGGGGCCGCTCACCTGGAAGGTAGCGGCCATGACCGCGCTCACCGGCTTCATCGCCCTGGGCATCGGCATGACGCTGCTGCTCTTTGCGCTGTCCGGAGGCAAGGTCGGCATCGTGTCGACGCTGTCGGCCACCTCGCCGGTCATTATCCTGCCCATGCTCTGGGCCAAGACGGGCGAACGTCCCGCCGGCGGTGCATGGGCGGGGGCTGCCCTGGTGGTTGCCGGGATGGGGCTGATATTCTTGCGCTGAAGACACGTGGCTGACGAAATCGATGATGGATGCTTGCCCGGCACGCACACGCTGGACCAGCGCCTCGCCGAAGCCGGCCCGGCGCTCGGCGTGCCCACGGTGCTGTTGCAGTAGTCGGGGTAATCTCGGCGTCAGCCCCCGTTCAAATGAAAAAGCCCCATTCCGGCGAACCGAAAAGGGGCTTTGCCGAGGATGCGGGCTGAGAATCAGACTGCGCTCCCAGAAATCACTCCCACTCGATGGTGCCTGGCGGCTTGGACGTCACGTCGTAGACGACGCGGTTGATGCCCCGGACCTCGTTAATGATGCGGGTGGCGGCCTGGCCGAGGAAGTTCATGTCGTAATGATAGAAGTCGGCGGTCATGCCGTCGACCGAGGTCACGGCGCGGAGCGCGCAGACGAACTCGTAGGTGCGGCCGTCGCCCATGACGCCGACGGTCTGGACCGGCAGCAGCACGGCGAAGGCCTGCCAGATGGCGTCGTAGAGGCCGGCCTTGCGGATCTCGTCGAGATAGATCGCATCGGCCTCGCGCAGGATCTCCAGCTTCTCGCGGGTGATGCCGCCAGGGCAGCGGATGGCGAGGCCCGGTCCGGGGAACGGATGGCGGCCGATGAAGCTGTCGGGCAGGCCGAGCTCCTTGCCAAGTACGCGGACCTCATCCTTGAACAGCTCGCGCAGCGGCTCGACGAGCTGCATGTTCATGCGCTCGGGCAGGCCGCCGACATTGTGGTGCGACTTGATGGTGACCGAAGGACCGCCCGTGAAGGAGACGCTCTCGATGACGTCGGGATAGAGCGTGCCCTGGGCAAGGAATTCGGCGCCGCCGAGCTTCTTGGCCTCTTCCTCGAACACTTCGATGAACAAGCGACCGATGGTCTTGCGCTTCTTTTCCGGATCGGACTCGCCTTCGAGCGCCGAGATGAAGCGGTCGGAGGCATCAACAAGGATCAGCGGCAGGTTGTAGTGCTCGCGGAACATCGCGACGACGTCGGCCGCCTCGTTCTTGCGCATCAGGCCGTGGTCGACGAGGATGCAGGTCAGCTGGTCACCGACCGCCTCGTGGATCAGGAGTGCCGCGACGGACGAGTCGACGCCGCCCGAAAGGGCGCAGATGACCTTCTTGTCGCCGACCTGCTTGCGGATCGCCTCGACGGCATGCGCGCGATAGGCGTGCATGGTCCAGTCGCTCTCGATGCCGGCGATCTTGTGGACGAAGTTGCGCAGAAGTTTCGCGCCATCGGGCGTGTGCACGACCTCGGGGTGGAACTGCACGGCGTAGAAATTGCGGCTCTCGTCGGCGATGGCCGCGAACGGCGCGCCGGTGGAGGTGCCGATGACGCGGAAGCCTTCGGGGATCTCGGTGACGCGGTCGCCGTGGCTCATCCACACCTGATGGCGTGTGCCCTTGGCCCAGACACCCTCGAACAGCGGGCTGTCATCCTGGATCTCGAGATAGGCGCGGCCGAACTCGCGGTGATGGCCGGCCTCGACCTTGCCGCCGAGCTGGGCGCACATGGTCTGCTCGCCATAGCAGATGCCGAGCACCGGGATGCCGGCCGAAAAGATGGCGTCAGGAGCGCGGGGCGAACCGATGTCGACGGTGGAATGCGGGCTGCCCGAGAGGATCACCGCCTTAGGATTGATCCGCTTGAAGGCCTCCTGGGCCGACTGGAAGGGCACGATCTCGGAATAGACCCCGGCCTCGCGGACGCGACGCGCGATCAGCTGCGTCACCTGGCTGCCGAAGTCGATGATGAGGACGGTTTCGGGGTGCTCGGAGTTCTTCATGGCGGGCGTTTAAAGAAAGAATCACGTCTGTGCAATGGGCTCGATTGCATGGCTGGCCAGTGCTGGGCGCAATGGCCGGCCCAGCCGATCATTTGGCGCGAGGTTCGGCGAGTCCGCGCAGCGCCGCCATCAGGGCCTCGAACGCCCCCTCGCCCAGATGGTCCCTGTAGCGCGTCTCGATGTCCAGCTTGATGCGGTCACCGTCATCGAGTGCTGCGAGCCCCTTCGGCGTGTAGAGGACGAGCTTGCCGCGCTTGTCGTCGGGATCGGAAGCTCGCTCGATCACGCCTTCCGCCTCCAGCCCGTCGAGCAGTTGCTGCACGGCCTGCTTGGAGATGCCTGTACGGTCGATCAGCGCTGCCTGCCGGGTGCCGCGGCGCGGGATATGGCCTAGCAGCCCGGCGCGGCCTTCGCTGAACCAGCCGTGGCCCGCCGCGCGCATCGCCTCCGCGAACTCGGCCTGCCAGGCGCGGCTCGCCTGCCACAGGCGCCAGCCGACATGGTCGGGCAGTGGTTTCCCTGCATTTTCGTCAAGTTGCTTGACCATTTTCCCAATCGCGCATATCGTCAAGATGCTTGACCAACTAGATATCGGAAGGATGCGACGATGGCAATTCTCGATCAGGCCGCCCTGATGGTGCTGATTGCAGGCACGACCCATGTGCTGGACCGTAACGGCAAGGAAGCCTACGTCTATTTCGAAACCGGCGACCAGGCTCACATGCTGCTCGATGACGGCGAGGCACGGCGAGGCAAATGGACGCTCGCCGAGGGCGGCTATGTCGTCGACTGGGACAATGGCGTGACCGGCCGCTGGGCGCTCGACTACGAGGCCGGGTCGATCACCTATGTGAACAAGGACCGCGACGTCAAAGTGAGACTTTCAGGCATCCTGTTTGGCAACGCCAAGGACTTGCCGCGCGCGGCCTAGAGCCTGAGTTCGCCATTCTGGATGGCGCGGCCCAGCAGATCGACCGCTTGCGCCAACTTCTCGTCGACGACATGCAGATACTCGGTCCAGTCGTTGACATGGCCCAGTTCGGCCGCTCCATCTGAAATGCCGCGCAGGCCGATCAGCGGTACGCCGAAAACCTGGCAGGCACGCAACACGGCGAAGGTCTCCATGTCGACCATGTCCTCGGCGATCGCGTCGTAGGCCTTGCCCGAGACAATGGATCCGCCCGTCGACAGGGATGCCTGCTTCATGCCGGGGATGCGCAATGGCAGGGCCACCGTTGCAGGCAGGTCGAGGAAAGGCGTCGCGCCCTTTTCAAAGCCGAGCGCCGAGGCGTCCATGTCGCGGTAGCTCACCGAAATGGCCTGGTAGACCTCCGTCTGCTCGAGCGTCCTGCTGCCGGCGGAGCCCAGGCAGACGACGAGGTCGGGCAGCGCGTCGAGGGCGGCGAGTCGGGCCAGTTCGGCCCCTACCCCAACGCCGGCCTCGACCGGTCCCACGCCGGTCATCACTGGAGTGAAGAGCTTCCGCAGGTGTGGGCCGTATTCGGCCTCCACAGCCATGACGAACAGCACCTTGCGTCCGGCGAATGACGTGACGGGCATCGCCTCAGTCCTCGATGCCGTCGCGGCCGACGACCGTCATCATCGTGCCGGTCATGGTGGCGATCATCCTGGCCTCGCCGTCTGCTGCGATGGCATAGGCCTGCCCGTCGGCGACGACGATGGTTCGCCCCGGCTTGGTGACGCTTCCCCGGAACAGGAAGCGCTCGCCCTTACCCGGCGCCAGCAGATTGACCTTGAACTCTATGGTCAGCACGCTGGCATTCTCCGGCATCAGCGAAAACGCAGCGTAACCACAGGCGGAATCGAGCGCGGTCGAAATGACGCCAGCGTGCAGGAAACCGTGCTGCTGGGTCAATTGGCTGGAATACGGCATCTCGATCTCGACGATGCCCGGCGTGACCAGGGTCAGTTCTGCGCCGATCGTGCGCATGGCGCTCTGCCGCGCAAACGACGACCTGACCCGCTCTTCGTAGTTCGGTGCCGGAACGTTCTTGGCTGCCATGTCGAAATCCTCCGATCCGCTTATCGCAAGGCAACGAAAGTCAGGCAACCGCAAATGCTGCATTGCAGCAACGACTATCGGTTGAGCCACCAGATCGAGAAATTGAGCAAGGTGGCGAAGGCGACCCATGCGGCATAGGGGGAAAACAGCCAGGCGGCGGGGCGATCGATCTGGCGCGCAAGCAAAATGAAGCCGCCGATGGCCGCCAGCAACCCGACGATCACCAACAGTGCGAGACCAGGGAGCTTCAGGCCGAAAAAGATCGGCGACCAGAGGAAATTGAGAACAAGTTGGACGACCCAGACGCGCATGGCCGGGCCATCCGGCGCAAGATCCCAGATGCGCCACCCTGCCACGGCCACCAGAATATAGAGGACAGACCAGACCGGGCCGAATATCCAGTTCGGAGGATTGAAAAAGGGCTTGCTCAGGCCTGCGTACCAGTCGCCTGGCAAGGCGAGATAGCCGATGAGCGTGCCGCCGCCGAGCACGAGGGCGATGAACCCCAGCAGTGCCAGATATCTGTTCATGTCGCCTCCGGCCGCAAACCACCAGTGCCGGAAACGCCTCAGGCGACGGCTGGTTGCGAGCGGCCGGTTAGCGCGGCGGAGCGTTTCAGCCGGCGCGACGAAGGGCGGCGAAATAGAAGCCGTCGGTGCCGCTGCGCGCCGGGGTCAATGACAGGCCCTGGCGGCCGAAGCGGACGGCGTCCTCCCTGCCGTGGAAATGGCCGGCCCAGAGCGCATGATGGTCGACCGGCGAAAACGCCTTGTCGCGGCCGAGGAAGGCCTCGATCTGGTCAGTATTTTCGTCGTCGAACACCGAACAGGTGATGTAGACTATCAGCCCGCCCGGCTTCACATAGCCGCTCGCTGTGTCGAGGATGGCCGACTGCTCGGCCTTGCGCACGTCCAACTGGCGATCCGTGAGACGCCATTTGGCGTCCGGCCTGCGCCGCCAGGTGCCGCTGCCGGTGCATGGCGCGTCGATGAGCACGATGTCCATATGGCCCGAAAGGCCGGCCAGATCGGACTGCTTGGCGACGACCTGGACGTTGCGGTTGTCGGAGCGTCTCAGTCGATCGAACATCGGCGCGAGACGCGACTTCTCCGAATCGTGGGCGAATATCTGGCCGCGATTCTCCATCGCTGCCGAGAGCGCCAGCGTCTTGCCGCCGGCGCCGGCGCAATAGTCGAGCACCTGCATGCCGGGCTTGGCACCGGCGAGTTCGGCGGCTAGCTGCGAACCCTCGTCCTGGACTTCGAACCAGCCCTTCTGAAAGGCCGGCTCGGCCTGCACGTTGGGATGGCGGCCGCTGCCGTCGATGGGCGGGATGCGCACCCCATGCGGGGCAAGTGCCGTCGGCGCCGCCTGGGTTCCTTCGAGTTCGGCGATGACGCGGGCGCGGTCGGCCTTCAGCGTGTTCACGCGGATGTCGAGCGGCGGGCGCGCAGCAAGGGCTGCCCCTTCCGCGACCCATTCGTCGCCGAAGGCCCGCTCGAGCAGCGGCGCGCACCAGTCGGGGCTGTCGGCGCGGACCGCGTCCGGAGCCTCAGCGAGCTTGCGTTCAGCGATCGCCTTCAATTCCGCGGCGCTCAGCGGCTCGGGGGCGAACTTGTCGCCGTCGAGGGTTTCGTTGAGCTTCTGGGGCGATTGATCCCATTCGAGCAGCAGCGCTCCGAAGCCCAGCGCGCGGGACGTGTCGTCGCCGAGCAGCCAGCCGGCGGAGCGCTTGCGGCGGAGCGCGTCGTAGACGATGTTGCCGATCGCGGCCCGGTCGCCGGCGCCGGCGAAGCGATGCGAGAGCCCCCAGTCCTTCAGGGCATCCGCAGCCGGCCTGTGCCGCCGCTCGATGTCGTCCAGTACCTCGATGGCTGCCGCCAGCCTTCCGCCAAGTCGCATATCGGTTATCCCGTCTTCGGTTGACCCGTTTCAGGTCTAGCTAAACAGCGAAGGCGGAATGCACAAGGCGCGCGACGGGCGCTGCGGCAAAAAACACCCGGGGGAGAATGCAGGCTGCTCAGCGGCCTGCCGGGGGTCATCCCCCGACAGCAGCCGCTATCGCGGCATTGAACCCGGCGAGGACCGCCTCGTCTTCAGCGCTGCGCTTTCTGCGCGACTGCACCAGGCAGGCCTGGGAACGCAGAATGACGCCGTCCGACAGGATCTTCAGGTGGTTGGCGCGCAGCGTCGAGCCGGTCGAGGTGATGTCGACCACGACGTCGGCAGAGCCGGCGGCTGGAGCCCCCTCGGTGGCGCCCAGGCTCTCGACGATCCGGTAGACCTGGATGCCGTGCTTGCCGGAGAAAAACTGCTGCGTCAGCCGCCAGTATTTGGTGGCGATGCGCAGGCGGCGGCCATGACGCTGGCGGAAGTCGGCCGCGACGTCGTCGAGGTCGGCCATGGTGTCGACGTCGAGCCAGATCTCAGGCACCGCGACGATGACGTCGGCATGGCCGAAGCCCAGCCGCGCCACGATCTCGGCCTTGCTCTCCCAATCGGCTAGGTTCTCGCGCACGAGGTCTTCGCCGGTGATGCCGAGGTCGACATTGCCCTGGCCGATCTCGCCGGCGATTTCGGAAGCCGACAGGAAGGAAATCTCGATATCCGGCTGCCCGTCGATTGTCGCGCGATAGCGGCGGTCATCCTCGGGCAGGCTGACGACGAAGCCAGCCCTGGCGAGGACGTCGAGCGCCTGTTCCTTGAGCCGCCCCTTGGACGGCAGCGCGATCGAAATGGCCATCAGCGGATCTCCCTGAGGGCTTCGATGCGGTCGAGCCAGACGGAGAAGCCGACGCCGGGGATCGGCTCGCCGGCGCCGAGGAGGGTCAGCAGCCGATCGTAGCGGCCGCCGCCGGCCAGCGGCCGGTCGGCTTCGGGACCCGAAATCTCGAAGACGAGGCCGGTGTAGTAGTCGAGCGGCCGGCCGAAGGCCGCGTCGTAGCGAAGATTGGCCTTGGCGAGGCCGTGGCCGGCAATGGCCTCGGCGCGGGCAGCGAAATTGTCGAGCGCAGCACCCAGCGTCAGCCCGGCGCCGGCGGCGAATTCCTTGAGAGCGGCAGCAGCCTGGTCGAGCGAGACATGGATCGCCAGGAAGCGCTTCAGCGCCTCGAAGGCATCGCTGGAGAGCCGCACGCTGCGCAGTTCGGCCTTCTCGATCAGGCGGCGGGCGATGTCGTTGGACGTGCGGCCGGCGGAGGGCGAAAGCCCGGCCTGCTCCATGCCCTCGGCGATGTGCGCTGCAAGCGCATCAAGGTCGCCGTCGGCGACCAGCGACGCCACCGGTTCGGCGAGTGCCGAGGTGCGCGTCGGCGCCGCGAGATCGTCGAGCGCTGCGGCAAGCTGTTCGGCCGAGCCGAAGGCGCGGGCAAGCCGCATGCGCCAGCCCCGCGGTAGGCCGAGAGCGGCCAACACCGCCTCGAAGATCGCTTGGTCGCCGAGCGTGACAGTCAGGTCGCGCCCCGGCAGGCAAAGGCTGAGCAGCGCGTGCGCATCGACCACCGAGCGCGCGTCGGCGGCTGCGATGTCCTTATCGCCGAGATCCTCGACGCCCGCCTGGAAGAATTCGTTGCCGCCCTCGCGGCGCTGGCGGAAGACCTCGCCGAGATAGGAATAGCGACGCGGCGTGCCCGACCGGGTGCGGATGTGGTCGAGGCAGACCGGGATGGTGAATTCCGGACGCAGGCAGAGCGAGGCTCCCGTCTCGCTCTCGGTCAGGAAGATGCGGCGGCGCAGGTCCTCGCCGGCCATGTCGAGGAACGGATCGGCCGGCTGCAGCACCGGCACGTCGACCGCATCGGCCCCGCGCGCGGCGAAGAGCTTCAGGATGTCGGGCGCAATGGCGGGGTAACGTCTGTTCATGGCCGCATTTCCCCGCATGCCCTGCCATGCCCCTCACCCTTACCCTCTCCCCGTACACGGGGCGAGGGGGGCGTCAGCGTTGCGGCCATCCTCCTTCTCCCCGTGCTACGGGGAGAAGGTCCCGGCAGGGGGATGAGGGGCAGCGCGAACAACTGCATGCATTCGCTAGCCACGGCTGCGCTCTTCCGCCTGTGCGGCGAGGATCTTCTTTACCTCGGCGACGAGATCGGCCTCCGGAACGGTAATCTGGGCCGGACGGGCGGCGCGCCACTCGGCGTTGTCGGTGATCTCGGCAGACATGCGCGCGCCCTCGATCAGGTCCTTGATCTGGACCTCGCCCTTGGCGCGCTCGTCGCCGCCCTGGATGACGACGATGCTCGAACCCCTGCGGTCGGCATATTTGATCTGCGCCTTCATGCCGGCGCCGCCGAGATACATCTCGGCGCGCACGCCGGCGCGGCGCAGGTCGGAGACCATCTTCTGATAGCGGCCGAGGCTTTCGGTGTCCCTGTCCATGACCAGCACGACCACGGGCGCGACCACGTCCGAGGTGTCGAGCTTGCCGAGGTTCTTGAGCGCCGTCATCAGGCGCGAAACGCCGATGGAGAAGCCGGTCGCCGGCACGGGCTCGCCGCGGAAACGCGAGACGAGGCCGTCGTAACGGCCGCCGCCGCCGACCGAGCCGAAGCGCACGACCTGCCCGTCGTCATTGGGGATCTCGGCCAAGAGTTCGGCCTCGAAGACCGGGCCGGTGTAGTATTCAAGGCCGCGCACGACTGAGGGATCGACCTTTACACGACCGTCGTCGTAGCCCGCAGCGGCGGCAAGCGCGCCGATCTGGGCCAGTTCTTCCACGCCTTCGGTACCCCTGGCATTGCCGGCGACAATTGCGCGGAGGTTTTCTGCAGTGGTTGCTGCGTCAGCGGCACCTGCCTCGGTGAAGGCGATGACGGTGGCGATCGCGGCTTCGTCCAGCCCGGCGCCCTTGGTGAAGTCGCCCTCGCCTTCCTTGCCGCCGTCCCAGCGACCCTTGCCGAGCAGCAGCCTGACGCCCTCGACCCCGAACTTGTCGAGCTTGTCGATGGCGCGCAGTACCGTCAGGCGCCGGTTGGCGTTCTCCTCGCCGCCGAGGCCGATGGCCTCGAGCACGCCGTCGAGCACCTTGCGGTTGTTGACGCGGATGACGTAGTCGCCGCGCTTGATGCCGAGCGCTTCCATCACGTCGGCCATCATCATGGTCATCTCGGCGTCCGCCGCGACGCCAGGCGTGCCGACGGTGTCGGCGTCGAACTGCATGAACTGGCGGAAGCGGCCTGGGCCGGGCTTCTCATTGCGGAACACCCAGCCGGAGCGGTAGCTGCGGTACGGTTTGGGCAGCTTCTCGTAATTCTCGGCAACGAAACGCGCCATGGGCGCGGTAAGGTCATAGCGCAGCGACAGCCATTGCTCGTCGTCGTCCTGGAAGGAGAACACGCCTTCGTTGGGACGATCCTGGTCAGGCAGGAACTTGCCGAGCGCATCGGTGTACTCGATCAGCGGCTGGTCGACCGGCTCGAAACCGTAGAGTTCATAGACCTCGCGGATCCTGGCCATCATCTTCTCGACGACCCGGATGTCGTCCGCGCTGCGGTCGACGAAGCCGCGCGGCAGCCGCGCTTTCATCTTTTCCGATTTGTCGGCCATGTTCGAGAATTCCGCGATTTTTCCAGAGATTTCGGCCGCAGGCGCAGCGCGCCGTGTCCTAACCGATATGGGATGGAGCGGCAAGGGTTTGCCTGGCCGCCTGGGCGGCACAGGCGGAAACAAAGCCTCTCCCACCCGACATCGTGCCGAAACAGCGCGGTCCGATAAGGCGCACAAGCCGAACCCGAGGTCAGGAACGATGCCTAGGACCGCCGCTCCCATCGAAGAAACCGCCGCGCGGCTCCAGCCTGCGCGAACGGACGACGGCAAGCGCAAGTCAGCGTCTCCCCGCGTGGCCGAGACGATCCTTACCGTCGTCCTGGTGCTCTACCCGGCAGTGGGAACGGTCGGCGCCATCGCCGCAGGCCTGCTGTTTGCCGGCACCGGCGCCTAGCGGTCAGATTTCGGGACCCCTTGCCATGCCGCGGACACTTGTTTCGCTTCTCGCCACCTGCGTGCTGGCGCTGTCGGCCTGCGCCACAGGCTCGGTCGGCGCGCGAGCCTGCCCGCCCGGCGATGCCCGCCTTGCCGGCCACTACTATCTCAACGGCGTCATGGAAGTCGGTTCGGAGCTGCTGCTCAGGCCCGACGGCAGCTTCGAGTTCATGCTTGCCTACGGGGCCAACGACCAATATGGGCGCGGCTGCTGGGTCAAGCGCGGCTCGACCGTCGAAGTCATCCCGGCGGGCCGCAGTTCGGCTTCCCGCAGGCACACGCCCGACGATCGAGGCTTTGGCGGGCTCGTGCTTACCGTTTCCGGCCGCGACCTGGTCTGGGACATTGCCGGCAGCGGCTATAAGGGGCGGTACAAGCGCTAGCTGTCGGTAGCAGCATACCCCCACCCCTAACCCCTCCCCACAAGGGGGAGGGGAATTCTGGCGGCGCTGCTGCCGATATAGCCGGAGCCGGGAAAAAACCTGCAGGGTCGTTCGGGATAGTCCCCCTCCCCCTTGGGGGGAGGGGTTAGGGGTGGGGGTATCTCCCCTCATCCCGGCCGCTTGAACGCCTTTCGTTCGGCTTCGACTTTTTCCCGGCACATGCAGCCCTCGATGTGGTCATTGACCAGGCCCATCGCCTGCATGAAGGCATATACCGTCGTCGGGCCGACGAAGGTCCAGCCACGCTTCTTGAGTTCCTTGGAGATGCGCGTCGAGGTCGGCGTCGTCGGGTTGGCGATCAGTGTCGGATAGTCGACCACCTTCGGCCGCTCCTCGGCGCCCGGTTCGAACTTCCAGAACCAGGCGGCGAGCGAACCCGCCTCGTCGGCCAGTTCGCGCGCCCTTTTTGCATTGTTGATGGTCGAAACGATCTTGCCGCGGTGGCGCACGATTCCCGGATTGCCGAGCAGCCGTTCAATGTCGCTCTCCCCGTACTCGGCCACCTTGTCGAAGTCGAAGCCGGAGAACCCCTCGCGAAAACCCTCGCGCTTGCGCAAAATGGTCAGCCACGACAGGCCCGACTGGAAGCCTTCGAGACAGATCTTCTCGAACAGCCGATGCTCGTCGGCGACCGGGCGGCCCCATTCGTGATCGTGGTAGTGCAGGTAGTCGGGCAAGCTGCCCGGCCAGAAGCAACGCACCGCCCCGTCGGCGCCCAGCATCAGACCGCTATCGTTCTTCTCCATCGCCATTCCGTCCGTTAACTACCTGAAAGTCTTGGTTTACCTGTGCTTTACCAGATTCCTGAACGGGCTGGTAACCACAGCCCAATGTTTCCTGACAAACTCGTTCCCTTGGCCACCCGATTTACGTTTCGGTGGGAAGGCGAGGTCAAATTCGGCCCAAAACCGGACGACTTCTCCCAGCCCGGCCGATTCGAACGTGTTCAGAGTGTGCCTATGAAGAAGACCATGATGCTGTTGGCGACGGCGGCCTTGCTGGCGGAACTGTCCGCCCCGGCCCTGGCCTACGATCGTTATGCCGAGCGCCCGCCGGTCGTCGTCAGCCCTGACCTTTCGGCTCCCTGGGTGCTGCAGCTGGGCCGCGATCCGTCGGAAGTGACGCCGAAGCGCCAACTGCGCAGGCAGGCGGCCATGCCGCAGGCGAGGCAGACAGCAGTGCTGCAGGCCCGGCCGGCCGCGCGGACGCAGCGCAGCGTTCAGCCTCGGCAAGTCGAGTCGGTGCAGGTGCAGCCGGTGGCTTTGCGGGCGCCGGAGAAGCGGAACGTCAGGCCTCAGATGAACCCCATCTACCTGCCGCAGCAGGTCGCCTATGAGGGCACGGAGAAGCCCGGCACCATCGTCATCGATACGATCGACAATTTTCTCTACCTCGTCGAGGAAGGCGGCCAGGCGCGGCGCTATGGCGTCGGCACCGGCAAGCCCGGCTTCGAGTGGTCGGGCACTCATAAGGTGACCGCCAAGCGCGAGTGGCCGGACTGGCGTCCGCCGGCCGAGATGGTCAAGCGCGAGCGCGCCAAGGGCCGCGTCCTTCCGGCGAAGATGGAGGGCGGCCCGGACAATCCGCTCGGCGCACGCGCGCTCTACCTGGGCTCGACGCTCTACCGCATCCACGGCACGAACCAGCCCTGGACGATCGGCGGCGCCGTCTCGTCCGGCTGCATCCGCATGCGCAACGAGGACGTCATCGAACTCTACGAGCGGGTGCCCGTCGGCGCCAAGGTCATCGTCAGATAACGAACAACGGGGGACGGGTCGCGCGCAGCGTGGCCACGTCGAAGAAGGGCAGCGCGGTGGCAGTCCGCGCTGCCCTTCATTCTTTGCGCACCCATCTTCAGGAAAATTTGTTCAATCACGGTGAAAATCGACCGCTTTCACCCTTCCCTTTGGCGGCCAGCCGAAGTATCCGAAACCAAACAGGTCCGTTGACCGCCGGAAGGATAGAGATGCCGCCGTTCGATGACACCCGCTACCTGAAAGGTGGCCCCGTAGCAGCCCGTATCATCGCCGAAGTGCGCGCCGCCGCCGAGCAGGCGACCGATGAGGGCTTCAAACCCAAGCTCGTTTCCATCACTGTGGGCGACGTCGAGGCCGTCGACGTCTATGTCCGCAACCAGCGCGCCAAGGCCGAACTGGCCGGCATCGACTTCGAGGAGCGCCGCTTTCCGGCCGAATTGACCGCCGGCGAACTGGAAGCCGCGATCCAGGGCATGAATGCCGACCCGCGCGTGACCGGCATCATCATCCAGCGGCCGGTGCCCGCGCACATCCCGATCAAGGCGATCCAGGCGGCGGTGCATCCGCTGAAGGACGTCGAGGGCATGCACCCGGCCTCGATCGGCAACATCGTCTACAACCAGTTGGACCTCGCGCCCTGCACCGCCGCGGCGTCGGTCGAACTGCTCAAGGCGACCGGTCTCGACCTCAAGGGCCTCGAGGTCGTGGTCGTCGGGCATTCCGAGATCGTCGGCAAGCCGATCGCCTTCCTGCTGATGAGCGAGGGCGCCACGGTGACGGTGTGCCATCACATGACGCGTTCAGTGGCAGCCCATGCGCGCCGCGCCGACGCGCTGTTCGTCGCCGTCGGCAAGCCGCGGCTGATCAAGGCCGACATGGTGAAACCGGGCGCTGCGGTGATCGACATCGGCATCAACGCCGAAACCCTCGCGGACGGAACGACCTGCATCGTCGGCGACGTCGACACCGACAGCGTCAAGGAAGTGGCGTCGTGGATCACGCCGGTGCCGGGCGGAGTGGGCCCGGTGACGGTCGCGATCCTGCTGCGCAATACGATGGTGGCGCTCAACCGTCAGCGCGCACTCTACAAGTCGACCTTCGGCACCACCGAAACGAGGCTCGCGGCGGAGTAGTCCCGCCGCGCGGCCGACAGAGCCCTAGATCCTCAGCACGCCTGACGGGATCTGCGAAACCGTCGGGCGACCGCTGGTGGGCAGGCCGCTGGTGACGACGATCGGCGTACCGTCCGCCACGCGACTGTACAGGTCGATGACGTCCTGGTTGATGAGTCGCACGCAGCCGGACGAGACCGACTTGCCGATAGACGCCCATTCGGGCGAGCCGTGGATGCGGTAGAGCGTGTCCTTGCCGTTCTGGTAGATGTAGAGCGCACGCGCGCCGAGCGGGTTCTGGACGCCCGGCTGCATTCCGCCTTCCCATATGTTGGTGCGCGGCACCTGGCGCGCCCGGTACTTCTCAAGTTCGGGCTGGCGGTCGATCATCTCGTTGGGCGGGAACCAGCGCGGCCAGGTCTGCTTCCACTGGATGTTCCCGCGGCCCGCCCATTCGAAGCCGGCGCGTCCGAGCCCGACGCCGTAGCGGATGGCCTCGCCGTAGCCGCTGACCAGGTAGAGGTAGTGGGCCGAGGTATCTATGACCACGGTCCCGGGCTGTTCGCCTGTAGGATCGGGCACGACCTGGCGATAGAACCTCGGGTCGATGTTCTGGAATGGCACCGGTGGGATTTCATAACCCGCATCGTTGACGGGGGCATACATCATCGCCGGGTCGCCGAAAGCCGGATCGTTGCCGAGCGATGGCGGCGGTATCGCCGGGAAGGACGGCGCGGCATAGGACGTCCTGTTGCCGCTCGACGTCGAGCAGCCGGTCAGCACGGCGGAAGCCGCGCCTGTCGCTGCCAGAGCCAGCAGCCTGCGGCGGGTAAACTTCGTCATCGGCCTTCCCAATGCTTGGCCCCCTGCTTCGGCAACAATCGCACATTACAAGGCATGGTTACAATGCGAAGCGGCATCGCCCTTTGGACAGGCCGCTACAGCCCTGCGGGCTTGTCCCCGCCATAGGCCCAGTCGAGCAGCTTGACGGTGTGGACGACGGGGAGCTTCGCCGCCGAGGCGATCTGGGTGATGCAGCCGATGTTGCCGGTTGCAACCAGCGATGCACCGGTAGCCTCGATGTTCCTGACCTTGCGGTCGCACAGGCGAGCCGAAATCTCAGGCTGCATGATGTTGTAGGTGCCGGCCGAACCGCAGCACAGATGCCCCTCGCGCGGCTCCTTGACCACGAAGCCGGCACGGGCGAGCAGATCCTTGGGCTGGCGGGTAATCTTCTGGCCGTGCTGCATCGAGCAAGCGGAGTGATAGGCGACCGTGAGGCCCGGCTTGCGCACCGGTTCGGGCAGGTCGAGGGTCGCCAGATATTCGGTGATGTCCTTGGCCAGCGCCGATACCCGCGCGGCCTTCTCGGCATAGGCCGGATCGAGCCGCAGCATGAAGCCATAATCCTTGATCGTCGTGCCGCAGCCCGAGGCAGTGATGACGATCGCATCGAGCCCGCCCTTTGCGATCTCGCGCGTCCAGGCATCGACATTCTGCCTGGCCGAGACAAGTGCGGCCTCCTCGCGCCCCATGTGATGCACGAGTGCGCCGCAGCAGCCCTCGCCCTGGGGCACGACGACCTCAATGCCGAGCCGGTTGAGCAGCGACACGGTCGCCTCGTTGATGCCGGGTTCGAGCACCGGCTGGGCGCAGCCCGTGAGGATCGCGACACGTCCGCGCTTGGCCGCGCTGGGCGCATGAGTGCCCGGCTTCTCCAGCGACGACGTCGCCGGAACCGAGGCCGGCGCCAGGCGAAGCATGGCGGCGATGGGCTTGAGTGCTGTGACCTTGTCGAAGGCGCCGGCCAAGGGGCGGCCAAGCTTCGCTAGCTTGAGGGCCGCGCGGAAGCGGCCGCGATGCGGCAGGACGGCAGCGAGCAGCGAGCGCGTCAGGCGGTTGGCGACCGGGCGCCTGTAGGTCTTCTCGATATGGGCGCGGGCGTGGTCGACCAGATGCATGTAGTTCACGCCGGAAGGACACGTGGTCATGCAGGCGAGGCAGGAGAGGCAGCGGTCGATATGGGTGACGATCTCCTTGTCCGCCGGACGGCCGTTCTCCAGCATGTCCTTGATCAGGTAGATTCTCCCGCGCGGCGAATCCAGCTCGTTGCCGAGCGTCACATAGGTCGGGCAGGTCGCCGTGCAGAAGCCGCAATGCACGCATTTGCGCAGGATCTTCTCCGATTCCGCGACATGCGGATCGGCAAGCTGGTCGGCGGTGAAATTGGTCTGCACAGCGCTGCGCTTCTCTTCTCGGCCGCTAGATCAGCCAGCTTTGGGGATTGTTGATCGGCTCGCCTCGACCGACGGCTTGCAGGCCCATGATGCAGCGGACGATGAACCAGACGGCCACCGCGAACATCAGGGCGAAGCCGATGAAGATGAACATCAGCACGAAGGAGACCAGCGCGTAGAGCAGGCCGATCCAGAAGGTGCGGATGAGCCAGGTGTAGTGGGTCTCGATAAACCCGCCCGCCTTGCCCCGGTTCATATAGGCCAGGATGATCCCGACGATGCCGCTGATGCCGATCGCGAGGCCGGCGAGATAGAGGATGTAGATCACCTGCACGTTGGTGGGACCCGGATCGAGCCAGCGATCGGTCTTGCGCGGCGTGAAGTTCGGCGGTGTTTCGGTCATGGTGCTGTTCCCTCCGTTTCGCGCGCCAAGGTAGCAGAGTCGGGCGAGTGCACCATCCGGCCGGGATTGAGGATGTGCTTGGGGTCGAACTCCGCCTTGAGCCTGGCCGACAGGGCAGCAAGGGCCGCCGGCTGCGGCTCGAAGACCGGGATCGCCGCACGCCAGGCGGGTGCGGCACGCACCAGCATGGCATGGCCGCCGCCGAACTGCCTTATCAGGGCGCGCAACAGTTCCGCCTCCGGCTCGCCTTCCATGCGCAGCCAGACCAGGCCGCCCTGCCAGTCGTAGAAGGCATCGCATGCCGCCTGCATGCGCAGCGCCAGCACCATGTGGTGGGCATTTGCCGGCGGCATCGAGACGCGCCATACGGGCTTGTCCGTGTCGTCGGCGAAGGGCCTGACGTCGCGCACGTCGCGCCAGAGCGAACGCGACGCTTCTTCCGTGATTTCCTCAATTGGACCGGCATTGCCGAGCAGATGCTTCAGCTGGCCGAGCCGATAGGCGACCGACGGCCCGAAACCCTCGACCCGCAGCAGCGTCGCCGGGTCGCTTCCGAGCTTGCCGCCGAGCACGCGCGCGGCCATGCGTTCGGGGAGATGGGCGGCCGACGACACTTCAGCGCTGGATCCCATGGCGATCGACATGGCGGCGGTGGCATTGTCGTCGAGCAGCCCGCGGATGACGAGCGTGGTCTCGGTCTCGGCGGCCGGCAGCACCTTGAAGGTGACGTCGGTCGCGACTGCCAGCGTGCCCCACGAACCCGCCATGGCCTTGGACAGGTCGTAGCCGGTGACGTTCTTGACGACGCGCCCGCCCGACTTGAAGGCCTCGCCGCGTCCGGAAACGGCATGGATGCCGAGGATGTGGTCGCGGGCAGCGCCTGCCTTAAGGCGGCGCGGACCGGCAAGATTGGCGGCCAGCACACCGCCGATGGTGCCACGCCCGGGTGCCTCGCCGAGCAGAGGACCGTAGTCCATCGGCTCGAACGCCAGTTCCTGGCCGCTGTCGGCGAGCAGCTTCTCGATCTCGGCGAGCGGCGTGCCCGCCCTTGCCGACAGCACCAGTTCGGCCGGCTCGTAGAGCGTGACGCCTGTGAGCTTCGACAGGTCGAGCGTGTGCTCACATTGCAGCGGCCGGCCGACGGCCCGCTTGGAGCCGTGGCCGACGATCTCGAGCGGCGCTTCCTCGGCTGCCGCCCACTGGACTGCGGCGAGGACGTCTTCTGAGGTGGTGGGGGTGAAGGTGGTCATGACCTGGCAAACCTTGGGTTCCTCGCCCCCGCAAGGCGGGGGAGAGGTGCCGAGCGCAGCGAGGCGGAGAGGGGGAACGACGCGGTCATTCGCTTCCCTTTCCGGATCGCCTGGCCGGCGCAAAGACGAATTTCATGTCAGCGGCGACCACGTCCTCGGCAAGCCGACCGTCCACAGCCGCAAGAATCGTTTCGCAGACCGCGCCTACGTCCCTCAGCGCGTCCGAACTCCAGAACCTGAGCACCGAATATCCATTGGCCCGCATGAACTCGTCGCGGCGCACATCATGGCTGCTGCCGGCATGGTGGCTGCCGTCGAGCTCGATGACCAGCTTCGCCTGACGGCAGACGAAGTCGGCATAATATGGACCGAGCGGGACCTGTCGGCTGAACTTGTGACCACCGAGCTTCTTGCCCTTCAGTTCATTCCAAAGCGTGGCCTCGGCCATGTTGTCGCCGTGCCGAAGCTGGCGCGCCCTGGCGACGTGGCGTGGTGGGCGGCGGGTCGGGATCGTGGAAGCAGAAGCCCCCCTCTCCGTCTCGGGCTGCGCCCGAGCCACCTCTCCCCCGCTCGGCGGGGGCGAGGAACCCAAGTCCTGCGAGCGCACCGCCCCTAACTCTTGAGATCTCGTGGAATCCCCAATCCCCATCACAGCCGGTGCTCCCGGAGCTTTTCGAGGGCGGCGGTGCCGCGCGGGGACAGGCGGTAGCCGATGTCGAGGCTCTCGGTCAGGCCGAGTTCCTTGAGCTTGCGCACGTCCTGCTTGAACTTGAGCTTTTCAACACCGAGGCGCTCGGCGAGGGTCGCGGCAGCCACCTCGGGGTTCTGGCCGATGAGGCGCAGGATCGAGGGGAAGTAGCCGGGCGCGGCCCGATCCCACTTCTCGAAGCGGGCGGCGAGCGCGTGCCAGTCGTCGACGGTCAGCTCGGCAACTTCGCGCAGTGCCAACCGGGCGTCGGCCTCGATGCCGTCGAAGGCGATCCGGTAGAGGGTACGGTCGCTGCCGGCACGCAGGTCAGCGAGCAGTGCGCCGCGATCGGCATAACCGGCGGCGCGGGCGTCCGTTTCGGAAACGGCAGCTTCATCGACTGGCTCGACCGTGCCGATGCGAACCACGCCAATTGCCGTGCGCAGGCCCGTACCGGCCTTGACTGTCGGGCGCTGCCACCGGCGGAAGGCGAGCGTGATGTCGCCACGTCCGATGCCCTCGAGGGTTGCCTGCCTGAGCAGCATCAGAACCTCGGGATGTCCGGGAAGGCCAACTGGCCGCGGTGGACATGCATGCGGCCGAGTTCGGCGCAGCGGCGCAGTTGCGGGAACACCTTGCCGGGGTTGAGCAGATGGTTGGGGTCAAAGGCGCACTTGACCCGCATCTGCTGGTCGAGGTCGATGTCGTTGAACATCTCCGGCATCAGGTCGCGTTTCTCGACGCCGACGCCGTGTTCGCCCGTCAACACGCCGCCAACCCTAACGCAAAGGCGCAGGATGTCGGCTCCGAACTGTTCCGCCTTCTCCAGTTCACCCGGCTTGTTGGCATCGTAAAGGATGAGCGGATGCAGATTGCCGTCGCCGGCGTGGAAGACGTTGGCTACACCGAGGCCGTATTGCTCCGACAACTCGCGCATGCCGGCGAGCACTCGCGGCAGTTCCTTGCGCGGGATGGTGCCGTCCATGCAATAGTAGTCGGGCGAGATGCGGCCGACGGCGGGGAACGCCGCCTTGCGCCCGGCCCAGAAGGTCAGCCGCTCCTGCTCGGACTGCGAAACACGGCACGTGGTGGCGCCGTTGCGGTTGGCGATCGCCTCGACGAGGCCGATCAGATGGTCGACCTCGACGGCTGGACCGTCCAGTTCGACGATCAGCAGCGCCTCGCATTCGAGCGGGTAGCCGGCATGCACGAAGTCCTCGGCGGCGTGGATCGCAGGCCTGTCCATCATCTCCATGCCGCCGGGAATGATGCCGGCGCCGATGATGTCGGCGACGCACTGGCCGCCCTCTTCGCTGGTCGGGAAGCCGATCAGCAGCGCGCGCGCCGTCTCGGGCTTCTTCAGGATGCGGACCGTGACTTCGGTGACAACGCCGAGCAGGCCTTCCGAACCTGTCATCACGCCAAGCAGGTCGTAGCCTTCGGCATCGAGATGCTTGCCGCCCAGGCGCACCACTTCGCCATTCATCAGCACCATCTCGATGCCGAGCACATTGTTGGCCGTCAGCCCGTACTTCAGGCAGTGCACACCACCGGAATTCTCGGCCACGTTACCGCCTATCGAACAGGCGATCTGCGACGAGGGATCGGGAGCGTAGTAAAACCCGTCAAGTTCCACGGCTGTGGTGATGCCGAGATTGGTGACGCCTGGCTGGGCGGTGACGGTGCGGTTCGGATAGTCGATTTCGAGAATGCGGTTGAAGCGGCTCATGACCAGCAGCACGGCATCTTCGAGCGGCAGCGCGCCGCCTGAGAGCGAGGTGCCCGAGCCGCGCGGCACGACGCGAATGTTGCGCTCGTTGCAGTATTTGAGCAGGCGCGACACCTGGGCTACCGTCTCAGGAAGGACGACGACCAAGGGCAACTGGCGATAGGCCGTCAGACCGTCGCTTTCGAAGGCGCGCATCTCGTTGGTTGTGTCGACCACGCCCTCGCCCGGCACGATGATGCGCATGTCGGCGACAATCTCGGCCCGGCGGGCAAGCGTCGCCGCATCGGGCTTGGGCATGGCAATGCCGGACATCGGTCACCTGCGGTCAACAACTGGTAAAAAGCATTTACCAGTTGAGGTGGATGCATGCAAATTGGAAGAAGGTCGATGCGTGCGGCGCCATGCGCGAGCGGATCACGCAGCGTCAATCTGCCGCTGCCGGGCCACGCAGCCTGCAGTTGGCCCGGCGCGCAGGAGCCCTACTCGCCTGCGTGCAGCTTGGATTCGCTGTGGGCGCAGCGAACCCGGCGAACACCCCACCAGACCAGCAGCACCGCAAGCGGCACGGCGGCTGCGGTGACGATCTCCGGAGCGAAGGCATGGTCGACCGCCGACGCACCCTTGGCCACGTATCCGACAAGGCCAACCACGTAATAGGACACGGCGGCGACCGACAGGCCTTCGACCGTCTGCTGCAGGCGCAGTTGCAGCCGGGCGCGGTTGTTCATCGAGGCGAGCAGATCGCGGTTCTGCTTTTCGACCTCGACGTCGACCCAGGTGCGCAGGAGCGTGGTGGCGCGTGTCAGCTTGCGCGACAGGTTAGCCTGGCGCTCCTCGACCGAGCGGCAAGTGCGCATTGCGGGCGCCACACGGCGCTTGAGGAAGCCCGCCCAGGTGTCGTAGCCCGGAACGACCTCTTCCTCGAGCGCTTCGAGGCGTTCGCGAACGATGCCGTCATATGCCTTGCTGGCGCCGAAGCGGTAGAGGCTGGAGGCCGCGTCCGCCTCCAGTTCGGCCGCCAGTTCAGTGAGGTCGGCGAGCAGCGCCTGGCTGTCGCGCGACTCGGTCTCCTTCATTTCGCGGGTCGCCTGGGCAAGCCCGTCCTCGATACGCCGGACCCGCCCCGACAGCGACATCGCCATCGGCAGGCCGAGCATGGCGAGCGTGCGATAGGTCTCGATGTCGATCAGGCGCTGCGACAGCGCGCCTGTCCGCGCCGGGGTCAGCCCGCGGTCGAGGACAAGGATTCGGGTCAGGCCGTCGCCATCCTGGCGGAAATCGGTGACGATGCCGGCGGCCCCGCCCTCGACCAGCGAGTAGCACAGGCTCGTGGGGTCGAAGGTCGCAATCAGCCTTTCGTTCGCAGGCGTCCACTTGCGGATCTCCAGCCGGATGCCCGAGATTACCGTACCGGGTGGGCTGAAGCCGTTGCCGAAAGGCGAATCCTCCTGGGTGCGACCGTTCTCGTTGAGCGGACCCTCCCACAGATAGGTGGAAAACTCGGTGTGGCGCTCCCAGCGCAGCGAGCCCGGCCCCCACTTCATGGCGTGATGGCGGGCCTGGCGATCGGGCGCGGCGATGCCGAGCCGGCGCGACAATTCGGAGAGCACCGCCTGGTCGACCGAAAAGCCGCCCTCGGTCATGAAGGAAAGCTGGACCAGCACGCGCGGGCTTTCGACAAGCGGATGCGGGCGCGAATGGACCTCGCCGAGCGCGCTCGGGCGCCCCTCATGAGCGGGAAAGCCCATGACGCTGCCGGTCGCGCGCGGCAGAAATTCCAATGAGGACGGCTCGACTGTCACCTGCGGCTCCCTCGATGCCATGACCTTCCTGCCTCTAGGTAAGTTTGCCGCAACAGGCAAACACCAACTTTAGCAGTGACTGATACTATGCATCGACGAAGACAGCCCTGGGTACTGCCGGACTGGATAAATAATTTGACCAGTCGGGGCCGGCGCTCCTATCCTTCTGGCCAGGGACAAGTTTCGGACGACACCCGCTTGAGCGACATTTTCTCCAGGATCGAGCATTCGCGCACAGCCGACGAGGTGGTGTTGCAGATTGAAAGCCTCATACTGGAGGGCGTGCTGCGCGCCGGCGACCGGCTGCCGGGCGAGCGTGAACTGGCCAAGCAGTTCGACGTCTCGCGGCCGATATTGCGCGACGCCCTGAAGACGCTGGAGGCGCGCGGCCTGATGGTCACGCGCCATGGCGGCGGAACCCATGTCGCTGATGTCATCGGCCAGGTGTTCTCCAAGCCGGTGATGGAACTGATCGTCAGCCACCGCAAGGCAGTCGCCGACTACCTCGAATATCGCCGCGAGATCGAGGGCCTGGCAGCCGAATTCGCGGCCCGCAGGGCAACCGCCGAGGACCGCGCCCTGCTCGACCGGATCATGGCCCGCATGGAGGCCGCGCACAAACGCGCCGACTTCCGGGAGGAAGCCGAGATCGACGTCGAATTCCACCACGCCGTCGGCGAATGCGCTCACAACATCATCCTGCTGCACACGCTGCGCTCCTGCTACAGGCTGCTGTCGGACGGGGTGTTCCAGAATCGGCTGGTGGTGTTCACCATGCCGGGCGCCCGGGAGGCACTGCTCGAACAGCACCAGGCGATCCACCGGGCCGTCGCGGGGGGCGATCCGGCCAGCGCGCGCAAGGCGGCCATGGACCACATTACCTATCTCGAGCGGGCCATGGCGGAGGCCGAGCGGAGCGGCGACTGGCAGCGCGTTTCGCGGCTCAGGCTGCGGCAGCGCCTCGATGGCGCAGCGGCCGACCGGAACCGCGCATGACCGGCGTCCACTTTCTCGACGCGAAGGGCCCCGACGGCATCCGCCTCTATGCCATCGGCGACATCCACGGCCATCTCGACCTTTTGACCGAAATGCATGCGCGCATCGCCGAGGAAATCGCGCGCGACAAGCCCGCCGACTGGCGCATCATCCACGTCGGGGACCTGGTCGACCGTGGGCCCGAATCCAGGGGCGTGATCGAGTTCCTGATCGCAGCGACAGCCCGCGACGCCCGCAACATCGTGCTCGCCGGCAACCACGACCTGGGATTTCTCGACTTCCTCGACCATCCCGATCCGAACGGGCTGTTCGCCCGCAACGGCGGGCCGGAAACCGCGTGGTCCTACGGCGTCCTGCTCCGGATGGCCGACGCGCTCGGCCTTCACGAGACCCATGCCGAATTGCTGCGGGCAGTGCCCGACAGCCATCGCCGCTTCCTGGGGCGGCTGCCCTATTCGATCGCGTTCGGGGATTTCTACTACTGCCACGCGGGCATCAAGCCGGGGGTCCCGCTGGAGGAGCAGGTCCCACATGACTTGCTCTGGATCCGCAGCGAGTTCCTGAATTACCCCGAACTCCACCCGAAAGTCATCGTGCACGGCCACACGCCCCAGGCGGAAGCCGAGGTTCTGCCCAACCGCGTCAATGTCGATACGGGCGCGTTCTATACGGGCGCGCTCACGGCGCTCGTCGTGGACGGGGCCGAGAAACGACTGATTTCGGTGGAAACGGGTGGCGTCAGCGGGCGCCGGTGACGCCGTAGCCGTCGACGACGTTGTGATCCGACGCGGCGTCCGCGGAATAGATTCCGAAGCCGCCGAGCACGATTGCCGACAGCATGGCGAAGGACAGGAGCGCTGCTTTCACGGGGGTCATCTCAGGTTGAGCTTCCTGTAGTCTGCACCAGCAGAGTTACGAACAAGTTTACGAAAAGTTGCTGCATGACGCCGCCGCGCGGCCTGGTCGAGCCGAGCTTGTAGTGTCGTTGTGTATCGGGCTTGTGTCGCTCCGGATGCGGAAACGGTTCATTTGCGAAACCGTTCCCGACCGACGCGGGGCTCTCATAAAAAGGCTTGTCGGGACAATCCAGCGGGCAAATGTTCGTCCACAGCGGATTCTCAGTGGCGTGCCAAAAATGTCACGGCACGGATCAGATCGCGGCCACCCAGGCACGCGCCAGGGCCATGCCCACGGCATCGGCTTCCGGTCCGTGGCGGGCGGCCTCGGCCTCGTGCCTTTCGGGCCAGTCGGGATTGGCCCTCGCGATCACGTCGGCGAAGGCCTCGTTCCATTCGCGGACCATCGTCCGGTCGGCTTCGAAGTGGAACTGGATGCCATAGCCGGCCCGGCCGACCCTGAATGCCTGGTTGCCGGTGACGGAGCTCGCGGCGAGACGCACGGCATCCTCGGGCAGGCTGAAGGTGTCGTCATGCCACTGGAAGATCGGGAAACTGTCGGGAAGCTCGGCGAAGACCGGATCCTCCAGCGCTTCCTCGGTGAGCGAGATGCCATGCCAGCCGAACTCGGTCGCACCGCCGATCCGGTTCTGGCCACCATAGGCGCGCGCGAGCAACTGACTGCCGAGGCAGATACCCAGCACCGCCTTGTCGCGCTCCACGAAATCGCGCGCCAGTTCCAGGAGTTGCGGGAAGTAGGGGGAATGCTCGTCGTCGAGCGCATTCTGTCCGCCGCCCAGCATCACCAGCGCGTCGTGGCTGGCGGCATCCGCCGGCAACGGGTCGCCGAGATAGGCGTTGCACTGGACGATCTCCGCACCGATCTCGGCCAGGGCGCCGCCCAATTGGCCAAGGCCCGTGTTCCCATAATTCTGGACGATCAGAACGCGCATCTTGGTCCTTCGAGCGGTCGCGTGACAAAGCTGCGGCGAGCCCTATCATGCGGTCCGCGACGCAGCCAAGAAGGATCGGCTATGCCACTGCAGAACAGGATCGATCCTCTCGGGCAGGTCCATGCGCATCCGGCGCGAGGCATGTTCACCGGCAACCGCGGCATCATCCATGATCCCGAGACGAGGACGCTGCTCAAGCGGCGATGGGCTACCAAGGCCTGGATCACCTGCGCGCTGCATTTCAAGGATGTCCGGCGCGTGCCCATGGGCCGCAACCGTCCCGGCGGCAAGGCCGGCTGGACCGAACTGTTCTTCCTCGACGAGGTGACCGCGCTCGCGGCCGGCCACCGCCCCTGCTTCTACTGCCGCCGGGAGCGGGCCAAGGCCTACAGTGCCGCCTATGCCGGCGCCTTCGGCGTCGTGGACCCCAAGGTGGGCGATATCGACGCCGGGCTGCACGGCGAACGGCTCGCCTCGGGCGGCATGCCGGTCGAGATCGACGCAAAGGCGCTACCCCAGTTGCCGGATGGCGCGATGTTCTCTCAAGGTAGCGCGATCTACGCCCTCCGCGGCGGCAAAACCTTGCACTGGTCGTTTTCTGGATACGATCGCGAATCCGATCTGGCGCAACTTGACAGACAACCGCTGCGGCTGGTCACGCCCGCTACGACGCTCGCGGTGCTGCGCGAAGGCTACCGGCCCGATTGGCATCCTAGCGCCGCCCCTTGACCGCCGTGCTGGGCTGCCGCATTGCTCCGCCATGCGCGCAAACTACAAGATGCAACGCCTGTTCGTGCCGAACGACCTCTCCGCCGGGGCGGCCTTCGACGCCGATCCGCAGCAGAGCCACTATCTCGCCAATGTGCTTCGCCTCGGCGAAGGCGCCGAGGTGCTGGTGTTCAATGGCCGTCACGGCGAATGGACGGCCAGGATCGCTGGCCGCACCAAGAAGGCGGTACGGCTCGAAGTGCTGGAGTTGCAGCGCCCGCAACCCGAGCACCCGGATCTCCTCTATTGCTTCGCCCCACTGAAGCAGGGCCGGCTCGACTATCTCGTGCAGAAGGCAGTGGAGATGGGCGCGGGCACGCTGGTGCCGGTCATCACCCAACACACGCAGGTGAAACCCGGCATCGACCGGCTGCGCGCCAATGCCGTGGAAGCCGCCGAGCAATGCGGCATCCTGGCGATCCCCGACGTGACCGAGGCGGTGAAGCTCGAGCAGCTGCTCGCCGGCTGGGACAAGGGCCGGCGGCTGATCTTCTGCGACGAGGACGCCTCGACCAACAATCCGATGACAGCACTTCAGGGCATCAAGGAGCGCAAGCTCGCGCTGCTGGTGGGTCCGGAGGGCGGCTTCTCCGACGAGGAACGGCGCATGCTACGCGCCCTGCCCTTCGTCACCGCTATTCCGCTGGGCCCACGCATCCTGCGCGCCGACACGGCAGCGGTGGCCGCGCTAGCCGTCATCCAGGCAACCATCGGCGACTGGTAGACGCCGAGCGGCTTCGACACGCCCTTGTCAAGGCAAGGGCTTGCAACGGGGCCCACGGATAGCGAAATCATTCAATATCTATTGACGAAGGCTCAGGATTTTTCGCTTGATCGGCGAGCGCTCGATCGTCCATCAAGCGCCACCGTTCTTCCGCCCCAGGAGAAGCTTTAAATGGCGCGCGACACCACCGACTTCCGGCCCATCGAGGGGATGGACGAACTCGTCGACTACCTGGCCGCCGGCAACAAGCCGCGCGACAAGTGGCGGATCGGCACCGAACACGAGAAATTCCCCTTCTATGTCGACGGCAACGCACCGGTACCCTATGGCACCGACCGCGGTATCCGCGCGCTGCTCGAAGGCATGCAGAAGACGCTGGGCTGGGACCCAATCATCGACGCCGGCCGCATCATCGGCCTGGTCGAGCCGACCGGCCAGGGCGCGATTTCGCTCGAGCCGGGCGGACAGTTCGAGTTGTCGGGCGCGCCGCTGGAGACGATCCACCAGACCTGTCGCGAGGGCAATGCGCATCTGGCGCAACTGCGCGAGATCGCCGAGCCGCTCGGCATCCGCTTCCTCGGCCTCGGCGGCAGCCCGAAATGGACGCTGGCGGAGACGCCGCGCATGCCCAAGTCGCGCTACGACATCATGACCGCCTACATGCCGAAGGTCGGCACCAAGGGCCTCGACATGATGTACCGCACCTGCACTATCCAGGTGAATCTCGACTTCGAGAGCGAAGCCGACATGCGCCGCAAGATGCAGGTGTCGCTAAAGCTGCAGCCGCTGTCGACCGCACTGTTCGCCAATTCGCCCTTCACCGACGGTAAGCCGAACGGCATGCAGAGCTGGCGCGGCGACATCTGGCGCGACACCGACAACCAGCGTTCGGGCCTGCTCGAGTTCTGCTTCTCGCCGGAGTTCGGTTTCGCCGATTACGCCGAATGGGCGCTCGACGTGCCGATGTACTTCGTCATCCGCGACGGCCGCTACCACGACATGACGCACATGACCTTCCGCCAGTTCATGGCGGGAGCAGCCCGCAACGAGCTGACGGACGGTATGCCCACGATCGGCGACTGGGCCAACCACCTGTCGACGTTGTTCCCCGACGTGCGCCTCAAGCGCTTCCTTGAAATGCGCGGCGCCGACGGCGGCCCGTGGCGGCGCATCTGCGCCCTGCCCGCATTCTGGGTCGGCCTGCTCTACGACGCGGCGACCCTCGATGCGATCGAGGACTACACCCGCGACTGGACCTATGCGGACGTGCGCGCGATGCGCGACGCTGTGCCGGAACAAGGCATCTCGGCGCCATTCCGCAACACGACGCTGCGCGAGGTCGGCCGCGAGGTTCTCGCACTCTCCCGCCGTGGGCTCGTCAACCGCGGCAGGAAGAACCGCGACGGGTTCGACGAAGCCGGCTTCCTCAACACGCTGGACGAAGTGATCGCGCGCGGAACGACCAGCGCCGAGGAGATGCTCGACGCCTATCACACGCGCTGGGGCGGCTCGATCGAGCCTGCGTTCATGGAATACGCCTACTAGGGCCGGGAGCCGAAATACCCTTCAACACGCATCAGAAACGCAATACGCTCCTCCCAATCGAATGATCCGAGGAGGAAACGATGCTGCCCCTGTTCGATATGCTGGCCAATGCCCAGAACGGCAATGGCATGGACGCGCTGGCGCGCCAGTTCGGGCTCAACCAGCAGCAAGCGCAATCCGCGGTCGAGGCGCTGATGCCGGCCTTCAGCCAGGGGCTGAAGCGTAACGCATCCGACCCCTACGGCCTTGGCTCCTTCCTGCAGGCCATGTCGACCGGCCAGCACGCAAAGTACTTCGACGACGCCACCCGCGCCTTCTCGCCCCAGGGAGTGGACGAGGGCAACGGCATTCTCGGCCATCTGTTCGGGTCGAAGGATCTTTCGCGGGCTGTGGCCGCACAGGCCGCACAAGCGACCGGCATCGGCCAGAACGTACTCCAGCAGATGCTGCCCGTCGTGGCGTCGATGATCATGGGCGGCCTGTTCAAGCAGTCGACCGGGCAGATGCAGGCGGCCAGCGGAATGGGCGCCAACAACCCGCTCGGCGAGATCATCGAGCAGATGATGCGGCAGGGTGGTGCCATGATGGGTGGCGGGCAAGCGCCGCAGCAGGCCCAGACGCCCGACCCGTTGGACAACCCCTTCGGCCAGATACTCAAGGGCATGTTCGGCGGCGGCCAGGCCCAGCAGCCCACCTCGCGCCAGCAGCAGCCACAGGCGCAGAGCCCCTATGGCGACAACCCGCTGGGCAAGATCTTCGAGCAGATGCTCGGCGGCGGCGCCGGCCAATCCACGCCGCAAGCTCAGGCCCAGCCGCAGCAGCAGACGAACCCGAGCGGACGTCCGCGCAATCCCTATGACGACCTGTTCGGCAAAATGTTCGAGACCGGCAGCCAGCAGCGCGACGAATACCAGAAGGGCGTCGAGTCGATCTTCGACCAGTTTTCGCGCGGGATGGACAGGCATCGGTAGGGGATTAGGGGAGTAAGGCAGTAGGGGAATAAGGGAGTAGGGAACAAACCTTACTGCCTTACTGCCTTACTGCCTTACTGCCTTACTGCCCTATTGCCTTATTGCCTTACTCCCCTACTCCCCTACTCCCATAAAAAAAGCCCGATCCTCGTAAGGACCGGGCAACCTGCAGGCAAGGCCGGCGGGGACCGGCTGGGAGTGGGGAGCCTGCGAAACTCTCAGGCCACGCGGCGGGCCAACACCTCGACATTGTCGGTTCGCGCCTGCCGGATCGAGCGCAGGCGGATGGTCGGGTCGCTAGCGAAAGGCAGGTCAACCGCGACATGAAGATCGCTGCGGGTGAGCCCGATGTCGGCCAGTTCGGTGTCGGTCATCTCGCCGAGGCGATAGAAGGCACGCCGATTTTGCCAGGCGCGCAGGAGATCGGCTGCATAAGTGACGAAACGCATCGCATTCACCGGGCGAGCCGCGGAATGCGTCGTCTCAGTGCAATGGTCGAGCGTGGTCATTGTCTCTCTCCTCGTCAGGGGACAAACGGGTCCCTCCCGGTCGGCGCTCCTTTCGCCGCCCCGGCTCCGATACACATGCCTTATGTGGACGGTCGCACTTTGCCTGCGCTCTATTGATTAATCCAACGAATGTTTTTAATCTTTATCATCAATGTTCATGATGGAAACGACCATGGCCGCTCCACTCGACCTTGACCAGCTCCAGACCTTCGTCTCCATCGTCGACACCGGCAGCTTCACGCGCGCAGCCGACGAGGTGCACCGTACGCAATCTGCCGTCTCGATGCAGATGCGCCGGCTTGAGGACCGTATCGGCAAGGCGCTGTTCGAAAAGGACGGCCGGCTCAACAAGCTGACCGAGGAAGGCGAGCGGCTGCTCGTTTATGCGCGGCGCTTGCTCCAGCTCAACCGCGAGACCCTTGCAGCCTTCGACGACCGGGCGCTGGAAGGCACCATCCGCATCGGCGTGCCCGACGACTATGCCGACCGGTTCCTGCCCGAGATCATGGCGCGGTTCTCGCGCTCCAACCCGCGTGTCGAGCTTTCGGTCGTGTGCGAGCCGACCGTCAACCTCGCCGACCAGATCAGGCGCGGCAATCTCGACATCGCGCTGGTGACGCAGTGCGAGGACACCAGGCCTACCGAGATCGTACGAAACGAGCCGCTGCTGTGGGTCTCCTCGGCCAGCCACATGATCCATGAGGAAGAGATCCTTCCCATGGCATTCGGGCGGCCGACCTGCCAGTGGCGGCGGATGGCCACCGACATCCTCGACGCCAGCGGCCGCCAATACCGCATACTTTTCACGAGCTGGTCGGCGACCGTCATCACCGCGGCAGTGCTTTCCGGGCTTGCGATCTCGGTCCTGCCTGAATGCGCACTCCGTCCGGGAATGCGTGTCCTCGGCGACGCCGACGGCTTTGGTCCCCTGCCCGACTGCAAGATCGGCATCTTGCGCGGCCACTCAAGTCGGCCCGAGATCATCGACGCACTGGCTCGCCACATCAGCGAGAGCCTGGACAACATTTCCGTCCCGGTCCCCGAGGAAGCCGGCAGCTTCGACTTCGCCGCCCTGATGGCCACGCGCGGCCGCAGGCTGAAGCCCAGCCACATCATGCCGGGCTGGTAGCAACTGCCCGCCGCGCTTGACGAGGGGGGCCTCGCGGCCCTCAATCGCGCCATGACCGAGCTTGCCACCGAATCACGCACCAACGCGGCCGAATACACCGTCAGCGAAATCTCCGGCGCACTGAAGCGCACCGTCGAGGACGCCTTCGGAAATGTGCGCGTGCGCGGCGAAATCTCCGGCTATCGGGGGCCGCATTCGTCTGGCCATGCCTATTTCTCGCTGAAGGACGATCGTTCTCGCATCGAGGCCGTGGTGTGGAAGGGCACCATGAGCCGGCTGAAGTTCCGCCCCGAGGAGGGCATGGAGGTCATCGCCTCGGGCAAGCTGACCACCTATCCTGGGTCATCCAAGTATCAGATCGTCATAGACAATCTGGAGCCCGCAGGCGCCGGCGCGCTGATGGCGCTGCTCGAGGAGCGCAAGCGCAGGCTCGCCGCCGAGGGCCTTTTCGACGAGCGACGCAAGCAGATGCTGCCGTTCATGCCGATGGTGATCGGCGTGGTCACCTCGCCGACGGGCGCCGTCATCCGCGACATCATCCACCGCATCAAGGACCGCTTTCCCCTCCACGTCATGGTCTGGCCGGTGCGGGTACAGGGCGAGACCTCGGGCGCCGAGGTGGCCAACGCCGTCGACGGCTTCAACGAGTTGCCGGAAAGCGGCCCTTTCCGCCGTCCCGACCTGCTGATCGTGGCGCGTGGCGGCGGCAGTCTCGAGGACCTCTGGGGCTTCAACGACGAAGCCCTGATCCGGGCTGTCGCGGCCTCGCATATCCCCGTCATCTCGGCCGTCGGCCACGAAACCGACTGGACACTGATCGACCTCGCCGCCGACATGCGGGCGCCGACACCTACGGGTGCCGCTGAACTCGCCGTGCCGGTAAAGGCCGAGTTGGAGGCGACACTCGCCAATCTCGGCGCGCGCCTGCGCGGGGCGGTGTCGCGCATGATCGACCGGCGCAGCCAGGCGGTTCGGGCGGCGGCTCGTGCGCTGCCTACACCCGACCAGTTGCTGGCACTGCCGCGCAGGCGCTTCGATGAGGCGACGAGCCGACTGGGCCGTGCGCTTACGGTGTCTACCGAGCGCAAGCGTGCCCGGCTCTCCGCCGTGCGCTTGTCACCCCAGACATTGTCGAGGCGGATCACCGAAACCCGGCGGCACCTCGACCGCGACATGCTGCGCGCCGATGCGGCTTTGCGGGCGCTGGTGCGCGAGAGGCGCATCCACTTCGACCGCACAAAGGGGCGGCTTTCGCCGGAACCGCTGGCGCGCCGCCAGGAAACGTTCCGTCAGCTCGTCACTGGACTGGAGCGCCGGGCGACGCAGGCAATCGGGCTCCGGCTGGAGCGCGCCCGCACCAAGCTGTCGCAAGCCGACCGGCTGATGGCGACGCTGTCCCATAAGTCCGTCCTGGCCCGCGGGTTCGCGCTGGTTCGGGATGCAGACGGGGCGGTGCTCAAGCGCGCAGGAGAGGTCGCAGCCGGGATGGCGCTGTCGATCGAGTTCGCAGATGGAACGGCCAATGCCATGGCCACCAGCGGCGAGGCCAAGCCCAAGGCGACGGCCAAGGCCGTTGCCAAAGCAAAGGAACCTGGACCGCAGGGCAGCCTGTTCTGAGTGCGTCAGTCGCCGGTCGTTTTGGCGGGCGCCGGGAATACCGGCGCCAGCAGCGGCGAAATGAACGGCGCACTCCAGGAACCACCGACGAAGAATGCGATCCGCGGGGCCAGCGCAGCTGGGGTCGCGGCCGGGTCCTTGGGCTCGATGGCTCCGGAAAGGGCGAGCCCGCGCCCGACATACGGCACGATTCCGGTAAGCCAGATGCGGTTGGTCGGCGTGCGCGCCTCGGCCTTGTCGAGCCTGGCGACGCCGTTGGAAATCGTCGCCTTGAGCTCCACTCCATCGACGGGAAGCGTGCCGCCGGCAACCTCGTCGAGCGAGAAGAAGCCCCGCTCCGACGCACGCTTCAGGAAGGCCTGAAGGTCGAGGCCGGCGATCGCGCCGACGCCGAACGTCGCCGCTACCGAGCCATTCGCGTTCTGGAGCAATCGCTCCCAGCTGGGGCCGGGTCCCTTGAGGATGACCGAAACCGTGCCGCGCCCGATCGGCATCAGGCGGCTCATGCCGGCAGCGGCGCCGAAGGCGCCTCCGTCGATGTCGGAAGCGAGGAGCCTGAGCTCCCCTTGCGTTCCGTTCGCCTGGCGGTCAAAACGAATGCCGGCCTGAACGTTACCTCCGAACGCCTCAGCGTCGGAGATGTCGAAAGCGGCGAGCCCGCCCTTGACCTGCACGGTTGCCGCCAGCTCGGCCAGGGCGATGGAACCGGCAGTGGCCTTTGCCGCCGATAGCCTGAGGTCGAGATTGATGCGGTCGGCGAAGCTCGTGTCGATCTCAGGCGCGCCCGACGTCATCGGCGCAAAGGCGGATGCGAAGGTAATCAAGTCGAGCGTGTCGAAGGCGAGAGTGCCGGAGATCGAGGGCACCGACCCGGCCAGGGAGAGGTCGAGCACCCCGGTGCCGGGACTGCCGTTCAGCGTGACCTGGGCGCCGTCGAGCTTGAGGCGCGCGAGATTGCCGGAAACCTTGGCAGCAACGGCGATCGGGCCCACAGGGCTTTCGGGCAATATGCCCGGCCGTGACCATTCGAGAACGCGCCGCAGCGAGGGTGCGGCGATCTTCCCCTGGCCGTCGAAGTGGCCTTCGCCGGCAAAACTCGCGACGCCGTCGAAGGAGGCCTCGACCGGCGCTGCCCTCAGCGAGGCGACGAGCGGTGCCTCCCCGCCGGCGAAGAGCAGCAGCGGACGCGGTGACGACAGATCGATCGCCACCTGTTCGCCGCGCCAGACGCCGGTCGCACTCATGCTCCCGGACTTGTTGAGCGCGCCCCAGCTGACCTTGCCGGTGATATCGCCGACCAATTCGTCCCGCCCCTCGTCGGATACCCCGATAACGCGACCGTCGACGAACTCGATCACGCCGAACTCGTCCGACGGCAGCTTGCCTAGGTCGGGTTGGGCCGGATCGGACGCGACCGTGGTCCGGGCCCGCTCGATCGAGCGGATGATGCGGCCGCCCTGCGAATGCGGCCACTCGTAGCCGCCATCGGGGCGGCGCTTCAGGTAAAGGGTCGGCCGTTCGAAATGCGCGTCGGAAAAATCGATATTGCCCAGCAGTGCCGACCAGGACGAGAGCTCGACCTCGACCCTCTCGGCCTCGAAGACCGGCGAATTGCCGGAATCATTCCATTCGGTCAGCGTGACGTCGGTCAGCGTCGCCCGGAAGTCCGGCCAGATCTCGATATCGGGAGTTCCCTCGATGGAAACGCGGAAGCCGCTCCACGCGCTCAACTCGAAAGCGATGCGGTCCTTCACGATCTGGGTGGAGGCGATGAAGGGCAGCGCCGCAATCACGACGGCGACGAGCACGGCAATGCCGGCGATCGCCCAGATGCTGCGCCTGAACAGTGATGATGGCATGTTGCCCGTGTGCTGCCCTGCTGCGCCTGATTGACTACCGGGTGTAACCGAGACACGCCGCATTTCAAGTCTTTATGGCTGCGCTATGGCGTTTGCGCACAGTGCAGTGGCGCAAATCGACGGCTCCTTGATCTGTTGCAGTGCGACATGCATAACCAATGCGGTTCTGGGAGAGATGCCGATGTCAGTTGAAAAGCCCCTCTGGACACCGTCTGCCGAGCGTGTCGCGGCGGCCCCGCTGACGGCCTTTACGGCCGCTGCGGAGAAGCGGGCGGGACGTCGGCTCCCGACCTACGCCGAATTGCACGGCTGGTCGGTGGCGGACCGCAGCGCCTTCTGGGACCTGGTCTGGGATTTCTGCGGCGTGATCGGCGAAAAAGGCGAACGCCTGCTCGTGGACGGCGACAGAATGCCGGGAGCGCGGTTCTTTCCCGATGCGAGGCTGAACTTCGCAGCAAACCTTTTGCGCGGGCGCGGTCCGGGCGAGGCGATCGTCTTCCGAGGCGAGGACAAGGTCGAGCGCCGGCTGACCTGGGACGATCTCGCCGCGCTGGTGTCGCGGCTGCAGCAGTTGTTGGTGTCGCTCGGCGTCGGCAAGGGCGACCGCGTCGCCGCGATGATGCCCAACATGCCGGAGGCGGTGGCTGCCATGCTCGCGACCGCCTCGCTCGGCGCGGTGTGGTCGTCGTGCTCGCCCGACTTCGGCGAGCAGGGCGTGCTCGACCGCTTCGGCCAGATCGAGCCGAAAGTGTTCATCGCGCCCGACGGTTACTGGTATGCCGGCAAGCGCATCGACGTGGCCAGCAAGATCGCGACCGTGGCCGATAAGCTGGCCAGCGCCGGAAAGGTGCTGGTCGTAGACTATCTCGGCACGGCGCAGGAAGTTGCATCCGGCATCGCCAAGGCCGAGTCGCTGGAAGCAGCGCTCGCGCCGTTTACGGCCAAGCCGGTCGCCTTCGAGCCCCTGCCCTTCGACCACCCGCTCTACATCCTGTTCTCCTCCGGCACGACCGGCATCCCGAAATGCATCGTGCACTCCGCCGGCGGGGCGCTTCTCCAGCACCTCAAGGAGCATCGACTGCATTCGGGGCTGAAGGCGGGCGACCGCTTCTTCTATTTCACCACCTGTGGCTGGATGATGTGGAACTGGCTGGTCTCCGGACTGGCGAGCGAGGCGACGCTGCTGCTCTATGACGGCTCGCCATTCCATCCGGATGGCAATGCGCTGTTCGACTTCGCCCAGGCGGAGAAGATGACCTATTTCGGCACGTCGGCGAAGTTCATCGATTCCGTGCGCAAGGCCGGGCTCAGGCCGATCGACAGTCACGACCTGTCGTCGGTGCGCACCATCTCCTCGACCGGCTCGCCACTGTCACCGGAAGACTTCCAGTTCGTCTATGACGGCATCAAGCGTGACATCCACCTCGCCTCGATCTCCGGCGGCACCGACATCATGGGCTGCTTCGTGCTCGGGGTGCCGACCGAGCCGGTCTGGGTCGGCGAGATCCAGGGGGCGGGCCTGGCCATGGCGGTCGACGTCTGGGACGACAAGGGCCAGCCCGTGCGCGGCGAAAAGGGCGAGCTCGTCTGCACCAAGGCGTTCCCGACCATGCCGGTCGGCTTCTGGAACGATCCGGACGGCGCGAAATACCACGCGGCCTATTTCGACCGCTTCGAAAACATCTGGTGCCATGGCGACTTTGCCGAATGGACGCCGCATGGCGGCATGATCATCCATGGGCGCTCGGACGCCACGCTCAACCCCGGCGGTGTGCGCATCGGCACGGCCGAGATCTACAACCAGGTCGAGCAACTGCCGGAAATCCTCGAGGCGCTGTGCATCGGCCAGGACTGGGAAGGCGACGTGCGCGTCGTGCTTTTCGTGCGCCTCGCTGCCGGCGTCGTGCTCGACGAGGACCTCGAAAAACGCATCCGCGCCAAGATCCGCACCGGGGCTAGCCCGCGTCACGTGCCGGCAAGAATCGTCGCCATCGCCGACATCCCGCGCACCAAGTCGGGCAAGATAACCGAACTTGCGGTGCGCGACGTCGTCCACGGCCGCGCCGTCAAGAACAAGGAAGCCCTCGCCAACCCCGAGGCCCTGGACCTCTACAGGGACATCGGAGCTCTCAGGAATTGAGGGCGGGCGGCATGGTTAGCAAAAGGTGAAGTTCAAATTTACCTAGACTTCAGGAGTGGTACAGTTTCGTAAATTTTTCGAAAGCCTGGTAAGGAACCGTTAAGTTTCGACCGCGATAGTCGAGGCTAACTTGAGGGAGAATTCTCCCTTCCTCGGCTCCGAGGATGGCCAGTTCGCTCAAGTCCCCGTTGAAACAGCATTTACTTCAAGGCGCCCCATGGGCGCCTTTTTCTTTGCCGGGCGGGACCCTACAGCGACGCCTCCGCGTCGCGCACCAGCGCACCCGACAGCAGCACCACGGGAACCATGGCCGTGATGATGATGACGATCGCCGCAACCGCCCCCTCCTCCGGAACGCCGCGCGAGGCGTTTTCGTAGACGTGGGTTGCGAGCGTGCTGAAGCCGAAGGGCCTGAGCAGGATCGTCGCCGAGAGTTCCTTCACCGTATCGACGAAGACCAGGACGGCTGCCGTCAGGATCGCCGGCTTCAGCAGTGGCAGCAGCACCCTGGCAGCGCTCTGGCTCGGGGTCTTGCCGAGGCTGCGTGCTGCCTCGTCCAGGCTTCCCGGCAGCTTTTCCATGCCGGAGCGGATTGCGCCCTCTGCAAGCGCGACGAAGCGGATGGTGCATGCGAGAATGACCGCCGCTGCCGAGCCGGTGAGCAGGAGCCCGGTCGAGAAGCCAAGATGAGCCCGCGCGAAGGCATCGACCAGATTGTCGAAGCGCGCCAGCACGAACAGCAGGCCGAGACCCAGGATGCCACCAGGCAGCGCATAGCCGACCGAAGCGAGCCGTACCGTCGCAGCCATTGCGCGGCCCTTGGACAAGCGCTGGGTGTTGAGCAGGAAGAGCGCGATCGCGACGGTGAGCGCCGCCGTCACCGAAGCGGTCATCAGGCTGTTGAGGAAGGCGCTGCCGACTTCAGGCGACGTGAACTGCTCGATCCGCCGGGACGCGTATTGCCCGAAAATAGTGATGGGCACACCGAAACCCGAGAGGATCGGCAGCGCGACCGCGAGCGGCATCGCGAACCGGGTCCAGCCCTTGAGTGCCACGCGCGGTGGATGAACCTTGAGGTGGGTGCCGCGTCCGGCGTGGAAACGCTGGCGGCGTCGGGCCCACTGCTCGGCGACCAGCAGCAACACCACCAGAACCAGCATCAGGATGGCGATCTGCGCCCCGCCCTCGAGGCTGCCCCGGTTGAGCCAGGTCGTGTAGACGGCGACCGTCAGCGTGCGGACGCCGAAATATTCGGCGGCGCCGATGTCGTTGATGCTCTCCATCAGCACCAGTGCCACACCCGCCACGATGGCCGGACGGGCGACCGGCAGCAGCACGCGCCAGAAGACACGCGCCGGCGAGGCGCCAAGCGTGCGCGCGACGTCGGCTATGTTGCGCCCCTGCATGAGGAAGACGATGCGGGTGGTGAGGTAGACATAGGGGTAAAGCACCGAGGCGAGCACGAAGGCCGTGCCCCAGGTCGAACGGATGTCGGGAAACCAGTAGTCCCTGATCGTCTGGAAGCCGAAAATCGACCGGACGAGGCTCTGCACCGGTCCCTGATAATGGAAGAACTCGCCGAACGCGTATGCGGCCAGGTAAGGCGGAACCGCGAGCGGCAGGACGAGCGCCCAGGACAGCGTGCGGCGGAACGGGAAGTCGTAGGCGACCACGGCCCAGGCGCATGCGACGCCGCCCACCGTGGTCAGCACGGCCACCATCGCGAGAAGCGCGAGCGTCGTGCGCGTGGCGCCCGGAAGCACGTTCTCAATGAGGTGCGGCCAGTCCTCGCCGTTGCCGGACAGAGCCACGAAGACGAGCGACAGCACGGGCAGGATGACGATGAGCCCGATGGCGAGCGCAAACGCGCTGTGCAGCGGATGCCGCAGCCGCTTGACAGGCAGCGGCCGCTTCGCAGCCGTCGCTCCGGACATGTCCAAACCCGCATCGCCACGCGTCAGCAAGTCATTTCCCCTGCAACGCGGAAAAGCCGGACCACAAGCGCGGCCCGGCTTTTCCTATTCAATTGGGCCCGCCCTATCAGCTGCTCGGGCCGTCGTCGAGACCGACGCGATCGACCATCTCGGAAGCCGCCTTGCGACCCTTGGCGATTTCGACGAGCGGCAGCGTGTCGGCGTTGAGCGTGCCGAATGCCTTAACCGTCTCGGACGGCTCGAGGCCCGGCTCGACCGGATATTCGTAGTTCTTCTCGGCGTAGATCTGCTGCGCCTCGTGGCTGGCCAGGAAGCGGATCAGCTTGACCGCGTCATCGCGGTTCGGCGAATGCTTGGCGAGCGCGGCACCTGAGATGTTGACGTGGGTCAGGCCGTTCTCGAAGGTCGGGAACAGCACGTTGATGGCGTTGCCCCACTCCTTCTCCTTCGGATCCTTCTCGTTGTTGCGCATCAGGCCGACATAATAGGTGTTGCCGATGGCGATGTCGCATTCGCCGGCAGCGATAGCGCCGGCCTGCGGACGGTCGCCGCCGTCGGGCTTCTTGGCGAGATTGGCCTTGAGGCCCTTCATCCACTCTTCGGTCTTCTCGGGGCCCCAATGGGCGATCGCAGCGGAGAAGAGCGCGAGGTTGTAGTCGTGCTGGCCCGAGCGCATGCAGATCTTGCCCTTCCACTTCGGGTCGGCGAGATCGGCATAGGTGATGGCCGTATCCTTGACGCGGTCCTTCGAGGCATAGACGACGCGGGCGCGCTTGGTCAGGCCGAACCAGTGGCCTTCCGGATCGCGGTATTCGGTCGGCAGCAGCTTGTTGACTTCCTCGTCCACCAGCGGCTGGGTGACGCCCTTTTCCTTCGCCGAGGTCAGGCGGGCGATGTCGACGGTCATGATGACGTCGGCGGGCGAGTTCTCGCCTTCGGCGAGGATGCGCTCCTCAAGACCCTTGTCGAGGAAGAGCACTTCGGTCTTGATGCCGGTTTCGGCGGTGAAGGCGTCGAGGACAGGCTTGATAAGGTCAGGCTGGCGATAGGTGTAGATGTTCACGACACCGTCGGCGAGCGCCGAGGTGCTGAAAAGAGCCGCAAGGGCGAAGCCGGCCATGATCGACCGCGCGTTTCCAATCTTCATCTTTCTCTCCTGGCCAAAGGGGTCAAAAACCCTCGGGGGAACGTTTCATCGCAGCCTCGCGTCGGAAGCTGCCTCCCCTATCCGCAATTTGACTGTGAAGGTCAAGATTAAAGGCCAACAAATTCAATAGTTTAGAAACGTTCTAAACTGGACTTTTCTACACTGGATTCAAGGCTTTGCCCAAACGGCCGAAGCAAGCCGCCATCGCCATCACAGGGATGTGCGCACAATGCCGCAGCTATTACTCGGCAAGTACTCTCGTGGACGGGAAAGTAACCTCGACCAGGGTGCCCTCGCCCGGCGTCGAGGCGATGCTGAATCTGGCGCGGTTTGCCTCCACCATCGCCTTGGTCAGCGGCAGGCCGAGACCGGTGCCGTCGCCCCGAGCGCGCTTCAGCGAGTTGATCTGCTTGAACGGCTTCAGCGCTTGCTCGATCTCGGCTTGCGACATGCCGATACCCGTATCGCGCACCCGCATGACGATGTCGCCAGAGCTTTCATAGGCAGTTGAGACGATGACCTGGCCGCCGGCCTGGGTATAGCGGACGGCATTGGACAGGATGTTGAGCGCGATCTGGCGCACGCTGCGGCGGTCGGCCACCACTTCCGGCAGGCGCGACGCTAGGCTCGAGCGGATGATGACCCGCTCGCGGTTGGCCTGCGGCTGCATCATCGCAACCGTCTCGGCCAGCGTGTCGTTGAGCGACACCGCCTCATAGTCCATCTCCTGCTGACCGGCCTCGATCTTGGAGATGTCGAGAAGATCGTTGACCAGGTCGAGCACGTGGTTGCCGGAGCGGTTGATGTCGCGGAGATAGTCCCGGTAGCGGTCGTTGGCCACCGGTCCGAACTTCTCGTCCATCATCAGTTCCGAGAAGCCGATGATGGCGTTGAGCGGCGTGCGGATCTCGTGGCTGATGCGCGCCAGGAAGTCCGTCTTCTGCGACGACGAGCGCTCCGCCGCGGCGCGCGCCTGCGTCAGTTCTTCCTCGGCGCGCTTCCACGGGGTGATGTCGCGAACGACCGCGCAGAAACCGCTCTCGTTGGGCAGGCGCCCGATGGTCATGAACAGCGGGATGAAGCGCCCCTGGGCCTCGCGCCCGATGACCTCGCGGCCGTCGTTGAGCACGCTCGCCACGCCATGTTCGGACAGGCCGCTGAGATAGTCGCGTGCTGCACGCTGGCTCTCGATGGCAAACAGCGAGTGGAACGCCTTTCCGGCCACATCGTCGCTGTCGAAACCGAACAAGGCCTCGGCCGGGCGGCTGATCGAACGGATGTTGCCGTCGCGGTCGATGAGCACGACGCCGTCGGTTGCGGTGTCGATGATGGTCCGCATCTCGGCGAGGCGCCCCTCGAGTTCGGCGACTTCCTGGGCCGCGCCAGCGTCGAGACCATCATCGCCTGCGCGCCGCACCACCAGCATCAGTGCCTTGCCCTCCTGCCACGGCACCGAGCGCAGCACTGCCTCGATCGGGAACTCCTCGCCGTCCTTGGTGCGCAGCCTGAGATCGTGATCGGCACCGGGTTCGTCGCCATAGGGCTCGGCGAACAGTGCGTCGAGACCGCCCGAGCGAGCGAGTTCATCGACCGAGCCGTAGCCGGTCAGGTGGAAGAACTCGGCGTTCGCGTAGTGCAGCACGTCGCCGGCATGGATGAGCACGGGCACGGGCAGCTGCTCGAGGATCGGTGCGTCGACGGGCGTGTCCCGGCCGGCCGGAAACAGCTCGGACGGGATGATGTCGTCGGCCTTGAGCGGCGGCTTTTCGGCTTCCGCCGAACCATCGTCCGCCCGTTCGGCGGCGACACTGTTCTGCCGCGCGGTGGGTAGCGGGACGACCTCGCCCGTCGGTTGGCCGGCCTCGACCGCAAGCTGCGCCTCGGCTTCCTGCTTGTCGGCGATTTCCGCAGCCGCCGCCTCGGCGTAGGCCGCAATCTCGGCGGAGGCCGCTTCGCCGTTGCCCGCCTCGGCGTCCGGCTTCTGCCGCGAGGCGACCACTTCGTTCGCCCGCTTCAGTCGCTCGCCGATCTCGCGGAAGGCATTGCGCTCGATGCTCGACAGGCCCTTGCCGTTCGCCGCTTCCGGCGACGCAGGGCGGTGCTCGGCGAGTTGGATCACCTTGTCAGAGAATCGGTTGTCCTGCTCCGCGGCATTGGGCGGCGCGTCCGCAGGCGATTCGCCGGCAAGCGCCCCCTGCCCGGCAACGGACTCAGCGTCGGCGGTCGCCTCGGCAGCCGTTTCTGGCTGAACGTCAGCTACAGCCTGTACGTCTGCAGCTTCAGACGTCGCCGGAGTTTCGCCGTTGGGCACCAGCGCGAGGCCGATCCGCTCGTGATCCTCCACGGCTTCGCCAGGCCGCGCCACGCCAAAACCCCGGAACCCCTCGAAACGGCGGTCGCGGTCGTAGACCGGCAGGGCCGCGAGATCGACCGGGATGCGGCGATCCGTACCGGCGACCGGCCACAGCACCGAGCGGCCCGACCAGGTGTCGCGGCGCTGCAGCAGCCCGGCAATCTCCCCGGACGGATCCAGTTCGAAGGCATTGGACACGTCCTGGAAGCGGCGGCCGACGATGTCGGCGGCATGCTCGCCGACGACCGCGGCGAATTCGGGCGAAATCGTGCTGAAGCGCCCTTCGGCATCGGTGCGCCAGACGAAGCGAACCGGAGCGTTGCGATCCTCGACCGATGCGCTCGACACCGGCGCCGGTTCAGCCGGCGCGGGGCCTTGCTCTTCGGGTGCAGCGGAGACGGCCACGTCCGCTTCTTCGGTGGAGGCCTGTTCGGCCGCGGTGGCGGCAAGCTCGCGCACCAGCAGTCCCGCCTTGCTCTCGCGCTCCTCCGGACTGAAGTACCAGTGATCATGCGCGGCGTGTTCGTCCGCCGCCGCAACGGCCCCGGCAGCCGAATCGGTGGCCGGCGCTTCGGAAGATCGCGTGACAGGCGTCGCCGCGGTCTCGTCGGCAGCCCCGGCGGGAACGGAACCGTCCGACGCTTCTACCTGCTCGTCGACCACGACCAGCAGGTAGCGTTGCTCGGTAAGCCGTGCGAGCCCGGCAGGCAGGCGGCCGCTGCTCGCGGGAATGATGCGCTTAATCATGCGGTCGCGCTCGGAGACCACGGCGGAGACGAGTTCGGCCAGCGTAGAAGTGGAGATGCCGAGTTGGGCGAACCCCTCGGTCGCGGCCTCGACCGTGCCGCGGCCGTCGACGAAGGCGAGGAAATGGCCCGGCTCGGTGAAGCCGCTAATGGCGTTCGCGGCGATCTCCGAACTCGAGCGCGAAGCGGCCTGTCCGGCGGGAACGGCGAGCATGATGCCAGTCTCACCGTCCGGGAGCCTGATCGAGCTGGCCGCAAAGGCGACCGCGCGGCTGCTGAGACCGGAAGCCACGCGTACCATAAGCGTGCGGTCGCGGCCAATCTCCGGGAAGCCGCGGGTCGCGGCAATCTGGCGGCGGGCGGCGAGACCCAGGCGCGCGGGCGCGCCGATCACCTGGTCGATGTCGTCATAGCCCAGCACCTCCGCCCCCGGGCCGTTCGCCCAGAGCACCCGCTCGAGATCGACCGACAGCACGACCACGGCGTCGCCTGCAGCAAAACGCTGCCGAACGCCATCGACCACGGCGACATCGATGAATGAATAGGCTGCTGACGGCATTCCCTTACCCGTTAGGCACGCTTTCCCGCGTTTAACGCTTTGTTAATAAAAGCCGCGGCCGCCAAGGTCTACCAAACAGCTGTCATAGAGCGGCATTATTCTCGCCACGTGGTTAATCGGGAACGCCCAGAAATGCTGCATCGCAACAATTATGTTGCATTGCACAATGGAAGGCGTTATATGGATCAGGCGAATAAACGAGACGGGTGATCATCCCGTCCAGTCCACAGGGTGAGACAATGTCCAAGACCAAGACCGCAGAATTCGCAGACATCAACGAGACCATCGAAATGCCGAGCTTCGACGTTTCCAAGGCCAGCGACCAGTTCCGTGCCTTCGCCGAGAAGGGCGTCGAGCAGTCGAAGGAGGCCTACTCCAAGCTCAAGACCGGTGCCGAAGAGGCCCAGAAGACCATCGAGACCACCTATGAGACCGCCCGCAGCGTGACCAGCGAGCTGTCGCTCAAGGCGATCGCCGCACTCCGCACCAATGCCGAGGCCGGCTTCGCCCACCTCGAGGCCCTTGCCGGCGCCAAGTCGCTGTCGGAGGTCGTCGAGCTGCAGTCCAGCTATCTGCGCAAGCGCGTCGAGCTGACCGTCGAGCAGGCCAAGGATTTCCAGGCTGTCGCCTCGAAGGCCGCCGAAGACGTCGCCAAGCCGGTCAAGACCGCCTTCGAAAAGGCGCTGAAGGACCTCAAGGCCGCCTGATCAAGGCGACCTTCACGACTACCCGGCCGGCGGTTCCTCCTCCCGCTGCCTGCCGGGCGCAGCGGCCAGCACTCCTCCCCGCTGGCCATACATAAGGAAAAGGTCGGCTCCTCCCGCCGGCCTTTTTCTTTTCCGGCCATAAACGCCGGACAAACAAGGGCTTGGGCGGTTCTGCACAAATCGCCGCAGTGGATGGTTCGCAAAGCTCTTGAAATGTGATGCAATTGTCCGTAAGGACGCTGCGCCAGACCAAGGCACGCGGTTGTAGCTCAGTTGGTTAGAGCGCCGGATTGTGGATCCGGAGGTCGGTGGTTCGAGCCCACCCAACCGTACCATCCCTTTTTCCTCCCGATACTGAAGACAGCCTGCCTCACCGATTCGGCGGCCAAATGCGCTAATCGAGGGCTTAGGCCGAGGTCCACGGACCGCGGCGCCCCCCCCTGTCTCCCTCGTGCAACAACGTTGCAGAAACTGGAAGGAAGGCCCCGGCGTTCTTGCTCACCCTAATATTAGGGATCACAATTAGAATCGGGTGAGGGGCTTGCGACCGGAGAGGGCGTGTCGTGAGCATGGCATTGAAATCCGCGTACCCGGACAAACGCGCCGGGGATAAGTTTCTTGATGCGCATCGCAAATTCGAACTCGGCAGGTCGCTTGCCGCTCTGCGCCTTCGAAGGCCACTGACGGTCCTGGCAGGGCTGCTACTCGCCTCCGTCTCGTCGCAGGCGCTTGCCCAGCAGGTCGTTGCCAACGCGACTACCCAGACGGCTACGGGCACGATCGATACGGGCGTCGCACCACCCACCGCCGGCTACACGCTGTGGGCGCTGAACGGCGGCACAATCAACGGCACGCCGCCGTTGAGCCTGCTCAACAACACAGCTGGCGTGCCGATCGTCGTCCGGGCCGAAACCGGTGGGCAGATTAATCTTGGCAGCGGAACGACGGCGACTGCTGGCCCCGCTTCATCGAACTCTTCGCCCGGGACGGTGCTTTCCGCCGATGGTGCCGGTTCGGTCATCACGGCGACGGGTACGGTTATCCGCGCAGAGGGAAACTCGACCTACGGCGGGATCGCTACCAACGGCGGCACGATCAACGTCATCGGAGGCACGATCACCACGCTAGGAATCAACGCGGTCGGTCATGGCCTGTTCGCAACGGGTGCCGGCTCCACGATCACAGGCAATTCGGGCCTGGCGATCAACATGACCGGAATTGGTGCTTATGCCTTTGGTGGGGCGAACATCACGCTCGACACCGTCAACATCACCGAGAACCCTGCGACCGGCAACATCTCGGGCATTCGGTCGGAGAGCGCCAACAGTCTGATCACCGCCGAAAACGTCAACGTCGTGACGAGTGGACCCAATTCGATAGCCGTCCTGGCCATCCAAAGCGGTCATGTCATTTTCAACAATGGTACGGTGGTGACTTCCGGTGATGGTGGGTTCGGCCTCGATGCAGGACAGGCAGATCCGGCGACGCCAACGATCCTGGCACAGCTGGACGCGACCAATGTCACGGTGACGACGACTGGAGTCGCTGGTCACGGGACCTTCACCTACAACGGCGCGATCATGAACCTCGAGAATATTGATATCCATACCTCGGGGCAGTTTGCCTACGGTGTAAATTCTGAGGGATATCTTCTTTCGGGCCCGCCCATTCAGACGCTGACCACCGGCAAGAACGTCACGATCAACACGACGGGCGATTCCGCTTATGCCATTGTTGTCAATGAAAGTGCCGAGGCCGATCTCAGTGACAGCTCGGCGACGGCAACGGGTCCGAATGCTGGCGGTATCTTCGTCGGCGATACCGGGTCAGTCGGCAGGCTGCTGCGCACCCCGGTTACGAGCGCCCAGTATGACGGCGGCCGCGCGGCCGATTCCGGGCACTTGTTCATCACCGACAGCGACGTGACGGCGGGGCGCTACGGCATTCGCGCCAATGGCGGCACGGCCGCAGACCCCAGCATCGTCGTGTTTTCGGGCGGCACGCTGACCTCAGCATCAGACGCCTTCAACGCCCATGACACGTTTGCCCTGCTCACGCTGCAGAACGGCACCGTGGTGTCTCAGGGCAGCGGCAACCTGCTTAACGTGATCAGCAACGACCCCGCGACATTGATCAGCAACGTCCAGTTCACCACCGCCAACATCGTCGCGACTGGCAACATCATCGCCGATGCGACGAGCATCGCCAACATCGCCATCACCCAGAACAGCACCATCACCGGCATCGAGCTCAACACCTTCACCACCCTCGACGCCAGCAGCGTCTGGATCATGAACGGCAATTCGGACACCTATTCGCTGACCAATGCCGGGCTGGTGCAGTACACTCCGCCGGTCGGCGACCCGACGCTGCTTGCGAGCTACAAGACGCTGACGACCGACAACTACATCGGCCAGGGCGGCACCCTTGGCCTCAACACCTATCTCGGCGACGACAGCGCCCCCTCCGACCGGCTGGTCATCGACGGTGGCACCGCGACGGGCAATTCCTTCCTGGCCATCGCCAACACCACCGGCCCCGGCGCGCTGACGCTGGCCGACGGCATCCTTGTGGTCGACGCGCAGAATGGCGCAACCACGGTGCCCGGGGCATTCGCGCTCGCCAACCGCGTCGCGGCGGGCGCGTTCGAATACGGGCTCTACCGCAGCGGTGTGTCGGACGCCGAGGACTGGTTCCTGCGTTCGACGATCATCCCGACGCCGCCCGGCCCGGTCCCTCCCGGCCCCGTGCCGCCGCCCATCCCCGACTATCGCA